>Ga0207939_1000581_pt1 | contig 10242 bp, 9 predicted proteins | sample LakMenEpi02Jun12_FD_150663 | JGI IMG/M metagenome (GOLD analysis project Ga0207939, IMG submission 150663) | Freshwater microbial communities from Lake Mendota, WI - 02JUN2012 deep hole epilimnion (SPAdes) | ecosystem: Environmental > Aquatic > Freshwater > Lentic | place: Lake Mendota, Madison... | reverse complement strand
ATCGCGCGGCGTGATGACCTGTCGTAACCTTCGCTACGTGAATCGACGTCGCCTCCTCCTCGCGGCATCGATGATTCTTGGTGCTCTTGGGGCATCAGGCGAGGCACACGCCGCGCGGACTTCGTCGATGCGGGCAGCGCTACCTCGGGCAGTTGATGAGTCGTCCCGCTTCGAGCGCCGCGTCATTGGAACCTCTGTCGAGGGTCGAGACATCGAAGCGTTTCGCCTCGGAACTCGTGGAGGTACTCGTGTGATGGTGGTGGGTGTCATCCATGGTGACGAAGACGCAGGGCTCCTCATCACCGACGTGTTGAAGTCAATGGATCCACCCGTCGGAGTGGAACTTTGGGTGATTCCCACCGTGAATCCCGATGGAACCAATGCCCAGACGCGAGGCAATGCCAACAAGGTAGATCTCAATCGCAACTTTCCGAAGAATTGGGCCCGTCAAGGTGTCCCCGGATATTGGCAATATGCGGGACCCCGAGCAGCATCCGAACCAGAAACCAGGGCGATCGTGCAGTTCATTCGCGACGTTCGTCCTGCGCTCGGAATTTGGTACCACCAGGACCTGAACATGATTTCGCCGGGTGCCGGCTTCGAGGGACGAGTGCGAGCGCGGTATGCGCGGCTCACCAGCCTTCCGCTCGTGCAGATCACCGGGGGAACGTATACGGGCGTTGCTGCAACCTGGCAGCGCTCTGCGGTGTCCGATGGGTTGGCGTTCGTGGTGGAGCTCGGTCCCACGTTGTCCGCCGATCAAGCACAGGTTCATGCCGATGCGGTGATGGCGGTTGCACGAATGGTGCACAACGCCCGGGTATCTGCAAGCTGATCTCGCAACCGGTGTCTAGTGTTGGGGCGTGTACCGCCACGAGATTCGGGTTCGTTATGGCGAATGCGACATGCAAAAAGTGGTCTTCAACGCCCACTACCTTGCGTACTGCGACGATGCGGCAATGTGCTGGTTTTCGGCTCGGTTGGGCTCGCGAATGCACGATTTCGACTGCATGTTGAAGAGCGTCAGTCTGCTGTGGCACCGACCGTTGCGTCTCGGTGACGTGGCGTCGTTGGATTGCTCCATTTCGCGTTGGGGAAACTCGTCGTTCGACGTCTCAATCAGAGGACATGTCGATGGTGAGCAATCATTCGACGCCACGATCGTGTACGTGTCGACTACTCCAGGTGCGCCCAAGGTGGTGCCGGTGCCGGATTGGGTGCGCGCAGCCTTCAAGGTGGACGAACAGCCTTCACCGCAGTAAGGCCCGTGCCGCGAGGCGCGCTCTACTCTGTATTCATGGCGAAGTTCGGTGATGTCGTAGCCGAGTTTGCCTCGCGTGGTCTCATCCACGACTCCACCGATCGCCAGACGCTCTCCGAGCGGAGCACCAGCGCGCAGATGTCGGCATACGTGGGATTCGATCCAACCTCCGATTCGCTGCACGCCGGCAACTTGCTCGGGCAGATCTCGCTACGACGGTTTCAGTTGCTCGGCCATCGTCCGATCGTGTTGGCCGGTGGCGCAACGGGAATGGTTGGTGACCCTTCCGGCCGTAGCGAAGAGCGCAACCTGCTCGACGCCGACACTCTCGCCGCCAACGTCGCCAACATCAAGACACAATTGGAACGCCTGCTCGACTTCGATGCAGGCAGTCAGTCCGCCTTGTTGGTGGACAACGCCGACTGGACGCGCGATGTGCCAGTGCTCGACTTCCTGCGCGACGTGGGCAAACACATCACCGTGAACCAGATGATGGCCAAGGACAGCGTGAAGTCGAGACTGAGCGATGAGAACGGACTCTCGTACACCGAGTTCAGCTACATGTTGCTGCAAGCCAACGACTTTCGGCACCTGTGCGAGTTTCACGACTGCGAAATGCAGATGGGCGGCAGCGACCAGTGGGGCAACATCACGGCTGGCATCGACCTGATCCGCAAGCGACTGGCTCGTGGCGCGTACGGCCTTACCTGGCCACTACTGACGAAGAGCGACGGTACCAAGTTCGGCAAAACCGCCGATGGGGCAGTGTGGCTCGACGCAAAGAAGACGTCGCCGTACCAGTTCCGACAATTCTGGATGCAGCTCGCCGACGAAGACGTCGATCGCTATTTGCCCCAGTTCTCCTTGAAGTCGCTCGACGAGATCGCCGCCGTGCTCGACGAGCAGCACGCCAACCCGTCGGCGCGCGTTGCACAGCGAACTCTGGCGGACGAGCTGACCGCGCTGGTGCACGGCGCCGAGGCGGCCAAAGCTGCGAGCGAAGCAGCAGCCATCCTGTTCGGGGGTGACCCAATGACCGCGTCGCCATCCACCATGGCGTTCATCGCCGCGGAAGTACCCGCCACCAAAATGGGCACCGCGGTGCTGGCCGACGCAGCCGGTGTCTTGGCCGCCCTGCCAGGTATTGCTGCCAGCAAGAGCGAGGCTCGTCGATTACTGACCCAAAAGAGCGTGCGTGCCAATGGCGTGGTGCTCACAGGAGAGGCCGATTTAGCAGGAATTCCGCTCCTTCACGAGCGGTGGATGTTGGTGCGAAAAGGAAAAACCACGTATCACCTCGTAGATTTCGGTCGATAAGTCCGACCGGGAGAGGCCGAGCTCCCACGAGCGGGGGACCCGCCGAGGTGCACGTGGTGCGCGGCGAACTATTCCTTGGGGAGGTTGGGGGTCCACCAACCATCCGCTAGGGTGACGAGTCCGCGTTTCAGGACCCCGACCATGTCGAGTCCGAAACACGGGAAGAGCGGAGACCTCTGCCGAGCGCACGTGTCCGCCCTGGAAGCTCCTTGAAAACGGAAGAGAAGACTGAACGCCAGTGCGGGCAGTAACGGCGACCTCGTGTCGACGGATACTGTCTGTCAATTCGTTGATGTCACCTCAGCAGTGACATTGACAAAAGTAATAACCAGATCAGATGAGCATCTGATCGGTCAGGACATGTCGATGCGGACAGATGCAAATCTGAAAAGTCGGCATGAGCCCTTCGAAGAATTACACCTCGCCTACAGCGCAAAGCACGCAAGTGCCGAGTGAGTAACGCGAGAAATTCTTGACGGAGAGTTTGATCCTGGCTCAGGACGAACGCTGGCGGCGTGCTTAACACATGCAAGTCGAACGAGATCCAATGTGTAGCAATACACAGGAAGATCTAGTGGCGAACGGGTGAGGAACACGTGAGAAACGTACCCCAGACTTTGGGATAACAGTCCGAAAGGACTGCTAATACCAAATAACGTCGGAAGTCCGCATGGACATCTGACGAAAGGGATTCCGGTTTGGGAGCGTCTCGCGGACCTATCAGCTAGTTGGAGGGGTAACGGCCCACCAAGGCAACGACGGGTAGCTGGTCTGAGAGGATGGTCAGCCACACTGGGACTGAGACACGGCCCAGACTCCTACGGGAGGCAGCAGTGGGGAATCTTGCGCAATGGGCGAAAGCCTGACGCAGCAACGCCGCGTGCGGGAAGAAGGCTTTCGGGCTGTAAACCGCTTTCAGTAGGAACGAAACTGACGGTACCTACAGAAGAAGGAGCGGCCAACTATGTGCCAGCAGCCGCGGTGACACATAGGCTCCAAGCGTTGTCCGGATTTATTGGGCGTAAAGAGCTCGTAGGCGGTTGAGTAAGTCGGGTGTGAAAACTTTGGGCTTAACCCAAAGATGCCACTCGATACTGTTCAACTTGAGTTTGGTAGGGGAGTGGGGAATTCCTTGTGTAGCGGTGAAATGCGCAGATATAAGGAGGAACACCGGTGGCGAAGGCGCCACTCTGGGCCAATACTGACGCTGAGGAGCGAAAGCGTGGGGAGCAAACAGGATTAGATACCCTGGTAGTCCACGCGGTAAACGGTGGTCACTAGGTGTGGGTCTCTAACCAATGAGATCCGCGCCGTCGCTAACGCATTAAGTGACCCGCCTGGGGAGTACGGTCGCAAGACTAAAACTCAAAGGAATTGACGGGGGCCCGCACAAGCAGCGGAGCGTGTTGCTTAATTCGATGCTACGCGAAGAACCTTACCTGGGCTTGACATGTTTGGAAAAGCAACAGAGATGTTGTGTCCGAAAGGGCCAATCACAGGTGGTGCATGGCTGTCGTCAGCTCGTGTCGTGAGATGTTGGGTTAAGTCCCGCAACGAGCGCAACCCTTGTTCCATGTTGCCAGCAGGTAAAGCTGGGGACTCATGGAAGACCGCCGGGGTCAACTCGGAGGAAGGTGGGGATGACGTCAAGTCCTCATGCCCCTTATGTCCAGGGCTGCAAACACGCTACAATGGCCGGTACAAAGAGATGCTAGAACGCGAGTTCATGCCAATCTCATAAAGCCGGTCTCAGTTCGGATTGAAGTCTGCAACTCGACTTCATGAAGCTGGAGTTGCTAGTAATCCCGGATCAGCACGCCGGGGTGAATACGTTCCCGGGCCTTGTACACACCGCCCATCACACCACGAAAGTCGGCAACACCCGAAGCCGGTGGCCTAACCGTAAGGAAGGAACCGTCGAAGGTGGGGTCGGTGATTGGGGTGAAGTTGTAACAAGGTAGCCGTACCGGAAGGTGCGGCTGGATCACCTCCTTTCTAAGGAGATGAAGCTTGTCTCTGACATTCGTCAAAGACAGGTGGATTCACTTGATTGGTGCACTGTCGGATCAGTCGTTGTGTTTCTGAAGATCGAGCTTGCTCTCAACAGTTACACGCGGCTGGTTTTGTCTTCTCTTTCGTTTTGAGGGATCTTCCCTCCACATGCAGATTGATTTCGATCAGTCGGCCTCTGTGTGTCCTTTGAGAATTTCAGAGTAAGCACGAGCATCTAGAAATTTGTAACGAAATTTCTTCCAAGCTACAAAGAGCCAACGGTGAATGCCTTGGCGCCTATGACCGAAGAAGGACGTGGATGACTGCGAAAAGTTACGGTGAGCCGTCTATCAGGCTTTGACCCGTAAATGTCCGAATGAGGAAACTCAGCACTCGTTATTGAGTGTTATTCCAGTGTGAATACATAGCACTGGTAAAGGGAACCGGGGGAATTGAAACATCTCAGTACCCCGAGGAAAGAAAAGCAAACGCGACTCCCTTAGTAGCGGCGAGCGAAAAGGGAACAGGCTAAACCGCAACGACGTGACACCCTGAAGGGGTTGTCGGTGCGGTGTCGTGGGATATCGAGGTACGGCTTCAGACGTACCACGGAGTTACCAAAGTGCTGCGTAGTAGAACACGTCTGGAAAGACGGACCACAGGGGGTAATAGTCCCGTACACGAAACGCATGCACTCTCCGCGATCGATCCCAAGTAATGGCGGGGCCGAGCAACCTGCCATGAATCTGTGGGGACCACCCCATAAGCCTCAGTATCAATAGGCGACCGATAGTGAACCAGTACCGTGAGGGAAAGGTGAAAAGAACCCCGGGAGGGGAGTGAAATAGTACCTGAAACCGTTGGTTTACAAGCAGTCAGAGAGTCGTTGTACCGCTTGCGGTGCAGCCTCGATGGCGTGCCTTTTGAAGAATGAGCCTACGAGTTGCGGTATGTGGCGAGGTTAACCCGAGAGGGGTAGCCGAAGCGAAAGCGAGTCTGAACAGGGCGTTCAGTCGCATGCTGTAGACCCGAAGCCAAGTGATCTTGCCATGGTCAGGTTGAAGCGGGGGTAAGACCCCGTGGAGGACCGAACAGGTACCAGTTGAAAATGGTTCTGATGAACTGTGGTAAGGGGCGAAAGACCAATCAAACTTGGCGATAGCTGGTTCTCCTCGAAATGCATTTAGGTGCAGCGTTGCACGTTCAATTCCGGAGGTAGAGCACTGGATGGGCTAGAGGTCCAACAAGATTATCGACCCCAGCCAAACTCCGAATTACGGAATTCCAGAGTGCAGCAGTGAGACCATGGGGGATGAGCTTCATTGGTCGAAAGGGAAACAGCCCAGATCATCAGCTAAGGCCCCAAATTCAGGACTAAGTGTAAAACGATGTGAAATTGCTTAGACAGCCAGGAGGTTGGCTTAGAAGCAGCCACCCTTGAAAGAGTGCGTAACAGCTCACTGGTCGAGTGATTTTGCGCGGACAATGTAACGGGGCTCAAGTCCTGAGCCGAAGCTATGGATTGCATCGACGTTCGCGTTGATGCAGTGGTAGAGGAGCGTTGATGGAGTGCCGAAGCGACGAGGTAACTCGGCGTGGAGTTCCATCAAGTGAGAATGTAGGTATGAGTAGCGAGAGAGGGGTGAGAAACCCCTCCGCCGATAGCCCAAGGTTTCCTGGGGAAGGCTAATCCTCCCAGGGTAAGTCGGGAGCTAAGGAGAGGCCGCGAGGCGTATCCGATGCACAACTGGTTGATATTCCAGTACCGCCGTGTACACGTCAAGCCCAATTTCAATAAAGCAGAGGCTGCCTTCGGGCGAATCTGCGTAGTTGGATGAGGGTAACTAAAGCGGGACACAGCAGGATAAGTGATCCGGATTAATGGATTTCCGGGTAAGCGCGTAGGTGGGTCACGATGAGAGTCGAGGCCGTAACACTGAGACGCAATACCGACCTCGTTTGAGGGAAGTCACCGATTCCACACTGTCAAGAAAAGCGCAGTAGTGAGTTGACACGGCGCCCGTACCCCAAACCGACACAGGTGGGCACGTAGAGAATACGAAGGCGATCGGGAGAACTGTGGTTAAGGAACTCGGCAAATTGCCTCCGTAACTTCGGGATAAGGAGGACCCATGATGGTCAGAGACTTCGCGTCTCAAAGCTGTTGTGGGTGTCACAAACTAGGGAGCAGCGACTGTTTAACAAAAACACAGCAGCGTGCCAAGCCGCAAGGCGATGTATACGCTGTGACGCCTGCCCAATGCTGGAAGGTCACGAGGATGAGTTAGCCGCAAGGCGAAGCTTTGAATCTAAGCCCCAGTGAATGGCGGCCGTAACTATAACGGTCCTAAGGTAGCGAAATTCCTTGTCGGGTAAGTTCCGACCTGCACGAATGGCGTAACGACTGCTCCGCTGTCTCAACCACAGACCCGGCGAAATTGAAGTACGAGTAAAGATGCTCGTTAGATGTAGAAAGACGGAAAGACCCCGTGCACCTTTACTATAACTTGGTGTTGGGCTTCGACCTTAACTGTGTAGCTTAGGTGGGAGACGTTGAAGCGCGAGCGCTAGTTCGCGTGGAGTCAATAGTGAAATACCACCCTGTTCAGTTTGGAGCTCTAACCTCGATCCATTATCTGGATCAGGAACAGTGCCAGGCGGGTAGTTTGACTGGGGCGGTCGCCTCCTAAATTGTAACGGAGGCGCTCAAAGGTTCCCTCAGACTGGTTGGTAATCAGTCGGCGAGTGTAATGACACAAGGGAGCTTTACTGCGAGACCTACAAGTCAAGCAGTTGCGAAAGCAGGACATAGTGACCCGGCCTTTGCTTGTGGAAGCGAGGTCGCTCAACGGATAAAAGGTACGCCGGGGATAACAGGCTAATCTTGCCCAAGAGTCCATATCGACGGCAAGGTTTGGCACCTCGATGTCGGCTCATCGCATCCTGGGGCTGAAGCAGGTCCCAAGGGTTGGGCTGTTCGCCCATTAAAGCGGTACGCGAGCTGGGTTCAGAACGTCGTGAGACAGTTCGGTCCCTATCTTCTACATCCGAAGGAACTTTGAGGAATGCTGTCTTTAGTACGAGAGGACCGAGACGGACGTAGCTCTGGTGTGCCAGTTGTACCGCCAGGTGCATGGCTGGTTAGCCACCTACGGAAGGGATAAACGCTGAAAGCATCTAAGTGTGAAACCCGTTCCAAGATGAGAGTTCCCATGCGGTTAACGCAGTAAGGCCCGTGGCGAGACCACCACGTTGATAGGCCGGAAGTGGAAGCGCGGCGACGCGTGGAGCTGACCGGTACTAATCGGCCGAGGGCTTGGATTGTGCTCGTGCTTACTCTGAAGTCTTCAACCGATCGAATCGTGAGTGATTCGATCGGAGGGACAAAAAGTTTCTGGTGGCCATAGCGTCGGGGTCACACCCGTTCCCATTCCGAACACGGAAGTTAAGCCCGAACGCGCCAATGGTACTTGGGGGTAGACCCCCTGGGAGAGTAGGTTGCCGCCAGATTTCTCAAGTGAGAAACCCCCGCGAAAGCGGGGGTTTTTTGCGTTTCTGGGACATTATTCGGACACATGCCTTTTCGTAGCGGCTGCTGCACACATCATCATGAGTGCCTTGACAAATGACAGCAAAAGGAGAGAATGTGCCAATCATGTCTGAGCATCGCAAAGTTGACGATCACCGGAGCGATGATGATTTTGAACGAGTCGCGACACGAGGTTTCGTTCGATTGGAGATCGCAGGACTCGAATTGCGGCTTTCGCGAGAGATGGCGCGGAGAGATTCACGGTTGTGGTGGAAGGTGTCGGCCACCGTTGGCGTATTCGTTGTCTTCGGTACCGTGGTGCAGCTCCTGGCGGGGTGAGGCGGCGAATTGCTCAGCCTGAGGAGCGGGTTGAGTGGCACTGCACCGAAGCTTTCTTGCCGTAGCGTTGAGAAGTCATGCCAACTAATCCACGACCGAATGAAGGCGACGACGAAGAAGGTCGCAAGGGCCCAGCTCGAGGCAAGGGACGTGGTGGTCCGCGTCGTGAGTGGAAGCCGCGTGAAGGTGCGCGAGATGATCGGCGTCCGCGTCGGGATGATCGGCGTCCACGCAGGGACGATCGTCGCGATGACATCCCGCAGAATGAAGCACAGCGTCGTCGAGCAGAAGTGTTTGCCCGCAAGGGACCTCGTAAGTACGGCAAGGACAAGCCGTTTGGTGATCGTCCGGACCGCGAAGAGCGTGTCGTTGATGAGGGCTCGGTTCGCCAGCGGCGGTTTGACGGCGACAAACGTCCGCGTCGAGATGCCCCTCGTGGCAAGCCACGTGGACACGGAAAGCAGGATGGGCCGCTCTTCCCGACACCGCCGGCATTGCAAGAGCCCTTGGCGGGCGAAGTGCGTCGAGCGGTTGGTGATCGTCGCTATGAGTTCGTAAGCCAGATCGTTTCGCGTGCGCTGGTTGCGTACGATGCCGAGAGGTATCGAGAAGCGCTGAGCGTGTTGGCTCCGGTACTCGAAGATCTGTGGTTGATTGCCGACGTTCGTGTCTTGGCGGGCCGATTGGAATATCGCGCGCAGCACTGGAAAGCGGCTGCCGAACACCTGGAGTTTGCTCGGGGAAGTGATCGTGCCGATATGACCAACATTCCGGTGCTCATCGACTGCTATCGCGCATTGAAGCGTTACGAGTTGGTGGATGAATTATGGAGCGAGCTGAAGGAAGCCTCGCCACACCCGATGATCATGGCCGAAGGTCGTGTTTCTGCGGCGATGTCCTACGCGGACCGTGGCGACCTCAATTCGGCTATTCGAATCATGACCCATGGTTCTGAGCCTCGCCAGGTGCAACCGCATCACCTCTTGGAGTGGTACGTGTTGGGTGACCTGCATGATCGTGCCGGCGACCCTGTGACCGCCAAGCGATATTTCGTGAAAGTTGCGCATAGTGACGCCAAGTACTTCGACGTTGAGGCACGGCTCACCGGTCTCGGCGAGTAATCCGCTACGTCCGAAAGAAATCTCGACCACAGGATCGGTTTCGTGCACACACCTAGGTGACTGCCGGTGGCAGTCACCGAAAGGAGTGCTCATGGCTAAGAGAACATCGCATATCGCCCGCGGGGCCCAGAAGAAATCCGAAGCATCCACCAACATGGCGCTGGTTCGTGGGCGTCTCGTGGCGTTACCGACGGTTCGGGTGATTGATCGACACCAGCGTGCCACCACCTTCGACCTTGCCACGTTGGTGAATGGTCGTCGGGCGGTGGTGCCGGTAGTGGCCCTCAATATGGATCTCCCCGTCATCAAAGTTGGCGATGAAGTGACGGCGTTCGGATATGTACGTCGAAGGTTCTTTCGCGTGGGTGCCCGCACCCAGAGCGTTACGGAATTGTTGGCCGAACAGATCGTTCCTGGTTCCAAATCCCAGCGACTGGACAAACTGTTTTCTGCCGTGGTGGCGCGGCAGCGTGAACTACGTTCAGCAACACTCGACCGTGAAGCGTCGTAACCCGACGAGCGGTTCCGTGAATGAGTACGGGTGGCTGGAACGTCGGTCAGACGTTCAGTGGTCGAATGACCAAACCTGTTCGCAGCTTCGGCGTAAAGAACGTCGACTTCGGAGGCATGAGCAAGCGTTCATCGGCCGTTCGTCGAATCTCGCTAATGCTGGTCGGGCGTAT
>Ga0207939_1000578_pt1 | contig 10381 bp, 17 predicted proteins | sample LakMenEpi02Jun12_FD_150663 | JGI IMG/M metagenome (GOLD analysis project Ga0207939, IMG submission 150663) | Freshwater microbial communities from Lake Mendota, WI - 02JUN2012 deep hole epilimnion (SPAdes) | ecosystem: Environmental > Aquatic > Freshwater > Lentic | place: Lake Mendota, Madison... | reverse complement strand
ACTTAAGTACCGCGCGACACTCCGTTAGAGTTAAATCATTCCAAGCATGCCACCACGCCTTTTTCGTTCTATCGAAATCCGGTGAGTGTTTCTCTGCTGCCGCCTTGAATGCCGGAAAGGCTATCAGTAATTCGGTCGTAAACTGCTCTGATTCTTGCTTGTCCATTAAAACATCGCTCCTTCTGCCGGTATGGTTTTCGGCTTTGTTGTTTGTATGCTCGATCCCATCCATTCGGACTCAAATCCTCGCCACTCTTTCTCGGCCGAGATGCGAACGGCATCATCCAAGGAAACCCCTGCCTTGTTAGCTTCTAAAACTACCCTTGCCCATGCGGTCTTCGTTGGCGGTCCAACTCGGTGCTTTTTTTTGCGGATTGCCAGCCAGTCGTTCCAGTGCTGTTGAGCTACTTCGTCCGGCTTCTGAATTTCGTTTTCCCCCACTCCCCCTTTCTTCTTACCACTACCATTACCATTACCATTACCATTACCTGGACCCTTAGCTAAGGGTTCCTTAACCCTTGCGGTACCCTTAGTTTGTTTTTCCTTATTTTCATTGGATATAGGCAATGAATACTTCTGAATAAGACTCAAGGCGGACTTATGAGCGTTGCATGCTTCGCTCAATTTACCGTGCTGGAAGTCGATAAACTTGCTGACCCATATCCTACCGTTGGGTAAGGGTACCAGACGGGTACCGGAACCCTTGACTAACCCTTCCCAATCCGTTGGGCAACCCATCTGAAACTCGGCTAACTCTTCATCGATTTCGATGGTACCCGCCATGTCGCAGCGGTCTAAAATATAGAGGTAGGCCAACTTCTGATCCGGCGGCAATCGCCGAAACCATTTGTCCGTCCATTTGTCAGCTTCGGTAAATCGCTTAGGCATATGAATGCTCCAAATCGAAGCGATAGCTGCTAATCACGAATTTCCTTTTCAAAGTCAACTTCCTAAAACTCTTCCGCAAACTCTGTTCCCCAGTACGGCTGGTCAAAATGTAATTCATCATCTAACGGTAAATGTCGGATACTCAATCCAACACTTTGTGTCCCGCTGTGATCTAAGTAAGGCGGGTCACTGGCTTTCAACTCTTCTAGCGACTTACGCCTAACCTCTGCTTTTCTTTGTTCAATTTCTTGCTTAAATTTCTCTTCAGCTTCTTGAGTCGATCTAAACTCCTCAGCAGTAGTCAACCATAGCCTATACCCACACTCAGGGCATTTTTGATACGGACATTTACTTAGCTTTCGGTGAATCTTGTACCGCCAGTCACACTGAAGGCAAATAGCAAGCTGTTTTCGCATTTCGTGCCTTCCTAACCACTTCCTGCATTTCCCTTGGAGCCGGCACGTTTGGCCCGACATCATCCCGCCACAGCCTATAGGCTTCCTTCTCGGCCTCGTGCCGTGTCATGCCAGCGTCAAACTCTGCGATCCCCGCCCGCTCACCAAACCATTCCAGGTGCTCTTGTGCTGTCCAGTCGTGCATCGATATCACCTGTTGGCCGTGTTCTTACTTTTTATCACTCGCTAGGTGGTGATAATGATGAGTTATGTAGATTGAAACTTCGCATCTTTTGGCGACAATGTGATGACACCGCGAACAGCACGAATAACCGCACCTGATCGCCCGTTGTCGTCACCTTTGGTCGAAAGCTCTTTCCACGTCTTGCCGAATTGCGTTTCCGCATCGCGAATCACGCATTGTCGTGTCATCATTCCCGACCGCGTCAATTGCAGACTGCCGTCTTTCGGCCAATACCACGCTCGGAACCACATCGGCAGAGGATCGGCGACCACATAACAACGCGATGAACCGAAGTCCTCAATAACGTCTTTTTTCAATTTCATGCCTCCTGTTCGGACTCGGTTATCGCTATCGTTCCACGTACCTATCGCGCCAATGGAAACGCTTGAGCAGTCTTGCCCGATTCCTGAAACTTAAGACATTTCACCGTTGTTCCTGCCCTCATGTGATTCCATGCACGAATGCACAATGCGGCTAAATACTCCGGCTTTACCTTTCCTTTTGCCATCGAATTAGAAACGAGACGCTCTCGCAAAACGAACACTGGGGAATCCTCTTCTAATCCATGACCGGCGATCAATGACTTCCAGAAAATGTCCGCCTGCTCTTTGTCGAACTTCGCAAAGATGTAGTGCAGACCAGCCATGACCGAATTTGCAACTAATCGCTTAGTGCCCAGGTTTCCGCAAAAGACGACAGACGCTCGCAAATCGTCGCCATACTTCGCGACTAACTCCTCGACTTCGACTGGCGAGTACGTTCGCTTTGCCTGCTCAAGCTGGCCTGTCATGTATCTTTCAACAAACACAACTGCCGCTGCTAACAGTGCGTAATGCTTCTCGCCTTTAATGGCAAGCACATCGGCTGCGGATCGCTTTTTTCCAAAATCTTTCGTATCAAAAACGTCGTCGTCGAGCCCTTCAACTAATAAGACTTGGACAGACACACCACTTTCAATAATGGCCCACAGGCGATGTTGACCGTCAATCAGCCTAGTGCCGTTCATGCAAATAGTGTCGCCATTCCGCTTCCACCGACCAGCTTCCATTTCCCTCGAAAGAAATTTGACGTGCCTCTTGTCCAAAGGCCTGTTGTGTGTGTTACGCTCTAGATATGCTTTTGCAAGATCGGGAGTCATTGTTACTTCTGTAATCTTCATACTAAACAAACCTCTCCACAGGACGTGGAACAACAAATTGCACCGGAGCACGCGACCGGCGTCTTTCGTGATGGTTAAGTCACCGGCGCGTGCCCGGTGAATTTAATCGTTATACTTCCTCAATCAAAAGGTAAGTTACTTCATCTTCTTTCGACTTGCATTTGACCTGCTGATACCGGACTTCCTTGACGAACTCGGGCGAATCGTCCGCAAGTATTCCTGAATAAACGAGTCCATCAATCGCCGCCTTCGCTGAAATTCCATCGGCATCGCAGAGTCGCGATCGATGGCTAACGACTGTAATACGGACTGGTGTATTAAATCGCGAACCTTTTTTCGCTTCCAGTGATGCATGGCTAGTAGCTGATTCCAGGTTGGCAACGCAAACGGGATCGTTACTACCAATGATTGTCGCTGTTCCAATTTTGCTTCCTTTCATAAATCGCTTAGCTCTCATGCTTCATTCTCCCAGTGACCCTGGCTGGCCTCGAACCAGCACCGCAGCTACTAATTCGCCTTCCCGGACGACTCCTTGCTGCACTCTTCCAATTGAGCTACAGGGTCATAAACGCCCTGTGTCTTTCCACTGAGCACTACTGTCAGGCTATTCGGTCGCGATCCCCGTCGCCAACGGTTACTGCGAGCTAGCCGCAGTGTTTCAAAACAAATCCAACTGTTCCACCTTCGGCCTAGCTGCCACCGCTGGCAAGCTAAGCAACACACCTTCACGAATCATCAACCCTTGCTTAACAGCCTCATCAATCGCCGCTTCCCACTGACCAACCGTCGCTTTGGTCCACTGCCGATTAGACAGCGATTCCTGCAAAATCAGCCGTACTAACTCACTGTCTCGCACTGGTCGACGTTCGCCGCGTAGGTAGTCCGTGATCTCTTTGGGGAGGTCAGTCATGCAACACCATGCCCAGCAAACAGAAAGCTGTCCCACCCAAACAAAACCCAAGAGCAAAAACTAAGATCGTCATTTCATCACCATCCTTCCTAAAACGTGCCTCACTGGACTTGAACCAGCAGCTTGGGGTATGAGCCCTTGCCGCACCTGCAAGCACGCCCGCTGCTGCTGCGGTTAGCTCACCGTTCCGGCTGCTTCGGCAATTCCTTCGGAAGTGGCAGATGCCCGCCTATTGGCAACTCGCTGCTTGGCAACATCGATAACGCTACACTTGCCAGACAGTTCGTCGTCAGAATACACGCCTAAGATTACTTCTGGAAAATAGACTCTCGCCCAGTCCCTTGAGGTGTTGTAGAACAACTGCAAATCAGGCTTGGACTTCCATAGCGGAGAGTTCTTCGGAGTGATACTGCCGATCTCTGGCGAGGTGTACTCAAGCGGCTCATCGCTTCCGGCAATATCAGCCCACACCGTGCAACGTCGCTTATCGCCCTCGCCGCTAAACGTGTGCCGCAACCTACCTTCAATTGGTGCGCGTTCTTCGATGACGGCATGAATCAACTGCGACTCGTAGCCTACGCGATCATTGACAACGTAGCTTTTGTTTGCGACGGCAAACGGACTGAATCTCCACTCCATCGCCTGTATGCAAATCGCCAAGCAAGAGCCTGGATTTCCTCGCAGATGCGGCGGTATAGCTTGACCCGATACGGACATCAGCTTTGCAAACTCCATTACGTCGCCCATGTCTTTGCACGCGACGGAACCATTCGCAAAGGTCATCGCCTTAGCAACCGACTTATCGATACTCGATTCAATCAACTCAGACTTCGTTTTCGTCGTTGTCACTGCGTTACTCATTTACCGCTTCCCCCATTTCAAAACCGACCCAGCGGGGTTTGATAAGATCGACTGGCCCGCTGTCCAAGTACCGATCTAGGTTGAAATAACTCATCTCATCCACCGCAACAATCAGCCGCGCCTCCGCATCTTCCAACCACGGTTCAGGCATGCGATACGGACTAACCTTGTAGCTACCGCTAGTGTTAATCGCAACGATGTAGACTTCTGGATCATGCCCGAACTGGTGCCGATACCCGCGACGGTAAAACGCCAACCGAACGTCATAAGCCCTCGCCGCTGCATCCCTCGCAAACGTCCTTGCGTCTGGCTGCGTCGTCGTCTTCCAGTCAACAAGAATCCCGTTCAAAATGGCGTCTGATTTCATGCGGCAATCAACCGATAAATCCTCGTCATGCCAGACATACTCGGACTCTTTGATAGAGGTTTCAATCACCGACCGACACCAACTGTTAGCACTCAGGTGATCCCATATTGTGGCCAGCGGATTAGCTTCCCCAGGCTTCAGGTAAACCTCCGCAGGATTAGCCGCTTTCCATTCAATCCATGCCTTGCCTTTGCAATGGCCCTGATCGTTCAGAACCTCTGACGGTATCTGCTTAACAATTGTGTCGCAGCCGCCCAACTCAATCATGCGATGGACTGCTGTCCCAAACCGCATAGCCTCTGTTGATTCGCTAGGCCAGTCTCGTGACACGTATCGGTGATACCAGACAATCGGGTCTGTCAGATAACAAGCCACTTCGCTGCTACTCAGTTCGTGTCTGCTGTGGTAGTCCACTGGATGGCTCGTCTCGTAAACTGTCGCTTCTTCGCTCATCTTGCAACCTCTTAACTTCCCTAACTAACTCCAAAATAATCCCAGCCAATGTTCCGCTCGTTCCGGTCCAGCAGTTTGACGAACCGAACTCGCGAGCTATCTGCTCGTAACGCTCTAGGTCAATCATCTGTGTCTGACTCCATGCCCGCCAATGCGAACTCGTCATCAAACAGCGTGGCCTTTGTATATGCTGCCTCCGTGCTTTCCAAAAACTTGCAGGCGTGCTTAAAGTATTCCGGTTTCAATTCGACACCAATAAACTTGCGGCCGCATCGCAACGAGCCAACACCCTCAGAACCAACACCGGCAAACGGTGAAAACACAACATCTCCAATGTCGCTCCAGATATGCACCGCCCGTTGAATTAAGCCTAATTGCAATGGGCAGATATGCTTTTCGTCACCGTCTCCAGTTGCCAGTTTGAAATTAAGAACGTCAGTCTGGCTAATGTCCCACCAAACAGGATCTGCGTATCGCTGCCAGATTGAAATGCTTCCGCGATTACTTCCGCGTCTTGCATATTTCGATGGATGCGAATTGTCTTTCCTTGGGTCTTGCAAACCGTAGTACCGCGTAAATCCGTGCGGCCGCTGTATTGGCTTGTCGCTCATTAAACCGTCAATCGGTGGCTTACGAAAAATCAGAAGATAGTCCGCCATCCCTTGGCGAACCTGCGACGTATCTCGCCTAACCGTCTTGTGCAAAAGTCCGTTGTTGTTCGTTCGCTCTCGCTCAACCACCGGACATTTCCAGATAGTAACCCTTGAATGGTACACCCACCCCGCACCCTCGAACTCTGCAATACACATCCCTGGAAAGTCGATCAGTCCAGTAGTGCCGTAGACGTTGGCATAACGTGGCAGGTCTTTGCAGTGAACGGCAACCAAGCGACCTGGAATGGTAGTTCGCAGCATTTCGTCGATTGCGAAGCGGTAATGCTGGAAGAACTCTTCGTCGCTAGCACAATTGCCCATGTCGTTTTCGGAGTCCGAATAGATATAAAGACTACTAAACGGTGGTGAGTGTATGCCAAACCCGATTGAATTGTCCGGCAATCCTTTCATGACTGCCACGCAGTCCCCGTTATAAAGAGTCCAGCTTTCGCCGTGCTTTTGGTCAATTACTTCCATTGTGGTAACTCCATCCTTTTTGTTGGGTGATAGGTGTCTCGCATTAACTCCGCTGTGATCTGCAAGCCTTGCATGGCATCAACCATACCGCGTTGCATCTGCTTAAATTGCGATTGCTTATTTAAGATTGCTTTTCGCAATGCCGACTCTCCATCGCTCTCGACGATATGCACAAACACTGGCATTCTCTGGCCAAATCGCCAGCAACGTCGGACAGCTTGATAGTACGCCTCGAACGAGTAGCTTAGACCGATAAAAGCCATCTGATTACAGTGCTGCCAGTTAAGTCCAAAACCGGCCACGGATGGCTTTGTTATTAGGTGCGGAAAGTCTCCATTGGAAAAACCTGCCAGCAGCTTAGACTTTGTGCTATCTGAATCAGAGCCGCGAATCTCAACCGCACTAGGAATAGCGTCTCGCAGTGCATCAGCCTCGTAGTTTGTATCGCACCAGACCAACCACGGTTCATCTGTAATTAGCTCAGCCACTTTCCTTGCCCGACTCTCTGTAGTTACTCGCTTCTGCTTGTGAACGTTCGTTGCTGACAACGCGAAATTATTGAACAAAAACCCCGGCGGCGGTTCGTCGTTCTCATCGTCAACAAGATGGACCGTTTCAATAAGCTCAGGTAACTCAAAACCATCATCACTTCCGCCAATGTCACTAGGCTTTGCCACACAAACTGACCAACTAGCCATCCATTGCCAAAAGTCCCGCTGAGCGTGTCCCTTGAGTCTGTAGCCGCCAGCTTTCATGGTGTCATTTACAAACCATCTAGACAGCATTTCATTCGATGGCATGACACCTAGAAAGTCCGCATGGTTACCTAGTTCCATATAATCGTTAGGTGCCGGTGTCGCAGTGCAAGCCAAGCGATAATCACAATTAGCCCACGCATCGCATAGCTGTCGCTTAGTCTTGCCGGTAAAGTTTTTAAGAACCGAACTCTCATCGAGGACAACGCCGCCGAAATCTGACAAGTCGAACTTGTGCATTTTTTCATAGTTCACTACACAGATCGACGCTGGCTTAACATCTCTATTGTCGTCGCAGACTATCACTGGAGCATCAATGCCGAACTTACTGGCCTCCCTGGTAGTCTGCTCGCGAACTCCGACCGGACAATGAAGTAACACGGACTTATTTGTCTTGCGAACAATATGGCTGGCCCACTCTAACTGCATCAGCGTTTTACCTAAGCCACATTCGGCAAAAATAGCCGCCCGGCCACGTTGCAATGCCCAGTCAACGATCGACACCTGCCAGTCAAAAAGGTTAGAATTGAAATTGCTTGACTTAAACCCAAAAGACTTCGGCCTGCGTATCTTGCTGCGGATAAACTCTTGGTAGTTCATCACCGCACCCCCAACAACTGGCCAACCGACCGCTTAACCTCGCCGCTCAGGCTCTCCATCTGCTGAGCCGTCATCTCGTCCCAATAATCAACTAAACAAATCGCCCTCCGTGGCGAGATCGGCAACTCGTCCGCGAGTGCAGCCCGTAGGGAGTCGACTAGCGATTCGCCTTCTTCGTCGATCTCTCCCGTTATTGGAAGCGTCCCTGGGTAGCCAAGCTGAATCTTGGCGTGCTCCAGGTGATTGATCGCAGCTTGCAGCGTCTGAGCACATCTGTAGGCTACTCGGTCAATTGCTGCTGACTTGATTTTGTCCATTGGCTTAGGTTCGTTTTTCATCTGCTACACCTCCACATATTCAACAGGCTGCTTGCGGGTCTGAACTGGTGAGTAAACCCGCGACTCCCAGACTACCCCATAAGCCTTAGCCGCCACCGTCACATAATCACCGTCACGCGGCCCGGCTAGCACCTGCCCGCTAAACATTGGCCGGAACTCCGACTCGACGAGATAGACCTTGCCAAGTCCGATGTTTACGAACTCAATCTTCAGATTTTCACGCTCGATAATGCCGGCGACCTTTCGCAGCATCTCGACTGTGCTTAGTTTGCTTTCCACTTCTGTTACCATGTTCGACCTTTTAGTTAATGACTTGCACCCTAAAACAACTGCTCGTTTTGCGATTTCGTTTAGCTATACTCAACTTTGGGATTTGGGGGCGGTCGCCCTTTGCTGGTCGCTTTGGTAACGACCGCTCCCAGTCCCGTCTAACGATTACCTCAGGACATTAGCTGGCACTTCTGCCGCTACCTCCTCAGCAACCTCTGACTCATCGTCAACCCTGACGATGTTCACAACGCTAGAGGCTCGGATAGCTTCCTCGATCTGGCCGTGCTCATGAGCAAAACGAGTAGTTGACTTAGCCAGCCCTCTAATCTGCTTCATGCGTCGAGTCGTAATCTTCAGAGCATCATCCTGATCGAGTTCTTCGACCGGCTTCCACTCCTTGCCTACCGTCTCAATATGGCCCTCTTGCCGCAGGAACGCGACTGCATTATTGACCTCAGCAACATTGAAAGCCTTCAGCACTGCGTGATAACCACAGTCGTTGCTCCCAAAATGTGCATCAGCCAATGCAACCAAATCCCTGGTGTTTCGCTTTCCCTGCTTAACCGCAGTCAGTAGGGCTTTACGAAACTCTCTCCGAACCTTCCGCAGTGACGCCATGTCACACTCCTTTTAGATGGTTGGGGTTTAGATTGAGAACACGCTCGACCTGCTCAAGCCACTTCTCATGCGCGGACGCGACCATCTCGCACGTCCGTTTTCGCTTCAGACAATTCATCTTTGCTTCATCAAGAAACTTTGCAGCCCGCCGAACATTGGCAATGTGTGTCTGCAAGTTCAAATCGAAGGTGTCTTTTTGGTCATCGGGAAATAGAATCCGATTGACCTTCTCGTTCTTTTTGTTTACGTCTTCCTTGATAACACCAGCTTCGACGGCTGCCTCTGCTGCCCACTCAGCTTTTGCAAGCCGTGTTGCTGCTGCTGGCTCGTGTCCTTGCTCAATGTAGTGATCAAGGTATGGTTCAAATTGCTTGGCATCCTTGCCTTCAATAGAGACTACAGATTGATTACCTTTGCCATCATCAGTGACCTTGATGTCAACCTCTGGCGCGTACTCTTTGACTATCCTAGAAACTGCATGATCGATGTTGTTCTGGCCGCTAGTGGCAGGGGGTGTATTAATTCTGGCCCCCCCCGTTGCTTCTGCGATTCCTGCGTATGTAAGCTGCTGTTGTATCCAGCTTCTGCCATAACCAAGTCTCTCGGCAACTTCATTTATGGAGTGCCCGATGCAGTACCTTGCAACCGCCTGAGCAATTTCCATGCGTTGCCGCTTTTGCAGCCCACCCCAGTCTTGCTCAATTTCTTCCCAACTCATCACTCTCATTTTTTCTCTCCATCGCGGATCAACCGCAGTTTGGTTTGTAAATCTAATAACGGTTTCAAACTATCCTCTTTGTGTTTTTGCTCCTGGTGCTGATAGTCTCGAATCTTCCTAATTGCATATCCAAGACAGTCCAGAAGCGCCCTGCATTCATTTGCTGTCAAACGTTCCACTCGTACCCCTTTCTCCTAAAACAACTGCAACTGACCGACATGCTTTTTTGCTACCTGCCACGTTCCAACTGGTCGGCCATAACGTCCTGTGGCTACACCGTCAGTACGCACCAACTCGCCGCTGGCTGTAAGATTGGTGATAGCCCGCCTAACGCTTGTGATTGGGGCTAAAGGAAGAACGGCAGATTGAATCTGCTCAGGCGAAAACGACTCGCTAGGATTAGCCAGGAAGAACGCCAGAGCTAATTGCTCCTGCGTCTGTGCAGCGACCTCGTATTGTGCAACTTGATCGCTAGTCAAAAATGGCTGCGTGCCGTGGTATGACGCCATGATCCTGAACCAAAAAAGAATCCTGCAAGCAGCTCACCGCTGCGTGTGTTTGGCTTGGTGCTCAGAAAGGAGCAAGAAGCCGTAACTATCAATCAGTTCAATAAGCTTCTTACGACTTATTGAACTGCGGTAATCCTAGACTATTGTTTCGAGATAAGCAATAGGG
>Ga0207939_1000571_pt1 | contig 10499 bp, 9 predicted proteins | sample LakMenEpi02Jun12_FD_150663 | JGI IMG/M metagenome (GOLD analysis project Ga0207939, IMG submission 150663) | Freshwater microbial communities from Lake Mendota, WI - 02JUN2012 deep hole epilimnion (SPAdes) | ecosystem: Environmental > Aquatic > Freshwater > Lentic | place: Lake Mendota, Madison... | reverse complement strand
AAGTTGTATTTCCCAAAAAACTGAAAACAGCCGACTTATAATTCACAATACATAGCACATCAAAAAGGCACACCCAATTGGTGTGCCTTTTTGATGTAGGTAATACAATGAATTAGGCTCGAATTCGTTACTAGTTGCAGCGCATTCCCTTTTCCGGCAATGTTTAACCACCCACTATGAAATTTCTACTATCCCTGTTACTGCTCGTTTGCACTATCCCCACCAGCTCGTTTGCACAAGTTTATTCCAAAAAAGAACCCCTGGCCCATACTTTTTCCATTGTTGCAAGGGATGAAAAAACCGGTGATATGGCAGTGGCCGTTCAAAGTCACTGGTTTGGGGTAGGCACCCTGGTTCCTTGGGTAGAAGCAGGTGTAGGCGTAGTTGCCACCCAATCTTTTGTAAATAAATCGTACGGCCCAAAAGCATTGGGACTGTTAAAAAGAGGACTAACCCCCCAACAAACTTTAGACAGTCTACTAAAAACAGATAGCTCACGGGAAATGCGTCAGGTAGCCATTTTGGATACCAAAGGGAATGTGGCCACCCATACCGGCACAAAATGTATTCAAGTAGCCAAGCACATCAAAGGGAAAAACTTTAGCGTACAAAGCAATATGATGCTGGGCGATTCAGTATGCGAATACATGAAAAAAGCCTTTGAAATGAGCGCCAATAAACCTTTCGTTGAAAGAATACTACTGGCATTGGAAGCAGGACAAGCAGCCGGCGGAGACATCAGGGGCATGCAGGCAGCAGCCATCCTGGTAGTTCCGGGCAGATATACAACTCCCTGGGAAAGAACCCTGATTGACCTCCGGGTAGACGACTCACCCCAACCCCTGGAAGAAATTAGACGCTTGTACAACATGCAACTCGCATACGATCATATGAATAGTGGCGACCTAGCCTATGAAAAAATGAATAACCTCAACCTGGCTAACGAAAAGAAAGACATTACGGAGGCAATGAACGAATACAATGCCGCCATGCGCCTATTCCCGGAAAATCTAGAAATGCAGTTCTGGACTGCAGTTACCCTTGCCAATAACAAACAAATCAACAAGGCTTTGCCGATGTTGAAGAAAATATTTGTGCGAGACAAGAATTGGAAGGAACTTTTCCGCCGATTAGAACCCGCAGGATTAATCAACATCTCAAAAGAAGACAAAGAAAAAATACTTTCTCTCTGATATTTGTTTCCTAAGAAGTGACTTAGTGACCAAGGTTGGCTATTTTTGTCTGCAATGCAGGATACTCCTATATATGAAGTGGTAATTGGTCTTGAAATTCACGCCCAGTTAGCTACACAGAGTAAACTATTCTGTGGAGACAGCAACTTGTTTGGTGGTGAAGCCAATACACGAGTGAGTGCCATTTCTCTCGCGCATCCGGGCACATTGCCAAGAACCAATAAAAAAGCGGTTGAATTAGCAGTAAAACTGGGACTGGCCTGCGAATGTGCCATTGAACAAAATAATTACTTCGCCCGCAAAAACTATTTTTATCCCGACTTGCCAAAAGGATATCAGATTTCCCAACATACCAGTCCTATTTGCAAGGGAGGTAATGTTCGCATCACCACAACTGCTGGAAGCAGAGCCGTTCGCCTAAACCGAATTCATTTAGAAGAAGATGCCGGCAAAAGTTTACACGATCAATATCCCACCAAAACCTTTATCGACCTAAACCGGGCAGGAACTCCACTGGTAGAAATCGTAACCGAACCCGATATTTATTCTGCCGAAGAAGCCGGACAATTTGTTTCTGAAATTAGAAAACTGGTTCGATGGCTGGGGGTATCTGATGGAAATATGGAAGAAGGGAGCCTCCGGTGTGATGCAAATATTTCCCTCCGCCCCGCCGGATCCCAAACTTTAGGAACGAAAGTAGAAGTGAAGAACCTGAACTCTATCAAGCATATTAAAAAAGCCATTGAATACGAAATTAGCCGAATAACGGACCGCTTATTACAAGGGCAGCCCATCATTCAGCAAACCCGAAGTTTTAATGCCGATAACGATACAACTTTTGCCTTACGCGATAAGGAAGAAGCCAATGATTACCGCTATTTCCCCGACCCCGATTTGGCTCCCTTTGTAATTTCTGCAGAAGCACTTGAATCCTACAAAGCTTCACTGCCCGAATTACCCAATGCCTTGCACCAAAGGTTGCTGCAAATGGAGGAGCTAACCGAATATGATGCACAACAATTGAGTGATGACTTGTTCACCGCACAATATTTTGAAGAAGTGAGTTTACACACTAGCAATAAAAAGTCTATTGCCAATTGGATGCTCGGTCCGTTACGTCAGTGGCTCAACGACAATCAACTCAACTTTTCACATGCTCCCATTTCACCAGCCAACCTAGCGCAAATGATTGATATGATTGAATCGGGGGAACTTAGCTTCTCAACCGCTGTAAGTCGATTACTGCCAGCATTGATAAAAGAAAAAAAATCTCCGCGCGATTTGGCCGAAACACTCAATATATTGCAAACGGCAAATGAAAGTATGCTCGCAGAATGGATTCAGGAAGTGATGAATAAAATGCCCGACAAAGTTCAAGAGTACCGAAAAGGTAAAAAAGGACTGCTGGGAGTATTTGTAGGCGAAATAAAAAAAATCAGTGGTGGTAAAGCCGATCCACAAAAAGTTACTCAACTGCTGCAAGAAAAACTCAATCAACCCTAAACACCCCTACTTTAAAAAATAGAATATGAAAACAAAAATTTGGATTTTTATCGCCTGCATACTGGCAGCATCCTGCACTGAAAAAAAATATGGCGCATTTACTGTGAGTGGAAAATTTAAAAATGCAGGTCAGCTGAAAATATTTTTGCAAGAACTTCCATTTGGGGGTCGGCAGCCGATCACTATTGATTCAGCTACTCTCGACAAGCAAGGTAATTTTGTATTAAGAGGAGTAGGCAAAGAAGAAAGTATTTACCGGATTACCACAGACATGGGTATGGATGTGATTGTAATCAACGATCAGAAAAACATTCAATTGGTGGTTGATATGAAAGACTATACGCACTATCAGGTAGAGGGTTCTCCGGCTAGCTTTCAACTGCATCAATTATTTGAAAATTATCGCCGACAGGATTCTGCTTTGTCAGTTTGTTTTATGATGCTCGACTCTTTACAAGAAAATAAAGTTCCAGACAGTGTTTCGCTTCCCTGTAAGCAAGAAAGAGACCGAAGAATCAGTGATATCAATTCTCTGGTGAATAATTTCATTCAGGAATCTGCGAGTCCTGCCGCACGTTTTTATGCAATGGGTATTGCTACCCGTACCATGAAGCGCGAAGAAATCGTAAACTTGGCGAACGCATCTTTACAAAAATTTCCAGAACACAGCGGATTGCAAAGAATTAAAACTTTACTAACAGAACCTACCCCTGCCCCTGCTACTGAAGGATCGTTGATAAACAAAGAAGCACCAGACTTTTCAATGCCCAACACTGCGGGTGAAAATATATCGCTGAAAAGCTTCCGCGGTAAATATGTGCTGGTAGATTTCTGGGCTAGCTGGTGCGGCCCTTGCAGACAAGAAAATCCTAATGTAGTAGCTGCATTTAAAAAATATAGTGCCAAAAATTTTACCGTACTAGGCGTTTCACTAGATGCCGAAAAAGAAAACTGGTTGCAGGCAATTAAAGACGACCAACTTACCTGGACGCATGTGAGCGACCTGAAGCAATGGGAAAGCAAAGTGGTTCCACTCTACCAAATCACGGGAATTCCTTTTAACGTGCTGGTTAATCCAGAGGGAAAAATTATTGCTGCCGACTTACGAGGTGAGGAACTCGACAAAAAATTAGCCGAGGTGCTGAAATAAGTCAATCAATTATTTCTTCTTTTCTCCGGGAGCAATACTGAGTATCAAAACCGGTAATAATATCAGGTTGGTAAGTGTGCCCACCACTAATGTGAGTGACGTAAGCCATCCCAACGCTTGAGTGCCACCAAAATCGCTCCAGCAGAAAATGATAAAACCGGCAATCAGCACCAGCGAAGTATATAAAATACTAATGCCGGTATGTCGGATGGTTTGCACCAGCGTAGCAGCCACATCATTTTGATGATAGCCCAGCTCCTGCTTATAATTGATCAGAAAGCGGATGGTAACATCAATGGCAATACCCAGTGCAACACTAAACACCAATACTGTAGAAGGTTTCAGAGCAATTCCTGCCCACCCCATAACGCCGGCAGTAATCACCAAGGGTACCAGATTAGGTATGAGTGAACAAATTAATATCCTAAAAGAGCGGAATAGATAAAGCATACACAGAGATATCAGCAAAAAGGCCCAGGCAATACTTTCTTTCAGTCCACGAATAATAAATCCCGATCCCTCTAAAAAGCTTACACTACTGCCCGTAAAGGTTACTTTGTAAGAAGCCGTGTCGAAAATTTCATTTGACTTTCCCTGAAATTTATTCAGCAGCTCGGGTAATCTTGCGCTGCCAATATCTTTCATATTCACGCTAATCCGGGCCATTTGCCAGTTGCTATCAACAAAATTATTCAACAATCCCGCAACGCCTTTCGAGCTAGAAGCAGCTGACCCATTTCCAGATGACTGCAGATAAGGAGCCATAAATGCCAAATCGGTTTCCGTTGGAATGCTATAACTATTACTATCCCCATCAAAATATGCCTGGCGGGCAAACTTGAGCCCCTCCACAAAAGATAATGGCCGGGCAGTAGCGGAATCTTCAGAAATAAACACAGATAACTCCTCTATTTTCTGAATAGTTTTCATGCGCATTACCCCTTTTTTCTTTTTAGTATCCACCATAATCTCTAAAGGCATCACCCCTCTAAAGTTTTTTTCAAACCATTTTAAATCAGTATAAATTTTATTGCTGCGAGGTAAGTCGTCTACTATATACCCTTCACTCTTGATTCGAAAAATGCCCATTACTGAAAAAATCAATACAATCAGGGTAATGCCATATATCCAGCGGGCATGATTAAATGCCCACCGCTCTATATTCACCAAAAACTGTTTCAGTCTCCGATTTTCCAGATACCGAACATGTTTATCCTTGGGGGGAGGTAAATAGCTTAAAACAGCGGGAATGAAAATCAATGAGATCAGAAACAAAGCCATGATGTTGATGCCAGCAACTGCTCCAAACTCCTTTAACAAGTCGCTGCGGGTTAGCGCAAATACGGCAAATCCAATAGCAGCAGCGATATTACAAAACAAGGTAACAATACCCATCCTTCCTACCATGGTTACTAAGGCCTCTTTCTGCATGTCGTTATCGAAGACCTTTTTTATTCCACTCGCTTTAATTTCCAAGTAAGCAGTATGATACTTATTTAAAAAATAAATACAATTCGGAATACCAATTACCACAACTAATGGTGGTATCAAAGCGGTGAGCAGGGTAATTTTATATCCAAACAAAACAATAGTTCCTAAACTCCAGATTACTCCCATCCCTACTACCAGTAAGCTCATGAGGGTTGTACTGAATGACCAGAAAAATAAAAACAAGGTAATCACCGAAAGCACTAGCGAGCCTATTAAAAACCAGTTCATTTCCGCTTTAATCTTATTGCCCACAATTGTGCGGATATAGGGTAGTCCGCTCACATACAGTTTAGTGCCGGTTGCTTTTTCGAAGTTGGCCAATTCGCGTGAAATATCATTCATTAAACGAGTACGCGACTTGCTGTTCATCGTGTCTTTGTTCACATTAATACCCATCAGATAACTGCCGGTTTGCGGATTGTATAAGAAAGACCGATAAAAAGGAAGTGTTTCAAAAACCTGTCTGCTGCTATCTAAAGCGGCCTGACTACTATACGGTGGATGGAAAAGTTTTTCAGAAACCAGTTTGCCCGTTGCTGAATCATTTCGCAAACCCACTACCTCTGGTATGGATAATACCCCTGTTACTGCATTAATTTTTTTAAGTTGCTGATGCAGTTCACTCACTGCATTAAAAAACGCCGGCTGATACATCTTATCAGTTTGTATACCTACCACTACGGTATTTGCATCAGCACCAAAAGTTCGCAAAAACTGCTGGTACTCTTTGTACTTCTGATTGTCTGTTGGCAAGGCCCTGGTAAAATCGTAGCTCAGCTGCACTTGAGAAGCTTTCCAGCCCATGAAAACGGTAACAACTGCAAGCAGCAATAATAAACTGAGCCGATATTGTAGGATGAACCTGCCAATGCTATACCACATAATTTAATATTCTAGTGGCAAAGAAAAGAATAAAATTGGGAGTGGGAGGGTGGAATCTGATAAATTTGCTATTTTCCCTGAAAGAATGGCCATGCCGAATACCTCCCTCGTATCTATCCGTCAAATCAGTTTTTACATTTTGTTGATTTTCCTAGGAATTTTCCTGATTGGGCAACTCAACGCTTTTATCCCAGCCTTTTTAGGAGCACTTACCTTTCATGTGTTGCTTTCAAAACCCATGAACTGGCTCACAGATCAAAAAAAATGGTCTCCTAGCCTCGCAGCTACCGCACTGTTGTTGCTTACAATTATTGTAGTACTGGTTCCCATTAGCATGGCATTTAACGTTGTATACAATAAGGTAGGCTATGCCATTCAGCATTCCGGCAACGTGATGGCAGGATTAACTTCTCTGATTAATCAGGCAGAACAGCGATTTCAGATTACTTTAATCAGCGACCAAAACATAGAAAAAATCGGATTATTATTTGCCAGTATTTTACCAAAAGTGGTAGGGGCTACCGTAGATTCCCTACTAACGATGGTGATGATGTTATTTATACTGTTTTTTTTATTGTCTAACAACAAAGCCATTCAAAACTGGTGCTTACACCACGTACCCCTTCAACAAGAAAACACCCAGCGGCTGGGTAAAGAACTGAATACCTTGGTTCTCTCCAATGCCCTTGGAATACCCGCAACTGCTTTATTTCAGGGGGTGATTGGGGCTATTGGATATTATTTTTTAGGGGTAAAAGATGTCGGGTTTTGGATGGTAGTTACCTGCATAGCTTCTATGATTCCGATGGTAGGCGCAGCACTCGCCTGGGTACCCGTTGCACTGATTTTTTTTGCTGAAGGCGACACTACCCGCGGAATCATTATGCTGGTATATGGAGCCGTTGTTATGGGAGTACTTGACAATGTTTTTCGCATGAGCATTCAGAAAAAAGTAGGAGATACACATCCCCTTATAACAACTTTTGGAGTGATTTTGGGCGTAAAATTGTTTGGGTTTATCGGACTGATTTTTGGCCCCATTGTAATCGCCCTCTTCATTCTATTGGTGAAAATTTACATCCACGAATTCATAGATAGCAAGTAATTAAGCAATAAAAACATAGGCAAGCCACTGACAAGTGGCTCCCATCAATAATCCCAGATAAATCTCCCGATTACTGTGGTCGCTAACCAGCATCCGGGCAGTGGCTATCAATCCCGCGAGCAAAACAGCCGGTATTAAATAAATCCAAAGCGGAATTGCATAATACCACGAAAACAATCCGATTGCAGTTACTGCTCCACCAGCTGCCATCCCGTGTAAGCTGATTTTTAAGTAACTGTTCAAGATCAACCCCACAACGGTCGACAAAAAAATGCCCATAAAAAAGAACCGCAAAACAATCGGCTGATCGGTAAAATTGCGACTCAGATAATACATCCACCAATAAAAAAACATAACAATAATATAGGGAACAATCCGCTCTTTCTGCGTCTTTAAAAGAATACTATTTATAAATTGCAAACGCCAAAGCAGAAAAATAGCAAAGGCCGGTAAAAATGCCGTCCACCAAAAGCACGTAAAAAACCGCAAAGTCAACTGCCACTGTGTAATACCCGCAAACTCATAAGGAACTGCTTCCATGAGCAAACAAAATATATAGGTGGGTATAAAAAGCGGATGAAAAATAATAGATACAGCCTGACCAAATATCCAATTCAACCGATCTGAAAATTTCGGAGGAGTGGGTTGGCTTTCAACCACGGTATTTTCTGAACTGACAGTTACATCCATGTTATAATTCTTTTCTTAGTCGCGCTACCGGAATATTCAGTTGCTCACGATATTTGGCAACGGTTCTTCTGGCTATATTATAGCCCTTCTCCTGCAGCATTTCGGTAAGCAAATCATCGCTCAGCGGCTTATGCTTATCTTCCGCTTCTATCAGGTCGCTGAGAATTTTTTTCACTTCTCGGGTACTTACTTCCTCCCCACTTTCCGTACTCAACGATTCACTGAAAAAATATTTCAACCGAAAATTACCAAACTCAGTTTGCACAAATTTACTGTTCGCCACCCGGCTAACCGTTGAAATATCCAGTCCGGTTAACTCAGCAATATCTTTCAATATCATAGGCCGCAAAGCAGTTTCATCACCGGTTAACAGAAAAGCCTCCTGATGTTGCAAAATAGCCCCCATCGTATTCAGCAGGGTTTCTTGACGCTGGCGAATCATATCAATAAACCATTTGGCCGAATCAATTTTTTGACGAATAAACGCAACCGCTTCTTTCTGGCGCTTATCCGTTTTACTGCCCCGTTCATAATCTTTCATCATATCACGGTATCCCTCACTGATTCTGAGTGGAGGCGCATTGCGGGCATTCAGCGTTAATTCTAGCTTTCCATTATTGTTTATCACATAAAAATCGGGAATGATAAAATTCTCTGCCTGACTACTCTCCGAAAACAACCCACCGGGCTTAGGGTTCAGACGAATGATCTGAGCAATGATTTCTTTCAACTGCTCATCATTTAAAGTCATACTACGCTGAATCTTCTCGTAGTGTTTTTTAGTAAACTCATCAAAATATTTAGTCAGCATTTGAATGGCCTGGCGAACACTTTCTCCTTCCGATTCTTTTCTGCTAAGCTGCAGCAACAAACATTCCTGCAAACTGCGGGCGGCAATGCCGGGTGGATCAAATTGTTGAATTTGAGCCAACAGATCCATCACCTCTTTTTCAGAAACCTCTATTCCCTGCCGAAAAGCCATATCATCTACCAGTGAGCTAATTTCGGAACGGAGGTATCCATCATCATCTAAACTACCAATAATTTGCTCGGCAATCGTTCGGTTGCGCTGATCTAGTTCCAGCATACCCAACTGATTTAATAAATGATCTTGAAAACTGATTTCCGCGCGCATCGGAATCACTTTTTCGTCGCTCATTTCCGGATAATGATCATCCTTCATCTTGTAGTCTGCAATCTCTCCATCATCATCCACCAGGAATTCACTCACATCAGGTGCGTCTAATTCTTCCGACCCGTATTCATCCTCCTCCGAACTATCTCCCTCCATCTCTGAGTTCTCGGATAACTCATATTCATCCTCCGCACTCTCCGATTCCATTTCCAGGGCAGGATTCTCTTCCAACTCTTCCTTAATGCGCTCCTCCAAATTGGCCGTAGGCACCTGCAGCAGTTTCATCAACTGAATCTGCTGGGGCGACAACTTTTGCAGTAGCTTTTGTTGAAAAGATTGACTGAGTGACATCGGTTGGTGCGCTGTTTTCTGTAATAACTATCAGGATGGCAAAATCACTACCCTGCATCGCTTACATGCGAAAATAATAGTGTAAATTTACATACAAATCTATGAACCGCTCCATGAAACACATTTCTTTATTCGCGGTATTATTATTATATGCTGGTCTTGCACAAGGTCAGATGCAAATGCCTGTTGCCGGCAATCCGGTAAGATCAAGAGATTCCGTTTTATATCTGCCCATACGATTAGTACCCGCTGATACCTATAGCAAAGAGCTGGCCTTTTTCTGCAAAAGAGAATGGGAGTTGGAGAAAAAAACCGGGGTTCCTATGAAATTCCGTTTGGGAAGTGTAGACTATGTAAATACCCTCGAAGGAAAAAACCAACCTATGCGATTGCCGCTTCCTTTTGTTCCTCTACCAAGCGGAGTGAGAAACGTTCCGCATAAGCTTTAATGGTATCGATAATTATTTGCTGCTCATCTGGGGTGTAATCGTTTAGCCATATACGGCGATAAAAACTATTTTCTACAAAAATCATCAGCTCGTTATGCTGTATTCTTTTGATTCGGGTTATTTCCAACCAATCCAATTCCTCGCGTCCATCTGAAAGTAACTTATTGTTATACTCCTCAGTATTATTCCACTTTATTTTTTTGTCATTGATCTCAATAAAACGAAGCTTTTTTTTGGTTGAATGGGGGAGCATGTCAATATCAGATTAACTCCAATTAAAAGTAGAGGAATCAAAAAGCTTCTGTTGTTGGTAGATAAAAAAATAGTACATACAACTATCAATATCCCACATACCAATCCTACCCAGCGCCAGATTTTTATATTGCGGGAATATGTTTTTGGAGGGATTTCAAACCGTATCATATTTTTAAATTTACAGCACTTTTCTAATAGCAGCCGCCATTTTTTCGCCTTTTTCCTTTATCTGCTCGGGCGTCCAGGCCAATGAAACCGCAGTAGAAACACAACGACTCAACAATTCATCACTTAC
>Ga0207939_1000570_pt1 | contig 10504 bp, 11 predicted proteins | sample LakMenEpi02Jun12_FD_150663 | JGI IMG/M metagenome (GOLD analysis project Ga0207939, IMG submission 150663) | Freshwater microbial communities from Lake Mendota, WI - 02JUN2012 deep hole epilimnion (SPAdes) | ecosystem: Environmental > Aquatic > Freshwater > Lentic | place: Lake Mendota, Madison... | reverse complement strand
GAGAGCAAGCCAGCCCAGGCGCCGGAACCTGCCGCTCTCTTGGCTGATCACTACGGGTTTCTCGTCTTCCTACTGAGTTGGCCCTTGGGTGATGAGGAGCAAGCGATCGAGGGGCTGCGTTCATCGCCAGTCTTCCAGATTTCGCGAGAGCGCGGCCTCTCGCTACTGAAAGACTTGCAAGATCGAGGTCTAGTTGATGGCGCCAAACCGACGACTGAGGCCGAGGAACTGGTCATGCAAAGTCCTTACGCGCACTACGTGAGCGCTCTTCGCGAGGTGAACCGATCATGAGCACCAACAACCGCAACCTTGCGCAAACACTCGCGGTTCAATCACAAGTCCACCTACCCGGAACTGTTGGTCGCCTGCTCAAGCAGATTCGGGACCTTGAGCGTGTTGCTCCGATGTTCGTGAAGGCGGGTCTCGTTCGCTCGGTGGAGAGACCCAATCCCATCAATGCCCACGCCTCCGGAATTGCCACCCATTCCGCAACCACGAAGACGACCGGTGGCTTTCTCTATAGTGCCGCGGCAGCGCGATGTGACCTGTTCGTGGAGCACAACGCGATCTCGACAGCAGGCCAGGACAGCGAATGTGAAATCGACGACATCAACTACGAGAACCAGTCAAAGCGACTCGCCCTGGCTGCGATGCGACAGGCCTATGAACTCGCTGGACGTTCCATAGCTGAAGACCGCGCTCAGCTCATCTTCCTGGACACACCGCTTGTGATGGAGCGGGGCATGGTCCCTCCCGCCAATCGCGCCGGTGACGAGGGGTACCAGTCGGCGTATGCAGCAACGCATCATGCGATTGAGTCATTCTGGTCAAAGCACCGCGAACACCTTTTCCCCTGGGATCCAAACGGCCCCGTCATCGTTGGTCTCGCATCCAGCCGGTTCGGCGCCATCGTTCAGTCGGCCCAACAGGATCTTCGGCTGAACGAAGGGCGAGATCAAATCCTGCCGACCGAAGCTTTGGACCGCGCCAACCTGGAGGCGCTCGATGGTCTCAGCGAGGCCATCATGGGTGTCGGCGAGCGACGGTTCGTGCACGGGATCCTCGGCAGCTTCACGCGGACGGCCGCGTTCAGGATGAATGTGCATGCGCCACGTATGGAACCGGGCTCAGTCGTTGACCTGGGTGTCATTGGCCTGCACTTCCGTGCTGGCCAAACCACACAACCGCGTTTGATGCAGCTGATCGGCGACGCCCCAGAGTGGACCAGGGAGGCGATCGATAGGGTCGTTGGTCTAACAATGGCCCTGACCGCTGTCGGCGGAGCGATGTCAGCCCCCCTCCCAGTTCAGCTAGCGGAGCGCGAGCTGAATGCTTTGGGCCCCTTTCTCGAGCACTACAGCCGCAGCGTCGCTGCTGAGATTAAGCGGCGCGACATTGAGAGCATCTGGCTCTCGGACTGGGATCTCACAAACTGAGGAGACAACCGCATGACCACACACACCCTTGGACGACTGGTTGGAAACACGGGCGACCCCAAGAACCTATCGATGGTGCTCAACACTTCGTTTGCGGGCCGACGCGGCGAATTCGTGCGCGTCAGGCACCGCGAGCAACAGGACGGGCCCGCTACTGACGTACTTGCCCGCATCGTCAGCATCAGTCGTAACAATATTCTCTACAATTCTGGTCTCGGTCAGACTGTAACGGAGCTGGAGTTACTGCCCGGTGCTCATGTAACCGGTGAGCAGGTACTGGGCAAGCTCGAAGCAATTGGCTTCCGCGATCCAGACACGGGTCAGATCAAGATGCCACGTCGTGCGCTCGATCCCGGCGCGCCGGTGGAGCCAGTCGATTTTCAGTTTCTCAGCTCCTTCTATGAGTTTCAAGAGCACTCCAGTCTCCATATCGGCAACCTTGTCGGCTACGAGCGCGGAGCGACTGCAGTTCCCGTCTACCTGGACGTGAACCGACTCGTCACTGAGCACCTCGCTGTACTGGCGATGACAGGCTCCGGCAAGTCGTACACAGTCGGGAGAATTATTGAACGACTTGTTGCGATCAACAACGGTACCGTTGTAGTCTTTGACCCGCACGGGGAGTATGGGCGAGCTTTGCAGGGTGGGCAGCTGCATTTTAATGAGAGCCCTGACGAGCTCGACGACCTGCGGGACCGAGCGGCATTGCCGGCGATCCGTGAGACGTTTAATAGACTTCGCGAAGCCTCTGCTGGCATCGCGATATACAGCCCCCAGAACACATCCTTCCGCCATAAGTATGCAGGAGCTAACCTTGAACTCGCGTTGCAGTTCGACCATTTTGAGATGGACGATATCAGCGAGATATTGCCCGGTCTGACGGAGCCACAGCAGCGCGTTCTTGACGTGGCGATTCGCTATTGGATCGCAAATGAGACAACAAAGCCGCGGGATATCAACCGCCTTCGTCACTACCTCGGAGATGGTATTGATGAAGTACGCCAGTGGGACGAACTGAGTCAGGCTGAAGCAACAGCCCTGAATGGTCGCAGCGCGGCCGTTGCTTCGATGAAGTTATCGCGCGTACTTCAGGAGGCACAAAGCTTCTACCACTCGGGTCTCCCTGGCGCGACGGACATCTACGACATGATCGGTCGCCCATCGGACCGACGAGGCCGTCTGGTGATCGTTGATTTGCAAGGTCTCAGCGACACCGCCAAGCAGGTCATCACCGCACTTATCTCGAGCGAGATACTTCGCGCTGCATCGAGCAAGTCTGACCGTACCCGGCCCTGCTTCATCGTCTATGAGGAGGCACATAATTTTGCTCCTGCGGGACAGCCTGCCGTGAGTCACCGTATCATCAAAAAGATCGCTGGCGAGGGTCGCAAGTTCGGCGTCGGCTTCGCGGTGATCAGCCAGCGGCCCTCCAAGCTCGATCCCGATGTAACTTCCCAGTGCAACACCCTCATCGCAATGCGGCTCCGTAACCCGGATGACCAGCGATTCATTGCCAAAACATCCGACATGGTAAGCGCCGCTGACCTCGAAGAGCTTCCCGGGCTTTCGACCGGTGAAGCACTCATTTGCGGGCGCTCAATTCCCGCGCCACTGCTGGTTCGGGTCGGAACGAAGGCCCTTGTTCACGGTGGCGAGTCTCCGGAGGTCCTAAACGTCTGGGGAAGGTTTGGTGGCTAGCTCGCTTGCCATTTTTGACCAACTTACGCATGAGTTGGTCACTGCTCATCTGCCCATCTGGACCGTATGGGGAGTTCAGGACACCGGACACCTCATCCACAGCCTAGGCTGCACGTTCTTGACAGCAGCTGGCCAGGATCTCGGATTCGTGGCTGTATCAGAAGTACCCGCTCCGCGAGAGGGCCCGCTAGCGCGGATCGAAGAGGATGTTCGTTCAGACTCAGTTTGGTTTGATCGCACCACTAGGCGAGTCTCGTTGGTGGCCGAGTTTGAACGGTATGCCGGGAAGCAGAAGGACCTCAGCCCGAAGCTTGAGACCTTGCTGCTTGCTCAGCAGCGTTGGGGATGCCGAGACGCAACCCTGCTGTTGGCCTATTGGAGTGTTGGGCTTGTGTCACTCCCCGATCACGACAAGCTGCGAAGCATCGTGCGTGAAGGCTTCCATGCGAAGGGCGGAGTGAGGGTTCCCGGGAATCCAGGTGCGAGGGTCATTTTCTACCAGTTCGTAGTGCGCCCAGGACAGGACGGCCTGCTTCGCCTCGAGAACATCATTCAGCGAGGCGAACCATGACCGAGAAGTTCTTTATTCCACGGGCCGACAGGCGACTCGGGAACCGCTACGAACTACTTGATTGCCTTGGTGACGGATCCTACGGGTGGGTTTGGCGCGCTCAGCGAATAGAGGATGACGCCATCGTCGCGGTAAAGATTCCAAAAGCCCAAAGCAAGCGCAATGAAGACCTTGCAGAAGGCTCATCGCTCATCGGCCAAGCATCTCACCCTTGTGTCGTTGATGTGAACTGGATGGGTCGCGTCCCTCCAGAACGTGAATGGTACGCGATTGAAATGGAGTATTTCCCTTCTATCACGCTTGCACAACTCCTGGACAGAGGCGAGCAAGGATTTGTGGCCAGTTATGACAAGCTCCTTGGGGTTTTTGCACAAGTCCTTGAAGGATGTAAATACCTTCATGGCATTGGGATGTCACATGGCGATATCAAGCCTCAGAACATCCTAGTCTCTGCTGAGCGAGTGAAGCTGACTGACTTTGGGACGAGCGTCCTACCCGAAGACATGTATGCCCGAACGCGCGAGAATGGCGGGACAATATTGTATTCCTCCCCAGAGACTGTCGGGGCCATCCTTCCATCAAGAAATTCTACGTCACGTTTGTTGTCCGACATCTACAGTCTTGGTGTTTTGCTTTACCACCTTGTAACTTCTCGACTTCCCCATGACACGCTAAGCCAAGTAGCGCGACACGTTCCCTTCCCACGTGCGATTGAAGTGAACTCTTCAGTGTCCCCGGTGTTGGACTCCTTTATCAGCCGTTGTCTTCAGCTTGATCCTGCTGACCGCTGGCCTTCGGTCAGCTTGATGCTTGATGCTTTCCGAGATGTACGAACTGCTCAGCAGAAATTTACGCCCACAAGGAGCCTTGTCGCAGCAGTCGTGTCTGAAGACGATTGGTCCACTCAGGCCGTTCGCCTTCTCGAGCAGGGTGATTTCGACGATGCGGAATGTGTTGCACAGGCAGAATTCGATTCCTCTAGGGACCATCACGCCTTCTTGATGATGGTCCAAGCGTCCTATCGTGCAGGCCGCTATTTTGATTGCATCCAACATCTTGAATCTCGTCCTGACATCGTTGATATGCTAACAGTAACCGGCTCTGAGCTCCGCTGTCTCGCCCTATCCTCCTACCTTGAGGTGCGGAATGTTGATATGGCTCGCGATTGCGTGTATAAATGCCTTCTCGATGCCCCAAATGCCTTTGACCTGTTACTTAAACGAGCCTCTATTCTGGCACTTGACTCTCGATATGCTGAATCTGCAGAGCAGCTTTTGGCGTTGAATCGCAGACTTCCAAATAGGCCGGCGATCTTAAAGAGGCTAGTCGTTGTGTACGAGCAGATGCGTGACACGGGAAAAATGGTGGTTTTTCTTCGCGCGTATCTCAAGGCTGTTCCTAGGGATACGTGGGCGCTGCAAAAGGCAGATCACTATCGGGCGTTGGGAATTGCTTAGTGGAATTTAGGTCAAATGTTTACTTTGATCGTTTCGTCACCACGTGTCACGTTTCTTGGCTATTTGCTGCCAAGCACTACCTTCAATTGACCCGGTTAGGCGTAAGTTATTGCCCGCAATGGCCTGACTGCTTCTTGTCTTCAGCGCATTAGCAGGAGGACGAGTGCTTGGCATGGGGATTACCGGCAGCCTCAAGAAAACTTAGCATAAAATCTAATGGTATTAAAATCATCGTCCCCGAAGAAGACTCTGGCCTGATCGAGAAATTCTGCAAAAGTAATAGGCCCTTGGGACTCGAACGGTTCGCCGCCTAAAGTGCTGACCGCACGTCTGGCGAGGCGTGACTCTCTCATAAAGGTCAAGATTTGGCCATTGCTGATGATCCTCACGGTTTCTTGCTCCATGTTTGGATGGATCCATCTCTCGCCTTCGTAGGAGCCGGGAGCAACAAGAATGGTTTGGTCGGGCTCACTTGCCATTCTGGCGTGTACTGGCTCGTGAATCTCGATTACCATCATTGCCCAGAGTTGTTTTAAACCCATTGTATCCTGTAGTCCCTGCCTATGTTTCGCCATTGCCTTGGGCCTACCGAATCAGTTGTTCGGCAGGTAGCTAAAGCTTTCAGTCCCTGTTTAAGCGCACCGCCTCCTCGTACTCCGCCCCGATCCCCAGCCCTGAGTCCTCATCAGGCATCAGCCGTTTCATGCCCACGTGGATCAGGCAGGCCAGGGCCAGGTCACTCCTGCTGCCGGGCAGGGTCTTGAGGCTGCGGGAGGTGCCCGGCTCGTTGATCTGCAGACCGCCCTGACCCATGGCCGCCACCTCGCTGAGCACCGCCATGAAGCGCTGCTGATCCATCCCCTCGAACAGCTGCAAGGCCTGGAGGCAGGGTTATGGCGTGTTGCCCCCACCCCCCACCATCCCCCGCGCCATCTCGTACTCCCTCCCCAGATCAATCCCCGCATCCTCTCCAGGCAGCAGCAGCTGGATGCCCACGTAGAGGATGCAGGCGGCCTGGAGGGCGGAGACGGTGCGGCCGCCTTTGTAGTGGCGCAGGTGGTGCTCCTGGCTGGGGTCGTTGATGGTCAGGCCCTTCTGGCCCAGCGCCGCCGCTTCCGCCAGCAGCTGCTTCTGGCCAGCCGGATCGAGGGCCCGGTAGGCCTCCAGGGCGCTGCTCATGTACATCACCGCATCCAGCCGCGGCTTGCCCTGGGCATTGGTGCGCAGTACCCGATCGGCCAGGCGCCGCTGCTGGTTCTTGATCTTCTCGGCCAGCTCGCCCACCGGTGCCAGGCGCAGGGCTCTGTGGAACAGCTCATCGGCCTCCGCTTCGTGGGACTCGCCCTCCAGGGCCAGCAGGCACTGGGCGTAGGTGAACAGGTTGATCGGATCCTCCGGCGCCACCGTCGCCGCGGCCCGCAGATGGGGGAGGGCACCGCCGCCGCAGGGTCGTCCTTCATCAGCTTCAGCTGGCCGAGGCTGCGCAGCGCGAACGGGTTGCGCGGCTCCAGCACCACCGCCTTCTCCAGCGGTCCCTCGGCGGCGTCTGGATCGTTGTCCCGCAGGGCCGCGATACCCAGGGCCACCTGGGCGTTGGCATCGCCGGGATCGAGCTCCACCGCCCGGCCCAGCAGCTCCCGCGCGACCTTGAGCTGCATCCGGTCGCTGTAGACCAAGCCGAGGTTGTAAAATCTCTCGTAATGGTGGGGCTCGAGCTTCCTAAAGTTTTGACGTGCATGTGCGCTAAAAGCCTTAAATGACCTAAGCAAACTGATCGTAGAATTCAAGCTTTAGATTTGTGGCTTTCTCCTCAAGGCGCATGGCCAGCATGAGCGAATCATGATCAGCAACTAATGATTTTACGTGCTTGGCTATTTCATCTGAGTGAGTCAGGCCACCTACTAGCTTTTCTTCTCCAAACCTAAATCTACGTCGGTCGTGTTCCTTGTGATAGTAATAAAACTGAGACTTGGAGTGATTTTCTTCGCTGGCTGAACTAGACAAACGTTCTGACAGTCTTGTCCATAACAGCGAGTATTCCTCTCCCACCAAGACTTCTCCCCAAAACCGCAGGAAACTCAGCAATGCAAGTTGGGAGTATGTTGCAAAAAGACATTCATGCAGCTCGCACATGCTGCTACTTACAACTCTTGCAGTTACAACGGATTCAGGAGTCTTCAGAATTTGATCTCTTGTTGCACCAAGACTGATTAAATCTTGGAATAGAAGTTCTCTGTGAGAGAGCAATGGTCTCCCACTGCTACTCCTCGGAAATTCTTCGCCAAGAATTGAGCGGACAGTCTCTTTCATGTGCAGGTCTTCCAGGCCATCAATTACAAGCTCATACACGTTTACAATTGAAAGAGACAAGAATCTTCGTTGAATGAGGATCTTAAGCAGATCTTGCCAGTCAAGCTTTTCTAATTTCAGAAAGAGAGGATGCTCTGCAAGGCGAGCAATGAGCATTTCTTCGTGGTTGTTGAGAAGGTCAAACATGAGAGTCATCAAAAAGGAATAGATTTCTGAGGTCATTGCGCCAATATCCGTCGAGAAAAGGAGTAAAGTCCTTGGATATCATCCACATATTTTCAAGGTCCCGCAGGATAGGCTTCGCCAGAACTTGGTTGACTGAGTTAAGGTCCAGCTCTAGCTGAAAAGTGTCTACAGCCAATGCACCATGCAGAAATGGTGAGACGTACGCCTTCGCACCAACTTTGTAGAGAGCCAGCGAAGGAAGAGTATCGTAGAGCCTGATTGCTAGATGCTTGGGCTTATTACTGCGGGATCGTATCTCGGACAAGAACTCTATGTTTTTCAGCACTTCGTTCAGTACATCCTTAAAATCATATTTGATATTGGTGGCGTACCTTCGCAAAACCTCTTCTCGCAATGTGGCGGCTTGCGAGTAAGGCCACGCCAATAAAACGCGTACACTTATTCCGCTAGACAAGCACTCCTGCAGTGGATCACGAAAATCCTCGAGATTGGGGGCAAATGTTTGCATTATAACAACCTCGCTTTCGGTGGATTGCATTTTTGAAGCAGCTTCTCTCATGCCTAATGCAAAATCATGGTTTGGAAATGATGAGTGCACTCTTACAAGGCCATGTCCCGTAAGTCCCAAAGAGTTACTATGCTCTTCAGTGCAGCCATTGATCAAGATATTCTTTAGTATAAGAAACTTACCCTTGGCCTTGCCTGGAATCTCAAACTTATTGTATATATTGGTCAGGCTTGTTGTAATGGTGGACTCTTTGACACCTTTATTACGCTTAATTTGGCTTGAAAAACCCTTTACGGTCTGGCTCGGTGAATTGCTTATGAATGCAATTACTTCCTTCTCGCTTGGAGTTAGCCCGCGCTTGGATGCAGCTGCTTCCACATAGTTTTTCCAGGTTGCATCGCTCACAGGTTAAAAGATAGGCCTGCCTTCCTACTTTAAGGCCTGGAGGCGAGCGGTGTCAACGCGGATCAATAATGTTAGACCTTTTCCTACCATTTCCCAGGTTTAGGCGGAACTGCAGCAGTATTCCTCTTGGCTTCGCATCTGGTACTCGACCATGGCCGACCAATTCCAACCAAAACCAGAGTTGACTTCCAGCGCTAGTGAGAACGAGAGTTAGGGCATCGATATCCCAGAGGTCTAATCATGAAATGCAAACCTAGCGAGGGGTCGGCATTCTTGCCTAATGCCAGAAGTTATGATGCTGGAATTCCGCCTATGAGCTGGGATCAGAATGGAGAGCTTGATGCAAAAGCAAACTGGCCGCTAGTCCATAAGCTCTGGGGCCCGCATGCATATGTAATTGCTCGGAGGCAAAGGGCTCAGAGGGAAAAGTCTGATTGCTCAGAGTGAGCGGGCGCTATCGACACAAGGGGGTCTTAATTTAATCATCGCTTTCAGTTTAATGGATAATTATATAAGGATTCAAGGTGTCCTTTGGAGCTGACTGTATCCAGGCTGGCTCTTCAACCTCAACCCCGGAGCGGCAGACCCAGCAGATCTCCACCAAAGACGGCGTAGGCCGCGTTCATGGCGATGCTGGCCTCGTAGATCGCGCCCGGGTAGTTGGCGCGGGTGCTGGGCTTGAGCGCCCCGAGGTTGTTCGTGATCTCCGACTCGATCGACTGCGCCTGCGTCTCCCGCAGATCCGGGCAGTGCTGGCGAATCCAGCGGTCCACCACCATCCTGGGCCCCATCGAGCGCAGCTGCACGATCAGGCCGTTGTAGGTGCCCAGCTCCTGGGCCTTGGCCGCCGGCAGGTGGCTGTGCAGCTCGGCGCACTCGTGCATCACCCGCTCGCGCACCCGGCGATTCTCCAGCAGCACCGCCCGCGGCTCAGCGCCATCGCGCAGCGCCATCCGGCACTCAAAGACGATTAGGTAGTCCGCGACCCGGTTGTCGCCCCCCTGGATGCGGAGCAGATCGCTGGCGTCCTGCGGGCCGGCGCGGTGGATCGAGGCGAGCACCTTCAGGTCCGGCGCTTCGACGATCTGAACGGGTTTGCCGGTCGCCTCCTCCAGCTCCGCCAGCGCCTGATTGGCGGAGGGCAGGAACTCACGGAAGCCACGGCGGGGTGTCTCTGGAATCGCCGGCCCCGGATCCCGGCGCAGTCAGGGCCACGGTAGCCAGGGCGCCGGGAAGGCTCCGGCGGATCCCAGCTGGGCCGGCCGCTCCCAGCGGCACTGGGCGATCCTCCCCCCGCAGCCTTTCACCTCGAGGGTGCCGCCGCAGGGGTGAGCCGCCGCCGGGGATGGCTGCCAACCTGGAACGGCCCGTTTCCTCTGCCGTCCCCCATGCCCCGGCGCTTCTCCCCCGGCTCCTCCGGCGATGAACGGCTGGTGCGCAAGCTCCCGGCCCTGCTGCGTGAGCACCGCCCCGATCTGATGGAGGGGGAGAAGCTGTACCGCTCTCCGCCGGGCTTCCCGAGCTGGAGTGCCCACTGGGCCAAAGCAATCGCGGTGGAGCTGGCCCTGGAGCAATCCGAATCCATCAACGACCACGTGGGGATCTGGGGCGCCAAGGTCTGCCAGTGGGCCCGCGAAACCGGCGCCGAACCCCGCTTCCTCTCCACGGCCCTGGCCCAGGCGTTTCTGCAGACCGAGCAGCCCACGCTCACGCTGGATCTGCCCCGCACGATCAGCTGCTTCCGCCTGCTGCTGCCCAAAGGCACCTTGTTCAGCGAGGAAGGTCCGGAGATCCGCTCGGTGGTGGTGGCCGAGGTGCGGGCGCTGGAGGGCTGGCTGCCCGACAACTTCCGCACCGCCGGCGGTGGCTTGTCGTGTGTGGGCCTGGGGGAGGACGGCGCCACCTACCTGGCCAGCAACCTGCTCGACCCCGC
>Ga0207939_1000569_pt1 | contig 10505 bp, 21 predicted proteins | sample LakMenEpi02Jun12_FD_150663 | JGI IMG/M metagenome (GOLD analysis project Ga0207939, IMG submission 150663) | Freshwater microbial communities from Lake Mendota, WI - 02JUN2012 deep hole epilimnion (SPAdes) | ecosystem: Environmental > Aquatic > Freshwater > Lentic | place: Lake Mendota, Madison... | reverse complement strand
CACACGCGCCGCCAGCTCGTTGGCCGGCATTTCGAGCGAGAAATACAGCACCGGAACCCCGCGCCGCGCCATGTTCTCAGCGCAGTTAAGCATGAACGCGCTCTTACCCATGGCGGGACGCCCCGCAACGATGGCCAGCTGGCCGCCGCGCAGCCCACCGGTCATGTAGTCGAACGCCTTGAATCCAGTCTCAACACCGAGCTTTTGTCCCGGGGTGCTCAGTTTTTCTAACTCCTCCAAAAGCCCCGGCACGATCGCGCTGGCCGGACGCATGGAGTCGGTCGGCTGGCCCAAGCTCAAGGACAGCACGCTCTCGCCAGCCTCCTGCAAGACGGTGTCGGCCGGCTGGGACATGTCGGAGGCCGCGGACTGCAATGCGGCCGACGCCTCCAAGATGCGGCGGCGCGCATAAAGATCACGGAGCGTCTGCGCGTGATACTCGACCGCGGCAGGGCCGCCGGCCGACTTGGAGAGCATGTCCATCAGTGCTCCGGCGCCGCCGACAAATTCCAAGCGATGGTTGGCGTCGAGAACTTGCGTGACTGCAATGACATTTGGCACGCCTCCCGTGGCGCGGATATCGCGGATCGTCGAAAATATCTGCGCGTGGGCGGGAGTGAAAAACAACTCGGCGTTCAAGCCGGCAACCTCGTCGACCATGTTCGGCTCCTGCAGGAGCGAACCCAGCACGGCGGCTTCGGTATCGGGGCTGTTCGGTATGGTGCGTTTCATTTAAGCCATCCCTCCGTCATTGTGGTCGTTGATCGCCAGCGCCATCACGGCCAGCGTCAGCAGGATTATGACACACACGACGGCGCTCATTCGCGTTCCTCCGTCGTCGCAGCTCCCCGCGGTGCTGCAGCCAGCGCTCGCAAGCGGCGTCCACGGCAATAAAATGTTCGGCAAGGTGTGGCCATTGTTCGCGCAGGGCTTGTTCGTCGTGTGGGTTCATCGGGGGTCGTTCGGTGCTGCGGTGTGGCCCCCGGTGTTGTTAGACAATGCTGGACATTCTTGGACACTGCAAGCCTTTTTTTTAAGGGGCCAATCCAGATGCCCCCAGTCCCGCGGCTCGGTGACCTCCGTGGCCTCACCGCAGACACCGCATTTGCCCGGGTGATACGTCGCGCCGTAGGAATTACCCGCCGGTCGGCGACCATAGGCGCGTCCGCACGGCGCGCAAATCCAGTCGGGGTATTTCGGCGCGAAAATGGCCTCGTAGTTGGCACGGTATATGCGGCCATTCACCGGCCGCGGCGTGTCGCCCTTGCCTGCACTCATTTCGCCGCCCCCTTTAGTTTGTGATAGCAGCTTAAAACAAACTCCGCATAATCAGGAAGGTCGCCTCCGCCCAATTCCTTGAGTGCAACAGACAGCATCTCCGCACACTCCCGCCATTGGTCGCGTTCGCTCTCCAGTTCTTCGATACAATCAGCTTGGCGAAAGGTTATCGCCCTTTCCTCGTCGCGCTCGCGCTCTGCCGTGCTCCAACACAGCAACGCCTCGACGTGCAAATTGGCCAACTCACGCAGCGTGCTCGCCCCGCCGGCCAACACCAGCGCTTCATCGCGCTCTCGACGGAGTTCATCCCGCTCTTGCTGCGCCATGTGCAAATCCTCCGCAAGCCCCGTGTTGGCGTTCCGCAAGTTTTCAACGTCCTTTGGAAGCATTCCATCTGGTAATCCATCGGCTAATTTGTCTGCATAGGCTCGCGCTTCATTCCGCTCACGTTCCATTTGCTGTGCAAACTCGGTTGGAACCACATGGTTTCCCCGTGCTAGGTTGTCTGTTTCGGGCGTGTCGCTCATTTTGTTTCCTCGGTAAAATCGTCGTCGCTAAACATCGGGCGCCCGCGCTCGTCCAAAAATGGAAAGTGGTGCAACGCCTCGCTCGCCCGCCGCTTCAGCTCGCCGATAGTCTTCGGGCGCCTCTGCGGGTTTAGCAGGTCCCCCAAAAGGTCGCGGCTTTTGCGCAAGGCGCGGTGCTGCTCGTAGCGAAGGCTCATCGCACGCGAATCTTTTTGCTGAAAAGCCACGCACTCTTCCGGGCCTCTGGCGGCGGCATTAGGCCACGCGAGACCAGAAACCGGTCGCACGCACGCTGCACCTGCAAGTGGTAAATATACGGCACGCCGGCGGTGCCGTCTTCGAGCTTCAGCGTCTTGCCGTTCATCGTGGTCATTTTTCTTCCTCCTGTCCGTTTAGAAAAATGAACACCGCGCGCAATGCCGCCATGCTGCTGATAGCATCATCAAATAAATCAATGACGGCTTCGTTGTTAATGGTGAGTTGCTGGTTTTTCCGGCGCGGGGCGACGGCTTTCTTCGGGGTGGGTTTGGCTTTTTTCATGGATATAAAGAGTTTTATACGGCGAGGGGTAGGACACTGACTGTCTTAGGCCCAAAAAATGTTAGCGATTCTGCGACGTCGTCGAGCAACTCCCAGTTATTGGGTTTACGGTGTCGGGTTGGGTTGTAGCGCACAGTCAATCGGCTGCGGATGTCCTCAAATGTCCAAAAGACAAACTGATTGCGATCCGGTAGGTAGGCCGCCAACACGTCAAAATCGTGCTGCTCATAAGGGCGGGCCTTTTGGCCACCAGAATTGCGCCTAACCGATATGTGGTAAGCGCCGCGGTCGAGCGTGGCCGTTTTCACTTGGACGGCAATCGGTCGGACGCCATCCCGGGTGAGCAACACGTCGGCTGTCTGAGCGTGACCGAAGGGCGTAAAAATCTCCCAATCGTTGACCATCGCGCCGGCGATAAACAGCGTCTCGCTGATTTCTCCCTTCCGGCAGGCTGAAAGTTGTTTTGTCATGCTGCTCCTCTCATCTTTTGCTCCATATCCAGCATCCGGCGCTCGGCCGCCGAGGGCTGCCGCGGGCCGGTCGGCATGGGGACAACCTTAGGGGCTTCCGCAGGGCGGTCGATAAACACGCCCCGCCAGCCGTGCTTGACGCTCTTGCGCAAAGCCTCGACGGCGATGGACTCATTGACGGCTCCCAGATCGTCCACGATGCGCTTGGCCGCGGTCGGGGTGAGCGGCGCTTTGATTTCCCTGCGATGCTGTGCAAATTCCGCCCAAGCACGCGCTAACCCCGGACCATGAGGCAGGGGCAAAGATGCTGGGTCGAATTTCGGGGGCGAGGGACGTTTAGGGGAAGAAGAAGGGAGCGAAGGCGACGCAGTCGCCGGAGCGGGCGCGTCAGCGCCTTTATTACGTTCCTTTATGTTACTTATAGTTGGGGTCTCATTCTGACACCACTTGGGTCTCATTCTGACACTACTTGGGTCTCTTTCTGAGACCGGTCTCATTCTGAGACCCATCTCGTTTGCCACTCCGGGAATCTTCCAAATCGACGCCTCAGCACCATCGCCGGCCAGCTTGCGGTGGCCCTTTTCGACCATGATCAGCTCGCCGCGGTCTTGCAGGCGACGCAGGCAGCGGGCCACAGTGGCGCGGGCCAGCCGGGTCTTTTCCTCCAGCTTGCCCCAAGAGCCAAAACAGTTGCCCTCCTCGTCGGCAAAGTCGGCCAGAGCCAGCAGAACGAGCCTATCGGCGCCTTCCGCAGGCGACTGCGTCCAGACGTAGTTGGTAGCGGCGACACTCATCGGGCTTTCAGTAGGCGGGATTTGCGGCTCACATCGGCACTCTCAAACACTAGATCACCCTCCACCGAGGCCATTCCGGTGTAACGAGCCTTGAGGCGGTTGTGCGGCGGGTTCGACGGCAGCCAGCTCTGCGCGTCTTTCACCCAGCAGCGCACCGGCTGACCCCAGTCGGGCACCTCGACAAACAGCAGGCGAGGGTGGCGAGCGGGCTGATGCTTGCATATCACCGCGCCGACCTCATCGCCGGCACTGTAGCCAGCCTTGGCGGCGGCCGCCTCGGCCTGCTCCTTGGGGCTAAGAGGCGGCTGCATGGGCTTGTCGGCAGGTTTCTCTGTCGGTTGACTGACGGTTTGGCTAATGGTGGACTTAGCGCGGGTGAGGATGTCTTTGATCATAAGGTTTTTATTAAAAATTTCGGGAGACCGAAGCGGTTGGGGGGATTGAAAAAATCTGAAAGCCAAGACCCCCGCCCCCCCTCCATAAGTCGATACAATGACTCTTATGTATAGTGGCTCTACTCTGTTGTCTCATTAACAGTCTCATCACTTTGCGAGTCATTATGCAGGTTCCTCTGTAGGGCCAGTCTCAATCTCAACAATGGGCGAGGGGAGTGCAGCCGCCTTTTGAGCCGCGGCCGTATCTGTGCCGACCGGTTCCACGACAACATCAACGACATTGGCGCTCCTCAGTCCGCTGACAAAGTCCTGCCAAGAGTCAGCCGCGGGCGCCATCACATGCTCGACACGCTGCGTTGCTCCGCCGGAAAGCAGCTCGCTCTTCTCAGTGGCGACAGCCGACATGATGGTGAGTTCGTGAGACTTCATATCTGGCACGCGCTCAAAGAGTTCCGCCGTGCCGAGCGCTGCCAGAGTTTTCCAGTTCTTCGCAGTGATCTCCCTGGCACGCTCTAGCAGTTCCGGCCGGTTGCGAATCAGCGCGACGACCGTGTGGTGCGACGTATTGAATGCTCGGCAGATTTGCTTCACGCCCATTCCGGCGAGGTGAGCCGCGGCGATCTTCTCGGCCTTGGCCTCCGGCACCTCAAGTCCTGTGCTGCCGTGGATCACGACAGGCGCGATCTCCGGCTCTTGTTTTTTAGCCTTTGGCTTGGCTTTTGATTTGGTCCGCGGTCTTGCCATGGTCAGTAAATAAAAACGCCGCTACGGGGCAAATCGCCCGATGCGCTCTCTGTAGAAATCTCCCTTAGCTGTCGGGCCACATTCGCCAACACCCTCTGAGCGTCAGCCTTGGTGCCGATCACCTTGAAGATGACCAAATGCCCGCCACAAACCGCCCAGGCGCAGCGCACCAGCTTCAGCCCCGAGCGCAGATACTTGGACGCCGCAGCGATGCGCGATTGGATGCGCCACTCGTTGTGAGCGACCGGCCAAGCGCAAAGGGACGCGCCGGGATTGGAACCCGGGGCCGGCAAGCGTTTACGCCGGCGAGGCATATGCTCCGCGTCTTGAATCTTCATGCTACGAGCTTTTGCAGCAGGACGTGCTTTTCCCATGGATCAATCTGCTTTGTTAAATGGAACCCATTGCAATACGGGCATTGGTAAACCTTCATCTTCGGCCGGCAGCGACGTGCCTCTCGCGGGCTGTAAAACAGCCGCTTGCGTCCGCACATGCGCCATTCCCGAAAGCTCACGTCCGCGCCTCCTCACTTCAGCCGGTAGCAGGAATAGCGTTTACCGTTGCGGTGCAGCGTCCGGGACGTAATCCGGTGGCCGTCACCGCGCAGCTCCTCGATGCGAGCCGCGAGGCGCATACAGCGGTATTGCGTGTAGGCGCTCATCTGCGTGATCGGCAGTCCGCGCTTGAGGTGTCTGAGAATACGTTGAGTTTGTGTGGTGGGGTTGGTGGGCTTCATGGTTTGCGTTTGGTGAAAATGTTGCGGCAGACCTGCATAATTGCGTCGGTTGGCAGGCACGGCCGGCCGCCGTAGTAGGTGCGGGCCTTGGGCTTCTCCGCGGCGCGGGCGCGCAGCCATTCGTCTACGAGGTCAACCTCGCGGTCGGTGGGTGAGTAGGGCAGGGGGGTCATGCTGCCACCTCCAGTTGCCGCTGCTTGTAGGCCCGCAGCATCGCCTCAAGCCTCAGCACGTCATCGCGCAGCTCATCATTGTCCTCTTCCAGCTCCGCAATACGGTTCTTGAGCTGGTAAGTCTCGCCGCGGTAACTGTCTCGCGCTGCCCGCAGACAGCGCACCAGATCGTCCTTGTCGATCTTGTCGCGGTAGGCAGTGAGCTGGTGCTCCGTGTTGCGAAGCTGGGCTTCCAATATAGCGATGCGCTCCTCGCAGCTCATTGGCCCTCCTTCCAATTCATCACGGCGCAGTGCGCCGCCAACATCGCCGCGTAATACTCCTTGCTGTCCGTCATTCCCTCGGTAGCCAGCAGCACACGCTTCAACAGCTCCCGCGCCTCATTGCGCTCCTTGATCAGCCGCAGCATCGGAGAGTCCAGCAAGCACTCCTCATCGCCACACCCGCAGGCAGCCTCCGAGTGATACGGCGCATCAACCATGAGGTCGATCATCGCCGGCCTCCAATCCGGTTAATGGCTTCCAGTGCGATGAATGCCGCAAATATCACGGCCGTGGCGGACATGAACGTCGAGTCCGTGAGATAGCTCAATACTTCAAGCATGGTGGGTGTCGTGTGGTGTGTCATAGAGACTTGGTGTTATTGAAAGTGCGTTGCTCGATGAACCTCTCCAGCGCCCGCATCGAGATGCGCGTGCCGCGCTGCGGCCCGACCGAAAACGCCGGCAGCTCACCGCTGCGGATCGCCTCCTCCAGACGCGAGCGCCGCATACGCAGCGCCTTCGCCGCCTCGGTCACGGTCATGGCAAGTGGGGCATTCATCGTTGTCCAAGAATGTCCAAAGATGTCCGAGTGGTCAACAATTATTTTCGGACAATCTTGGACACATGGGGTGAAGACCCTATTTGACAATTTTCGGACAACAGCGGACATTCGTGGACGCTATGACAACACGCACCCGAGCCGACCGTAAGGACAGCAAGTCAGTGACCATCTCGCTGACCCCGTCCGACCATGCTAGGCTCCTACGTCACGCACCCGCCCACGCGGTGAAAAACAACAAATACGCCCAGCTCGCCATCCGGTTCTTTATGGACTGCGAGGACGCCTTCGCCGGCCCGCTCAACGAGCAGTTCCGCGCCATGCTCGTCCGCGACGCCAAAGGCTTGAGCCAGAAACTCGCCAAGCTCCTCAACAACCCCAAAGCCTAAGCGCAAAAAACATGACGAAAAAAATCCGCAAAATTTTAGTTGCCATGTCCAGAATTGTCCGATAGTGTCCACAACGTAATGAACGCACATACCAGACTAAACATTAATCAAGGCAATCTTCCCGCATGGGCAAACCAGCAAGCCGAGCGCCTTGCCAAACTGCGCACATTTCAACCCGGGGGCTGGACGGCCGTCGGTAGTGCATCCGCCACACGCAAAATCAAAAGCCAATTGCGTGAAGCAGGACTCTCGGGCAGCTGGCTCGACGCAACAATTTTCGATATAACGGATCTTGCTAAACTGATTGCGAGGGCCGCCTAACATGAAAACCATCGACGCCCGCACCATCGCCCTGATCGGCTTCGCCGCCAGCCAGTGGGCCGAGGAACGCATCAACGGCAGCCGCCACAGTCGCCGCTACCGCCAGCTCATCGCCGCCGGCCTTGCCCTGCACCAGAACGGCGAGCTATACGCATCGGCTCCTAAAATGCGCCGCGCCCTCGCCACCATCGCCCGACACGCCGCACCTCTGGCCATGCTCCTCATCGCGTGCCTGCTGACCGCCTGCGCCACCACGCCACAGCCCGAGACGTGGAACACCGAGCGCGCCAAGCCCGTCATCACCATCGACATCGCCAGCATCCCACCCGGCGCCCTCATCTACGCCAACGCCGAATACGTCGGCACCGCGCCGCTCAAAATGAAAGTCGTCGCCGACCGCTTCGGCAACTGGGAGCAAAACACACGCATCCAAGCCTACGTCCCGCACGACGTAAAAAACTACGAAGAAGCCGTCTACCCGAGCGGCTTCCGCATACCCTCCCGGCTCCTCCTCCGCGTCCCAGGCTACACCCATTGGCACTCCGCCACCCAGCAGCGCCCACCGCAACCGCTCACCATTCAATGAACCGCCACGACTACTTCTCCACCGGCACCTTCCCATGGGGCGGCATCCGCCTCGCCGGCCGCCGATTCGACAGCCCCGAGCTGTTCAGCATCATGCGCCGGCACCGCCTCTGCGCCGACAGCATCCGCCACGCCTGCGCCGACCTCGATCTCCTGCCCTACGCCGAAGAATGCGCGGCCATTGAGGCGCATATTTGCCGCACTGAGGCAGCCTATGTATAATCCGCGCATGAAAGACCGACACCTGTGCCCACACTGCGGAAGGGCCGTGTACACCAAACAGCAGGAGTTCTGGCAAACCGTCATCGCCGGACTCGCCGGCCTCGGCCTCGTCGCGCTTGTCGTGATTATCAGCCGACTATTTTAGCCCATCCCACACGCTGGCCACGTCCACCTCTCGGTCGTACACCGCATAGAACCGCGCCGTCGTCTGCGGGCTGGCGTGCCCCAGCATGTGCTGCACCACGCTGATCTTCCCGGTCGCGTTCAGCATATCGCTGCCGGCCTGTCGCCTCAGCTCGTAGGCCGCCGAGCGTCGATCGGGAATAAACTCGCGCACCCAAGCGTTGAACACCCGCTCCATAAACCTCTTGCGCATGTCCGGCGTGCGTCCGGCAACGATGTAGTCCACCGCCTCCAGCAGCTCCGGCACCATCCACGCCGGTAGCGACATCACCCGACCCCGCTTGTAGCCCGTCTTCAGCGTCAGCTCTTGGTCCGGCCGCTCGACGATCACGATCACATGACGGCCCTCCCGCTCCTCAATCCACCCACGGCGGCAGTGCGCACACTCCTTCGGCGTCATGCCGAGGTAGCGCGTGAGCAGATACCCGCGGCGGATATTGCCGCCGATAGCCTTGCTCGACGCCTCCATTTTCTTGAGGATCTCCGGTTCAAGGCGGATAAACGTCGAGACCGAAGCCTTCATGCCGGTCGTGGCCGCGGCGAACTTGGCGATATTGTCCGGCAGATCAAAGCCCTCCCACTGCAGCGGATGGGCAAACACCGCCCGCGCGCCGGTCAGGTTACTGCGCACGCTGTAGGGGCTACCCTTGTAAGCAGCAACATATTTGCTGATCAGCCTCGGGGTGAGCACCGACAAGTGCAGCGCCCTGATCGCCTCATCGCCCTTCTCCGGGTACACGCACCGCAAGACCCGCAGCAGGCAGTTGACATTGCCGTGCCGGCTGGCGATTTTGCTCACCCTTTCGTAATGCTCAATCGCCGCTCCAATCGTCCCCGTCGTGTCGCGCCGCGCAAAAGCCCGCAAAGCTTCCAGCCCCTTGGCAGCCGTCGCGTCCATCACGACCTTCGCCTTGGCCTTCGCCGTGGCCACGTCCTCGGTGCCCAGGCTCATGCGCTGCCGCTGGCGCAGCTCCGGGTGGTAGAACTTGAGCTGCCATTTCGGCGAGGAGCCGTGCTTGTAAATGCGGCCGGTCAATCCCGAGGTTTTAATCACCATGGCCACACTGTTATCTGCCAAACTTTTCGTGTCAAAAACTTTGGCAAAAGTTTGGCAGCAACTTTGGCAGAAAGTTTGGCAGCAAACTGCACTTTAGTGGACGGGATTGGACTTTACTGGACACACTCCACAGAGGAATTTGATAGCACGCATCCGTAGCTCAATGGTAGAGCAGTTGACTCTTAACTAATTGCCCGGCCCCTTATTTTAGAGGGTCTTCGAGGACTTTGGCTGATAGTTTGGCAGTAATTTGGCAAAAAGAAAGGGCCAGCCGTAGCTGACCCTTAGTCTCCTTCCGGTCGTGCCGGATGAGCTGAAACTACGCACCGCGCAGCATTTCAAGTATTTCAAGCGGCGGCGACTCCGCGGCCTGCCGAATCGGTGCTATTTGCTCTTGCGGTTCTGGGAGGACGAGTTCAGGGGCGTGACGTTTGTAGGCTTCGCGGAGGATCTCTGCGTACCTCCCACGAAAACGAACGATGTCCCGTATTTTTGAAGCGCCTCCTCGTTTGACAATCGCCGATAGGTAAGATTGTCCATCTTGGTTGCTTTTCCAGTCGTTTCCATAGCTTGTTACCCTAGCAGACGTGTCTTCAACGTCAATTTTTATTCCGTTTCTTCCCGCCCAATCGTTGAGCCTTTTGACGGCCTGATCAGCCCTCTTTTCGGTCAACCCCTTGGGCTTAAAATCTTTGGTCGCGTCCGCAATCATGCCGGCGTCGCCGCCAGGGAGCTGCTCCATCGTATAGCCAGAAATCTCAGCATCATCGATGATCGATTGCATCTCCACGTCGGTAAATTTGCTGCCGTCAGCCTTCTTAAACATCAGCACCCGGCTGTCCTTGCCTCCAACGCCCAGCACCGTGGACATTGTCATGGCTTGCTCGGATGAGTTGGCCAGCGCGAGACCCAAAATATCCGTTGCCTCAGCGCTGCCGAGCACCTCGATGACAGTCGTTGGCGATCGCATCTTGCCCCATACCCCAGTGCCGGAAGACACGCGCTGAACGCGCAGCGATCCGCCGATCATTTGCGCCAGCTCGCCGATAGCCTGCGGAATCACATCCATCGTAATCGCTCCAGCCGCCTCTGGGGACAGCAGATCAAACGATGGATAATTCGCCGGCAAGAGATTGCCAGACGAGAAATTGACCTCCGCGTAAATACGCGAAGTGTTCTGCTGTAGCGCGCTTAACACGGTCGGCTCAGGCAATCCGTATTGCCGCAGCACGCGCATCCACCCGACCGCCTGCACTTCCGCGGGCGTCCA
>Ga0207939_1000567_pt1 | contig 10528 bp, 7 predicted proteins | sample LakMenEpi02Jun12_FD_150663 | JGI IMG/M metagenome (GOLD analysis project Ga0207939, IMG submission 150663) | Freshwater microbial communities from Lake Mendota, WI - 02JUN2012 deep hole epilimnion (SPAdes) | ecosystem: Environmental > Aquatic > Freshwater > Lentic | place: Lake Mendota, Madison... | reverse complement strand
GGGACCGGCTGCTGCAGTGGCGGTTGATCCGAGCGAAATCACCCACGCGCAGTATCAGACCGTTCGTTCGCAGACGACTGCAACGCTGGTCGCGGTGTCTGGTGTGGTGCAGCATTTGCGACGACGCAAGACGCCCGCGGAAGTCGCGCGCATGAAGCGCGCGTCAATGTGCACGGATGCGGCGTTGGCAGAAGTCGTTCCCATGATGTCGGGACGTCCCACTGAGCGTGATGTGCGCGACGAACTCGAATACCGGATGCGGCGTCATGGAGCGGACGGTCCGAGCTACGACACCATCGTGGCGACGGGTCCGAACGGTGCGCGTCCGCACCATCGACCAACCTCCACGGTGATCGAAGAGGGACACCTGGTGGTGATCGACGTCGGGGCGTTGGTCGACGGATACCACTCCGACATGACGCGCACGTACCTGATAGGTGATGTCGACCCCGTGTTGCGTCGGATGCACGACGTGGTGCGGGAGTCGCAACTCGCCGGTTTGGCGGCAGTGCGCGCCGGGGTGGCGGCCGGTGACGTCGACAAAGTGTGTCGCGACATCATTGCTGATGCCGGCTTTGGTGCAGAGTTCATTCACTCAACGGGACACGGTGTGGGTTTGCAAATTCACGAACAACCATGGGTTCGAACCACAATGCCCGAGCCGTTGCAAATCGGGGAAGTAGTAACGGTGGAGCCCGGGGTCTATCGTGAAGGGCTCGGCGGTGTGCGGATTGAGGACCTCGTGGTCGTCACCGAGACCGGCTGCGACATACTCACCGATTCACCAAAGGACATCTCGTGCCTGCAATTAGCACCAACGAACTAAAGAACGGCGTCACCCTCGAGCTGGACAAAGGACTGTTCAGCGTCGTGGAGTTTCAACACGTAAAGCCCGGCAAGGGCGGTGCGTTCGTGCGCACCAAGCTGCGCAACGTCCGCACCGGTGCGGTGATCGAGCGAACCTTCAATGCCGGCGTCAGGGTGGAGCAGGCGATCATCGATCGTCGAGACATGCAGTTCTTGTACAAGGACGGAGACGACTTCGTCTTCATGGACACCGACACCTATGAACAGATCAACGTCCAGCCGGTCACCTTGGGAGACGCGGCCGATTATCTCGTGGAATCCGCAAAGGCGCAGATCGCCCTCTATGGCAATGAAATCGTCGCCGTGGAAATCCCCGCATCGGTGGAGCTGACGATCGCGCAAACCGAGCCGGGAATCCAGGGCGACCGCGTTTCCGGAGCCCGTAAACCTGCCACGCTGCAAACCGGCAAAGTCGTGCAGGTGCCGCTCTTCATCAATATCGGCGATCGAGTCAAGGTGGACACCCGCACGGGTGACTACGTGACCCGCGTCTAAGCGTGACCGACGACGGCGCCGTGGCGCCAACAGACAACGGCGCCGTGGCGCCAATCGACGACGGCGACGATTGGAATCGTGACTTCGATCCGCGTTCGGATGCCCGTGAACGTGCTCTCAACATACTTTTCGAGGCCGATGTCCGTGGATGTGCGCCACGCGAGGTGGTCGAGCGAATCCAAGTGCCACTGGATGCCCTCACCACACTGTTGGTGGAAGGCGTGGAGAAACATCGTGCGCGCATCGATGAGCTCATCTCCTCGCATAGTCATGCCTGGTCGATCGATCGCATGGCCACGACAGATCGCAACGTCTTGCGAGTTGCCACGTACGAGTTGATTGGCCGTGCAGACATTCCCACTGCGGTGGTGCTCAATGAAGCCGTTGGATTGGCCAAGCGATACGGCACCGACGACTCGGGGCGGTTCGTCAACGGCATGTTGTCGGCAATAGCCCGAACCACGCGCGAGGGCGCTTCTCCAGCCACCGACTAGAACTCATTCATGGCAGTTGACCTGCGCGCCGCGCTCGGCGCACTGTTGCGCAGGTGGGGGCGAATCACGGTGTGGCACTCGATTGCCGTCTGCCTCACGTTGCTGTACACGGGGTGGCTCGCCGTTCGGACCACGCGGAATCATTTTGGGCTGGGCACCTCTGCGTACGATTTCGGTTTGTACGACCAGGGCGTGTGGTTGCTGTCGCAGGGCAAGGCACCGTTCGTCACGCTGATGGGCCGCAATCTTTTCGGCGACCACACATCGTTCATCTTGTTGCCGCTCGTTCCTTTGTATTGGGTGGTGGGGTCGACTGGCTTGTTGTTCGTCGTGCAGGCCATTGCGCTCGGGCTCGGGGCATTGCCTATCTGGAAGATCACACGACATCTGCTGGGCTCACTACCGATGTCATGCATCGCGGTCGTGGCGTATCTGTTGCATCCGGCGCTGACGTACACGGGACTCGAGAACTTCCACCCGGACGCAGCGTTGGCGCCGTTGATCGCGTGGGCGTTGTATGCAGGAATCACGTATCGCTGGGTGCAATACACCTTTGCAGTGCTGCTCATACTGGCGGTGAAAGAAGATACGGCGCTCTTCGTGGTGGCGCTCGGCGCCTGGGTGGCACTCCGTCGGGATCGGCAAATCGGTTTGCTCACCATCTTCGGTGCGGTCTGGTTCGCAGTATTGATGCTGTTTGCGGTGATGCGGGGCATCGTTGGTGTGCCATACCGCAACGAGTGGCGGTTGCCGTTCGGCGGGTTTGGAGGGCTCATTCGAACGGCGTTGACGCGCCCCGACAAGCTCATCCGACATCTGGTTGATGGCGAGCGCCCGCTGTACCTGCTGCAGATTCTGGCACCGGTTGGATTCGTTGCTCTGCTACGTCCGGAGATTGCACTGCTCGGCACGTTGCCATTGCTCACCAATCTTGTGAGCACGTTTTGGTATCAGAGCCAGATCGAATACCACTATGCCGTGCAATTCGTGCCCATCGTGGTGATCGGCGCGATGTTCGCAATCTCGCGAGTTGCCGAGCACCTCCGCAGCTGGATGGCGGGACTTGTCTTGGTCGGGGCTCTCATCTGTGCGGTGGCATGGACACCGTTGCCGTTGATGCGAGTGCAGGCTCCGACCTGGACTCCGAGGCACCCGTCGGTTTCGGCTGCGCACGAAGCCATCTCTCGGGTGCCACACGACTCCGTGGTGGCCGCCTACCACACGTTGACCGCGCACATGGCACGGCGCGAGCGGATCTACGTGTTTCCCGTGCCATTTCGCCGAGTGTTGTACGGTCCCGACGTCTTTGCCAAGGGTGATCGTTTGCCATTCGCCGACGAGGTGCAGTTCGTGATCCTTCCCCGTGAATTGGATGGTGAAGCGGAGCTCGACTGGCAACGGGAGAGTTCCCGCTTTGAGGTGGTCTACGGCAATGACTGGTGGACGGTGTACGAACGACTACGCTGAGGCCACCGTCAAGTGAGTCCTGTGAGGCTCGCACGGCAGGAGTATCAGGTGAGCAACACGGTGATGTCGGCTGACGACGTCAGACGGGCAATTACCCGCATCGCTCACGAAATTCTCGAGCGCCAGCACGGCCCCGCTCAGATTGCCGTCGTCGGATTGCAGCGCGGTGGTGCCTGGTTGGCCGACGCAATCGTCGGCGCATTGCACGTGATCGAACCCGAGAGCCGGGTGCCGCTCGGTTATCTCGATGTCAGCATGCATCGCGACGACATCGGACTGCGTCCCGTGGTGCCCGGCGCCATCAGTCGAATCGAGTTTCCGGTTGATGGTGCAACCGTGGTGCTGGTTGACGATGTGTTGTTCACCGGTCGCACGGTGCGCGCTGCGATGGAGGGAATCAACACCTACGGTCGCCCACGCGCAATTCAGCTTGCCGTGTTGGTGGATCGCGGTCATCGTGAACTTCCGATTCGGCCCGACTATGTCGGCAAGAACCTTCCGACGCGTCTCTCCGAGGACGTTCGGGCCACGAGTGAGGGTGTCGTCGTGAGCCGCGGAGTCGAATCATGAAGCACTTGCGCAGCATCGATGAACTCGGACACGACGGGCTCGTGCGACTGCTCGAGCTCACCAATCACATGGTGGAGGTCAACAGCCGACCCGTTCCCAAAGTGCCCGCCTTGCGCGGTCGCACGGTGGTGAGTCTGTTCTTCGAAGACTCCACCCGTACGCGATTGTCGTTCGAGACTGCTGCGAAGCGTTTGTCGGCCGACACGATGACGTTCAGCGTGTCGACATCGAGTGTCAACAAGGGCGAAAGCCTGCGGGACACCGTGGAGACCATCACCGACATGGGCGTCGACGCGTTCGTGGTTCGACACAAGTCGACGGGCATCCCATGGCAAATCAGCGACTGGACGAATGCGTCGGTAGTAAACGCCGGAGACGGATGGCACCAACATCCGACACAGGCATTGGTGGACTGCTTCACCGTGCGTCAAGCGCTTGGACGCGAACGATTCGATGGGCTGACCCTCACCATCGTCGGCGATATCAAACACAGCCGAGTGGCGCGCAGCAACATCAGCGCGTTCAGCATGTTGGGGGCAAGGGTCGTCTTGGTTGCGCCACCAACGTTGCTGCCACCCGATGTCTCCCACTGGCCGGTCGAGGTGTCGCATCGACTCGACGACGTACTCGGAAGCACCGACATTCTCTACATGTTGAGGTTGCAGAGTGAGCGCATGTCGCAGGGTCACGTGCCGAATTTGCGCGAGTACGCAGAAACGTTCGGTCTCGATGCCGTTCGCGTCGGCAGGCTGCCTTCACGCGCAGTGCTCATGCATCCGGGACCGATGAACCGAGGAGTCGAGATGATGGTGGACCCTTCCACGTTGCCCAATTCGCTGATCCATCAGCAGGTTTCCAATGGAGTGTCGGTACGCATGGCGGTGTTGTTCGACTTGTTGGCAGGAGAGTCCTCCGCGTCGCATCTTTCCCAGGTGGCGTCATGAATCGTTCGGCTGACGTTCGCGCGACTACTCGTACCGTGCTGAAGGGTGGACGCGTCGTCGACTCCCGCGGCGAGCAATTGGCGGATGTGGCAATCCAGCACGGCGTGATCGTCGAGGTTGGCGCACAGTTGACGGGTGATCACGTCGTCGACGCCACCGGATGCGTCGTCGCGCCGGGCTTCGTGGATCTCCATGCGCATTTGCGAGAGCCGGGAAAGGAAGAAGCAGAGACCATCGAAACGGGCAGTCGTGCCGGAGCGAAAGGCGGCTATACCGCACTGGTGGCCATGCCGAATACCGACCCTCCGCAGGACAGCGTTGCCGTCATCGACTTCGTGCGCGAGCAAGGAAAGCGCGCCGGACTCGTTGAGGTGGTGCCGAGCGGCTGCATCACGCTGGGTCGAAAGGGCGAAGCACTGGCTCCGATGGCCGAACTTGCTGCTGCCGGCGTGCGGATCTTCACCGACGACGGAAATGGGGTACAAGACGAACTGCTCATGCGCCGTGCGATGGAATACGCCAAAGGGCTCGGTGTGACGTTGGCACAACACTGTGAAGTGGCCAGCCTCACCAAAGGTGCCGTCATGAACGAGTGTCAGTGCTGCACGTCGCTTGGTTTGCCGGGATGGCCGTCGCTTGCCGAGGAGCTGATGGTGTTCCGCGACATCGAATTGGCCAGACTCACCGGTGCGCGTGTGCACTTCCTGCACCTGTCAACTGCGCGGAGCGTGGAGCTGGTGCGTGCTGCGAAACGCGACGGGCTTCCCGTGACTGCGGAAGTGACGCCACACCACTTGTCGCTCGACGACACACGTCTTGCTTCCTTCGACACGGTGTTCAAGGTGAACCCGCCGTTGCGGTCTCCGTCCGACATCGCGGCGTTGCGTGCCGGCGTGAAGGACGGGACCATCGATGCACTCGCCACGGATCACGCCCCGCATCCGCGTCGCGACAAGGAGCTGTCCCTGGATCAGGCTCCACCTGGAATGCTCGGGCTCGAGACTGCACTCGGCGTGGCGCTCGGAGTGCTCGATGTCGATCTGGTGCATTTGGTGCGCATCATGTCCATTCGACCGGCGCAGATTGCCGGAATCGCCGATCGGCATGGACGTGATCTTGAAGTTGGTGCACCTGCCAACATGGTGGTGTTCGATCCCAACGTCACCTGGCAGGTTTCGCCCGACTCATTGGCCAGCAAGAGCAGGAACACGCCCTACATCGGCATGACCCTGCGCGGCAGGGTGCGGCACACGTTCTTCAACGGCACTGCAACCGTGCTGGACGGAGATGCGCAACGATGATGTCATCGGGCGGAAGTGAACAACGATGACCGTGTCGCGACCGGCAGTCTTGGTGCTCGCCGACGGCAGCGTCTTCGAGGGTGAGGCCATCGGGGCCGACATGCCTATCGCGTCGGGTGAGGTGGTGTTTCATACGGGGATGAGCGGTTATCAGGAAGTGATGACCGATCCGAGCTATGCCGGACAGATCATCACCTTTACCACACCCCACATCGGCAACTACGGCGTGGCTCGACTCGACAACGAGAGCAGCAGGGTGTTTGCCCGCGGTGTCGTCATACGGGAGATGGCCAGACGACGAAGCAACTGGCGCAGTGACGAGCCGCTCGAAGAGTTTCTGCGGTCACGCAATGTGGGTGGCATCACCGGCGTCGACACACGGCGACTCACGCGACTACTGCGCGACACCGGATCGATGACTGGTGCCTTCGGAACGGCCGACGAAGCGACATTGCGGGCGGCCTTGCTGAAAGAGCAGGGCACGGCCGGGCGCGACCTCGTTGCGCAAGTCAGCACGTTGGCCCCCTACGACGTGGCGAACAGCGCACGAAAAGGAGTGAAGCCGTTGTCCGTGGTTGCCTACGACTTCGGCATCAAGCGCACCATCCTTTCTTGCTTGAGCGAGATTGCCGACGTGCACGTGGTGCCCGCGCGCACGCCTGCGGCCGAAGTCATCGCGCGCAAGCCTGATGGAGTGTTCCTCTCCAACGGTCCTGGTGATCCAGAGATGGTGCTCGACGCTCCGGACAACATCCGCAACATCATTGCTGCCGACATTCCTCTCTTCGGCATCTGCTTGGGGCACCAGTTGCTCGGTTTGGCCCTTGGCGGACGCACCTTCAAGCTGCCCTATGGGCACCACGGCGCGAATCATCCCGTGCGCGATTCGGCCACCGGGAGGGTGGAAATCACGAGTCAGAACCACAACTTCTGTGTCGATCCCGACTCGATTGCCGACAAGGTGAGCGTGACGCACGTGAACCTGAACGACAACACCAACGAAGGTATGTCGGTGCGTGGAGCACGTGCATTCAGCGTGCAGTACCACCCGGAGGCAGGCCCCGGGCCGCACGACTCCCGCTACTTGTTCGACAGATTCGCCGGTCTCATGCGCGGTGCCGGTTCCTGATGCCGCGGCGCAGCGATCTCTCCAGCATCCTGGTGATCGGCTCGGGGCCGATCGTCATCGGTCAAGCCTGCGAGTTCGACTACTCGGGCACGCAAGCGTGTCGCGTCTTGCGAGCCGAGGGTTATCGCGTGATCCTCGCCAACTCCAATCCGGCAACGATCATGACCGATCCCGATTTTGCCGATCGTACCTACATCGAGCCGCTCACACCCGACGTGTTGGCGGCAATCATCGAACGCGAGAAGCCCGATGCAGTACTGCCAACGCTCGGGGGACAAACTGCACTCAATCTGGCAATGGCGCTCTACGAGCGGGGACTGGCCGGGGTTCCCGGAACACCGGAGCTCATCGGCGCCAATGCAGAGGCCATCGCTACGGCCGAGGATCGCGAGAAGTTCAAGGTGGCGATGTTGGAAATCGGGTTGAAGGTTCCCAAGAGTGGCATCGCACACTCGCTGGAAGAAGCCGAGATCGTCCTCCGCGACATCAAATTGCCGGTCATCATCAGACCGGCATACATCCTTGGCGGTCGTGGTACGGGAATTGCAACGACACCCGCAGAATTCACGCGCATCGTTGCTGCAGGCCTGGCTGCAAGTCCGATCAACGAGGTGCTCATCGAGACGTCGATCAAGGGATGGAAAGAGTACGAGCTCGAGGTCATGCGTGATCGCGCAGACAATTGCGTGATCATCTGTTCCATCGAGAACGTCGATGCAATGGGTGTTCATACGGGGGACAGCATCACCGTGGCGCCGGCGATGACGCTGTCCGATACCGAGTACCAAGAAATGCGTGATGCCGCGTTTGCCTGTATTCGCCGGGTGGGCGTAGAGACCGGTGGCTCCAACGTGCAGTTTGCCGTGAATCCGGAGAACGGCGACCAAGTGGTCATCGAGATGAATCCGCGCGTATCGCGCTCGTCCGCGCTGGCGTCCAAAGCGACCGGGTTTCCGATCGCCAAGATCGCCGCAAAGTTGGCGGTTGGTTACACGCTGGACGAAATCGCGAATGACATCACAAAGAAAACCCCCGCGAGCTTCGAACCCACGATCGACTACGTGGTAACCAAGGTGCCACGCTGGGCATTCGAAAAATTCGATGGCGCAAGCAACGTCCTCGGCACGCAGATGCGCAGTGTCGGGGAAGCAATGGCAATCGGTCGGACATTTCCCGAAAGCTTGCAAAAGGCCCTGCGCTCGTTGGAGATCGGTCGTGCGGGTCTCAACTGCGATGCGGCGGAGAAGAACTTCGAATCCATCGACGACCACCAGCTGCTGACGGCCATCGCAACACCGACACCAGACCGCCTCTTTCAGGTTGGTGAGTGCATTCGCCGCGGGCTCGACCTCGACGAGTTGTACGCAGCCACCGGGATCGATCCTTGGTTCCTCGACCAGATGAAGGCGATCTACGAGGAGCGCGCAGCAGTGCAGGCGGCTTCGCCGCAATCGCTCGATCGTCACGCATGGCGCCGTGTCAAGCGACTGGGCTTCAGCGACGCACAGCTGGCATGGTTGTGGGGTGTGCACGAGTCGACCGTTCGGTTGGCGCGCGAGCAGGTGGGCGTTCTTCCGACCTACAAGTCGGTGGATACCTGCAGCGCGGAGTTCGCTGCCGAAACTCCGTATTTCTATTCGACATATGAGGACGAGTCGGAAGTGCGTCCATCCGCGAAGGATCGTGTCATCATCCTGGGAAGTGGACCCAATCGCATCGGGCAGGGAATCGAATTCGACTACTGCTGTGTGCATGCCAGCTTTGCGTTGCGTGAGGCCGGCTTTGAGACCGTGATGTTGAACTGCAATCCAGAGACGGTGTCAACCGACTACGACACCTCGGACCGGCTGTACTTCGAGCCACTCACCACCGAAGACGTCCTCAACGTGATTGCGGCTGAAGCCAAGGCGGCCGGCAGACCGCCGAAGTTGATCGTGTCGCTCGGCGGTCAAACACCGTTGAAGCTTGCCTCGTCACTACCGCCGGAACTCATCGCGGGGACATCGCCGGCGTCGATCGACATTGCCGAGGACCGCGAACAGTGGAATGCCTTGTGCAATCGACTTGGGATCGCTCAGCCACCGGGAGCAACCGCAACGAACCTCGCCGGCGCACGAGCTGTGACGGCAACGACGGGTTACCCCGTACTGGTACGACCGAGCTACGTGCTCGGGGGTCGCGCGATGCGAATCGTGCACGATGACCAGCAGCTCGACGAAGCCATGGCCGAGATGGAGCGATTCGGCACACTCGGACGAGAAGGCGGATTGTCGGCGAGTCGGCCCGTGCTCATCGATCGGTTCTTGCAGAATGCCACCGAGGTCGACGTCGATGCAATCCGCGATTCGACGGGCGAAGTGCTCATCGGTGGGGTGATGGAGCATGTCGAGGAAGCGGGAATCCACTCCGGGGATTCCGCCTGTGCGCTGCCACCGCAAAACCTGTCGGCACAGGCGATTGCCACGATCGAGAGCTACGTACGCAAGATTGCCGATGCGCTCGAAGTGCGCGGACTCATCAACGTGCAGTTCGCAGTGTCCGAGGGCACCGTGTACGTGATCGAGGCAAATCCGCGCGCAAGTCGCACCGTGCCATTCGTGGCCAAGGCAACCGGAGTGCCCCTGGCGATGGTGGCCAGTCGTGTGATGTTGGGTGCAACGCTGGAGCAACTGCGCGCCGAGGGTTTGGTGCGTCCGCCGGCCACCGGCCACGTGAGCGTGAAGGAAGCCGTACTGCCGTTCAATAGATTCCCGGAAGTTGATACGACGCTTGGGCCGGAGATGCGTTCGACCGGTGAGGTCATGGGAATAGATCGCACCTTCGGCCGGGCATTCATCAAAGCGCAGTCGGCTGCAGGTACCGAGCTTCCGCTGAGCGGACGCGTCTTCGTCTCGTTGAACGATCGCGACAAATCGGCTGCGGTGGAGATTGGTCGGGCGCTCGTTGAAGTGGGGTGCACGGTGGTGGCCACGAGCGGGACCGCTGCGGTGCTGAAGGATGGCGGCGTGCCGGTGGAACGCATCGTCGGGAAGGTGTCGCAACGCAGCACGGAACGCTCGGTTTCGCGGGACGAGAGTGAACTGCTCGGCGATGCGGTGACGCTGATCGAGTCGGGCGATATTGCGTTCGTCATCAACACTCCGCAAGACAGCGGCACCCACCGAGACGGCGAGGCAATTCGCAAGGCCGCGAACGTGAAGGGAGTTGCACTGGTCACCACGGTTCGTGCTGCACGTGCAGCCGTACAGGGAATGCGAGAAC
>Ga0207939_1000566_pt1 | contig 10539 bp, 14 predicted proteins | sample LakMenEpi02Jun12_FD_150663 | JGI IMG/M metagenome (GOLD analysis project Ga0207939, IMG submission 150663) | Freshwater microbial communities from Lake Mendota, WI - 02JUN2012 deep hole epilimnion (SPAdes) | ecosystem: Environmental > Aquatic > Freshwater > Lentic | place: Lake Mendota, Madison... | reverse complement strand
CCCAATTGCCCGTCGATCTCCGCAATGGCCTCACGCAATGTCACGCCGTCAGCTGATGAACCAAATGACGGTGTTCCAGCCAATTCGGCTTCGGCTGCGGTTTTGAAACTAGGCACGTCGCCATGCTTTTGCGCCCAGGGGTCATAATCGTCAGCCGTTGATCGTGCAACCTTCGTGCTGATTGTTTCGACCTTTTCCATGTCTTGACGGGTGGGACGCTTATCCGTGCCCAGCAATAAACCAATGGCGCGTCCAATGCTGGACGTGACCGTATCTTCGCAAAAAAACTTTTTCATTTGCACGTTGTAGGTTGCCACGTTGCCAAATGCGTAATCGATCGCTGAAGGCTTTTCGTCCTCGTACTCTTTAAAGATTTGGGTCTGAACAAGAATGTAACCCTTCTCGGCATTAAATTCGACAATGTGGTTTTCAATACGCCCTGACGGGTGTGTTTCCCAAAAACGCTTGATTCGTGCTGCAACGTCTTCGTAATTGTCCAGGAAGCCAGCCATTATTTGACCGCCTTATTTGCCATGTGGCGAACCATTGCCTTGCGTCGGGCTATGCCTTCGCGCTTGCCTTCTTTAAAGCCTTTGGCGTATCCCGCCGCGGCTGAAATCACCATAAGAATGATCACCAGCACCAAACGCCCCAATGTCTCAGGGTCTAATAAATCAAGTACCATTTTTGAATTCTCCCGATTCTAGGCGGTAACTGCTACCACCTGAGATCAGGGTGACGCATGATCGGCGCGCGGTCAAGAACCTTGCGTGTTTGTCGGCGTGTCTCCAGGCTTTGGCTTTGATTTCAGTCCGTTGCCAGCAAGTACGCCGCCCAGGGAACCAGTCAAAAAAATTGCCAGGGTTTTCAATAGATCAATAAATGCTGCATCGTTGGGTGCTTGCGCGCTGACTGGTTGTGTGACGAAAATGAGTGCGTAAGTAATGCCAACGGTTACGACCAAAAACACGGCTGCAAGAGTTGAACCAATAATCAAAATCAGCTGCGCGTGAACTTCTTCGGGTGACTTACGGCGTGCGGGTCTGTTTCGATTCAATTCCAAGTAGGTCGTCAGTGCATGTTCCAGTGGGGAGACATTGCGGTTTTTGACAATGCGCTTCGCCCCAGTTGTCGAATTCTTGGCATTCATAACGTGTCCACCCCTGATACCCGCAAGCGGACTGGGTTAGTGCAAGTGCCCAAACCAACCCAGCCGCTGCGAATCGACGGTTCACTTCCCCGTAGAACCGAAGGCTTTGTCGTTTGGATTTAACCAGCGCAAAATGACTGGTGCAACCGCTGCAATTCCACCCATTGCAAGGGTCTTTGGGTCTTGCACGCCTGCAAGGTATAGCGCAAGTGCTGCTGCCATGAATGAACGCGCCCATGACGCGGCTAGGGCTTTGGCTTGTTCCATTTTTTCTCCTTTGTTGGTTTTGCTGCCGACTTTGGCATTTCAACTATTGGAAACTCTCCTTTGTATGGCACGAACTTTGGAATACCAAAACCGACGATTTCCTTGCCTTCACCGTACGAACGAACTTTCACCATTACCATGCCGCCATTGCGCTGGTCGCCTGTCCCGCTGGTGTTGCCTTCGATCGTCAAACAAGTCTTTGAATCAATAAGTCCCACAACAATTCCAATGTGTGAAATGCGATCAACGCCGTCATGTGGAAAATCCATGAAAGCCAGGTAACCCAATTGCGGCATACCTGACCAGCGTTGAATCTCTTTGAACTTATGCGCGCCTTGCGCCGTGCCAACGACTGAATGAATCTTGACGCCCGCTTCATTTGCACACCAATTGACAAACGAACCGCACCAGGGCAAACCGTCAGCCTTTGTAAATTTGCCGTATTTTGTAAGGTTGTCGCCTTCTTCAATTGTGCCGACTTCAGCCTTTGCAATTTCAATGAGCAAAGCCGAAGTTCCTTTCGGATAGATATTAGTCAAGTGTTCCATTATGAAAGCAGTAACTTTGCTTCATCGGCAGTTATGCCTAGTTTGCTTAGTAGTGCGGCTTTGTCGGTCGCTTTTGCAATTTTTTCCTGTTCGGCTTGTTGCTGCAATTCAAGCACTTTAGCATCAATTTCAGACATTGTTGGCGCATTTACACCTTTCGTAAATACTGTCAAAGAATCGTCTATCAAGTGCCATTCAGTGTTGGGAATTAGTTTATGAATTGCGTCTGTTCTAGTGATTGACATTATGCACCTATTTCAATGAGTGTGATTGAAGATAAACCAGAATTAGGCGCAACATAAGCAGTGCTGGACGCAAACTCCGTCTTAAATTGAACTTTGTAAGTTGTCGCGCTTGTTGTGTTAGGCGAATCTAAATAAATAATACTAGCGTCCATTTTTGGCACAATGCGATTTTCAGTTGCGCTTGTATCAACTTCTAACGCCATTTTCTTTTCGCCTAATTGTGTTGATGTTCTTACTAGGTTAAAAAGCATACCGCCTTCAATAGCATTGTTACGGCTAAAAGCAACACCAGCATTAACAATTACTAAGATTTTACTTGTAGCAGCCGATGGCGTGATTGCAATACTCAAAGCAGTGTCAACATAACTTGTTGATGTTGTTGATTCCTCAGTTGTGGTTACATCTTGCACAACTTGCAAAACTTTGCCACCTGCTGCAACCGCAGCCCATTTCAAACCAGTCGCAGCAGTTGAATCAGCGGTCAAAACCTGACCGTTTGTTCCCACTGCTAGGCGTGCTGGTGTATCAGCTGCACTTGCTGCGATTAAATCGCCTTTAGCGTCAACAATTGCGTTTTGAATTGCGTTTGAATCGTCTTGCGCAACCCATGTGAAATCCATGTCGGTGTTTGACGCCTTAGACAAAACTTGACCAGTTGTTCCGCCAAGCAAATCAGCCATTGACGTGGCAACGGCTTGACCAAAAACTTCAAAATCTGCTGGCAAATCCGTGACCAAATCGGTCGCCGTTGGCATTTGCCACGAAAAGGGGGTAGTCGGGTTCGTCATAGGTTGTCTCCTTGTTAAGTGATAATTGTTGCACGTGCCCAGTCAAGCGTTGGCGACACGCCCGACCAAGTAAATGTGTTGGAAATTTCGTCCCATTGCAATGCTTGCAACGAATAAGCAACGGGCGAAAGATTAAGCGAAACTGAAAGGGTGTTGTAACCCGCACGGAATGTCCAGCCCTCGACGAAACCCTGGAAGATCGACCCCATGTTTGACGGTAGGTCATTGATAGACAATGGCAAGCCCATAAAGACACCGATCAGGTTGTCACGGTCAGAATTGTCCACTTCGGGATTGGTCAAGTCATAGGTAATTTCATTGAATATCGGCTGCGGGTCTTTACGCAATGCCAAATAGAAATCTGCCTGGTCTTCCGCGTCAGCTGCATTGTGAAGCGTTGTCGTGATAATTTGGGAAAGTGTGCCGTAAGTAAGAATTGAAGTTGCGTCGCTGGCAGATTTTTCCGCGCTGCTGGTTGCGCCATATTTGATTGTTAAATTGTTGCGAACGTCGCCCGCACGGGTTTGAATACGCAAGCCAGCCGCACGGGCTTGGTTGGCGGTTACTTGAACATAACCGTTGTTTGAAAGGTATTGGCTGCGGTGTGTGGCGTCAGCGTAGGAAATGCGCCCTTGCGCGTCCTCGTAAATGTAGCCAAGCCCCGAAGTTGCCAGGGCTGAAACCAATGAATACACGTCGGTTCGATCGCTTGAACGTGCTGCCAATTCGTAATCGCCTGGACGATCGATTTCGCCTAAACCTACATTTCCAGCATTTGCCCACGTTGTTGTTGGGTCATAAGTTGCCCAGGTTAACCCGCCAGGAACTTCAGCCCACGTGTTAAGCAATAAGTCTGAAAGTATTGTGTAAATCTGATTTCCGTCGAAGTCTTTTGAAAGCACGCCGTTGGTTAAGGCTTTTGGCAAACGTGCCAATGCGCCCAATGCCGTGATCGAATAAGTCTGCGTAAACATGGTCGTACCTACGTCACGGACTTCCAAACCAATGTCCACGACGTTACCGCCAAAAATAGGAATGAATGTGTTTGACGTGTTTTTGACCTGAATCGAAATTGTTGAATTGATTGCGACTGGGATTGTTGCCTGGTTGACGTCGATCAATTGAATGTTTGTGTAGCCCGCCTGCGCTTGCTCATAAATGTTTGTTCGACCGCTTTGAATAATAAGGTTAGCCAAAACCGCGTCGGTGTATTCAATGCCGTCAATTTCGACTTTCCAAATGGGTGACCATTGTGTCATGTTAAATCGCTATCAGTCCGCGCGCGCCGTTCGTGCCGCGATAATAACTGTCATTGAGGGTTTCAACGATTGTGCGCGCAGTGCCTTCTCTGTCTACTGCACCGCTTACGTTGACATTGATTGTCGTCCCTGACGCCGCCATGATTCCCGCCAACGTGTTTGTGTTAACTCCTGAAGTGCCAAATTGGAAATTGCCGCCTGATGTCGCAGCAGCTGCAGTTGCAGCAACCTTTGCAGCAGTTGAAACACCGCCCGTCGTCCCGCCAATTGAACCGCCCGCTGACGGTGCTGAAATGCTCGGAATGCTTGGCACTGAAGTTGAAACCGTTGGTGTCTTAATTGTTGGCACGCTGACGGTTGGTGTTGAAATCTTGCCGACGTTTGGCAAAAAACGAATTGCGTTATAAGCCGAAATCAATGCGTTAATTCCAGCAACCGCCCCGGAAATTAAACCGTTCAAGATTCTGACAACGCCAGCAATGACGTCAATAACACCGCCTGCAATTTTGCCTGCTACCTGTAACGCCCCGCCCAATACCGTGCCAATGACGGGCGCAAGATAAGTTGCAATGTACCCGCCAAATTCTTTGAATGTGTCTAGGTTGTCACCAATTGCGTTTTTGACGTAACCAAATGCTTTGATCATGCCATTGATGATCGGCGTGAAAACACTGGTGATAATGTTGCCAACGGTTGTGATTGTCCCGCCAAGTCCTTGACCGTCCAGGCTAAACGCTTTTGAAAATGCGTTAATTGCTGGCAACGCGTTTTGATTGATGAAATTAATTACCTTTTCAAGAATAGGCAACAACGCAAAACCAATTGTTTCTTTTGCTTCGTCGAAGGCGACCTGCATGCGTGCAATTCGTCCCGCGTACGTGTCAGCGTTACGGGCAGCAGCCCCGCCAAATAAATCTGAAAGACGTCCCTGTACCTGGGTGAAATCCATTGTTTTTAATTCAGCAGCTGAAAGACCAATTCCCAATTTGCCCAGGGCTGCGGTGTTTCCGTCGTAAGCCTTACCCAATGCGTTTGCCACTGTTTCCAGTGGTTTGCCTGTTGCCGTGGAAACGTCCAGGGCGACTGACAGTAAATCTTGCGCTTTTGTGATGTCGCCCGTCGATCTAACCAGGCGACCCAATGCTGGGCGAAGTTGATCGTCAGCCACACCCGTGGCAAGTGACATTTGAAGAATTGATTGTTCGGTTGCGGCGATTTGCGCGGTTGTCGCGCCCGTAGCGTTTTCCAACGCCAATGCTAACTGTGTTTGTGCCTTCTCATCTTCAATGGCGGCTTTGACGCCTTCAATGCCTATTTTGACGGCATAAGCACCAGCGGCAGCGGCAGCAGCAACGAAGGCTGCGCCGATCATTTTGCCCGTCTTGCCGATCTTGTCGCCAAACGTATCAACGTCCTGGGTTGCCGATTTCAGCGATTTGTTTAAATTGTCAACGTCGCCAAGAATCGAAAGTTTGAGGGTACGACTGCCAGCCATTAGTTGTACTCCTTAACTATTTTGGAAAACGATTCTTCCCATTTTCTTATGATGTCGGGCTGAACGCTTCGAAGTGTTGGATAGATAAACCAGCCGCGTGAACCGCGACCTTCCCGACCTGACCACACTGGAAATTGCTTCCAACGGTTTGAACCAAATTCGACACCGCCCCAAACCTGTTGAGTTGTTGCCCCGCCACTTAGTTTTTGTCCAGCGTAACCAAATGAAATTTCGCCAACCTTTGAAGACTTTGAAACCTTTGAACCGTCAGCGACGCGGTTGTCAACCAAGTTGCGGGTACGTGTTGACGCCGCCGCTTTAATCTTGCCCTGAACGAAAGTTGCCAGTTCGCTGGTGGCTTCTTTGGCTTGCGCCAACGCTTGATCGTCCATTGCTTTGAACGAACGGACAATGGCGCGCAGTTCGGCTTTGTCGTAGGAAATTGCTTCCTTAGCCATTTGCGCGCCTTTCCAAAATTTCGATTATTGTGAGAATGTCCTCGGCTGATTCAAATTCGCTGGGCGGTAGCCCCGTTGCCAGGGCTACTTCCCACACGATTCGACTTAGGCTTCCGACTGGGTGGCTTTTGGGTTTGCTTCACCGACGATCACTTCGGAAATGGTTTCCGTCCATGCTTCGATTGGCTTGACTGGTTTCCCAGCGGCTTCGCGCTTCATGGCGTGATAGGCAAGAAATACTAAATCGGAAATTCCGATTTTCTCCTGTGCCTGGGCAATGGTGTGACCCGTGTGCTTTTCCCATTTCACCCATTCAGGCGGTGCAGCCGTGTAGGTGATTTGGTCGCCGTTATTGTATTCAATTGTTATTGGTAACTTCATTTTGTCTCCCGATTGTTAGTGACTAGAACGTTTCTGAAGGTGTGCCCACCACCACGAATGATAGGTCAACGGTCTGCGCGTCAGGTGCTGCCCCGCCGACTGCTGGAAATACTGGCATGACGTTGAATGCAAAAACCGCGCCAGTCACGGCAGTCAATGAAACCGCCAATGTTGTGTTTGGTGCAGTTTCGCATGCAGTCCATAGTGCTTCGCACAATGAACCAGTCGCGCCCCAGTCAGCAAGCATTGAAACGTCGAATGTCCACTGATCGTCAATGTGCTTGTAAGCCTTGCCGTCAAGTGTTTGGTAAGTCTCGACTGTTGGTGAGTTTGCTAAGACTGCGCTGGTCGCCTGCGCGTCATAGTTAACGGTTGCAATGGTCACGACTAAATCGCGACCAGTAATGATTGTCGTTGGCATTTTGTCCCCTATGTTGTTTGTGTGTAGTACGTTGAAACGTTGATGTCCGCAACCAACATGGGCGACTGACCCACTTCAAGAACCGTCGGCTTTTCGATCTGTCCAACAACGTATCCTGCGGGCATTGCCGCAAGAATTCCCATGATGAGTTTTTCTAGATTGTCCAATGACCCTGCGTTGCTATTTGAAGCAACAATGGCAGTGATTGCAAAATTGATTTTGACCTGTGTTTTTGCCTTGCCTATCAAAACAACTTCCATGTAAGGCGAATCGGGCACGATTACAATGGCGGGTGGAATTGGCGATTCAGGCACGCTTGCATAGCAGGTCGCCGATAACGCGCTAAAGGCGTTGGCTAAGGCTGCGCGGGTTTCGGAAACGGCATTGGCTGGCACTTATTGAACGACCGTTTCAACGTCCAGGTACGGCATAAGCAAGGTTGAAACGCGATTGGTCAGGCTGCGCCCCATACGGTACGGCGTCGAAGTAAAGTCCACGCCCTCGATCTGACCGCCTGCGGCAACGCGTGACTGAAAGACTTCAACGCTAACTGCCAAAATTGCAGATTCAATTGGGGCACTGGTTGCATACAAATCAGCTGCGGAATAGCCTGAAAGTGTTGCAGTGCCTGTTGGAATTATGTCGCGCAATGTGACGTCAGTTGAAGTCAATGCAACGGTGAAATAATACGGTGTTACGGTCACGACCGTGTGGGTCGCCGTGAATGGTGCGGGCAAACCAGCAACAATGACTGATTGACCAGCAACAAAATGGTGTTGACGTTGTGTGTAAAAATAAGCAACGTTTGATTCTAATTTGTAAGCGTTAACGGCTGAAGTGTTTGCAACCAACATGGGCAAAATGACGGCTTCAGCGGTGTTAATGATTTCGTCCAGGTAACTGTCTGAATAAAGTGAAACGGACACGCCAAGCACCGTGCGCAATTGGCTTGCAGTGACAATGACTGGCATGTCCGTTTCCTTTCGATCGGCTGCGGCGAGATCGGGAGAACCCGCCGCATGATTAGTTGGGGTTAGTTATCAGGTCTTATTGATACCAAATGCGCCTGCACCGATTTTCGTTGCAATTGCACCGTATCCATAAACTGAAACTGAAACCTGACCTGAAGCAATAACGTCAGCGCGTAGGCGGTACGTTGGTGATTCATACCATGTGTATGCAGTTGGGTTAATGATTAGCATTGAATCATCTTTGTCAGTGTCATTTGCTGACGGAACGTTTGCAGTGACATAGAGATCAAGTCCTGCAACGTTTCCACGAATTGAATCGGGACGAACTGAACCACCCGCGTTTGAAGGTTGTGCAGCCATGTAGATTGGACGACCTGAATCGTTCAATGTCATTAGGTTTGCCCACTGTGATGTGTTTGCAAGAATGTTGCGCGCAAATCCCTGTGTGTTTGAATAAACTGAAGCAGCACCACGAGAAACAAAACCAAGCAATTCAGCTGCGGTTGGGTATGTTGTCAGTGTTGTTGCGTCGGCTGTTGCACCGCTTGCAAGTGCAGTGTAAACGGCTAGGTCTGTTGCCTTTGCGTACGCTGCTGACATGTTTGTCAATAACTCATTGAAAAATAGCGGTGAAGTACGGTCAAGCAATTCAACGGAAAATGTCTGTTGTCCTGCGTACTTCTTGACGGATACTGAAAGGAAACTAGAAGCCTGATCAGTTTCTGAAGGTGTGCCTGCTTCGGCAGTTTCTGCCACTGTTGGCATTGTTGTGATCTTTGGAATTTCAAATGACATTCCAGCGTCAGGCAATACGCCGCGAGAAATCGCGTCAACTGCTGAACGTGTTGTGTTTGCAAGTCCATTGATTACTTCAGTCAACTGACGTGTAGGCACTAAACCTGCGTTGTCTGTTGTGTCATCTGCTGCTGCAACGTACTGACGAGCGTTCTCGTCACCCAATGAAGCGCGGATTGTGTTTTCTAGGTACTTAGCGGCGGTGAACTCTAAGCGTGGCTTAGTTGTCCAACCACCGACCGCAGCATTTACGTTTGCGGTTACTGACTGGGCGGCTTCTACCGTTTCGGCGGTTGAAGCGTCTTTGACGGTGTCTTCCACTTCGTCTTCTCCTTCTGTTGGTTGTGCTTCAGGTTCGATTGTCGAATCTGAAATTTCTGTTTCGCCTTCTGTGGCTGCTACTTCTGCAACGCGTGCTGATCGAATGGCAGGTTCTGACGTCAATGCGACACCAGTCATTTCACCCTTCAAAATGCGCACTGTTCCGTCTTTCAGTGTTTCGTATTCGTCAAAATAAACTTCAACGCTGAAACCGTCGCGCAAACCTTCAGCCGCTTCAACCAATGCGTCATTTCCCGCAGTTGTTTCAGCAATTTTGAATGTTGCGTCAATGCCCTGATCGCTTGATTGAATTGAAAGTGTTTTGCCAATGCGACGTGTTCGGTCGTGTTCAAGATTAAGAAGCACCGGGGTCGCTTCAATTGAATTCTTCGCAAACTGCACTTTACCGATTGACGCGTTGCCAGTTTCTTCAAATGTGACAATGCGCCCCGTGATTGTGCGACTGTTTGAATCAGCCGCCGTGATTGCAATGGGTGTGATCAGTTTTTTCATAGCAGCATGTCTTCTTCCTCGCGTATTTCTTCGATCGACATTGCGCCGATACGATTTAAGATTTCATAAACCTGCGCGCGCTCATAAGGATTGCCACGAAGGAAATCGTCAAGATCAAACATGACCCTGTTGCCTGCTGGGGTGAAATCCGCGAAAGATAGGCGTTGTTCGATTATGGACATGTAATTTCTGAAAGCAAAATCTACTAGGTCGCGCCTTTTGTCCAAGGCGTTGGAATAGGTGAAACTCGATTGTTGCGAATCTGTGAAGTATGCAGGCAAACCGCAAGCGCGTGATAATTCAAGTGCTACATAATTGCGGGCTTCGTTCAGCTGCAAATTCTTTGGGTCGTAACCAATTGTTTCAAGTGTTACGTCAGCGTTTAAGAATGCCGTTGATTTGTTGCTGCGTGCGGTGCGCCATGATGACAACAATTTTGCAACGCGGTCTGCTGGCAGTGATGTGCCATTTGATTTCAAAACCATTTGCGGAATTGGTTCATTGGCAAAATTCATTGAAGCCTTTTCAAGTGCGGCAGCCGCCTTGATTGTGCGACCAGCGCGGGCAAGCAAACCTTCTTGCGTATTTGGAAAGACAACTAGGTTTGTCGGGTCAATTGGTGTCCCATCGATTTCGTAAGAATCAATTTCCGTGCCATTGGCGTTTGTTGTGATCGAAACGCGTTCAGGTGCGACGCGTTCCATTGCGCGAATTTTTCCCGTGTCGGCATAACGTTCCATAACGTAGCCATACGCAGAATTGTGAAAAAATAAATCTGAAATAATCCATGCCCAAAATGTTGAACCTGGGATTCGTGGGTCAGGCTGATTGATTACGCGCGGTTGCGTTACCTTTTCGCCTGTTGCTTCATTGCGTGTGTGCATTGGCAATGACGAAATTGTTTGAATGATTCCCAATGCACGCGCA
>Ga0207939_1000561_pt1 | contig 10627 bp, 10 predicted proteins | sample LakMenEpi02Jun12_FD_150663 | JGI IMG/M metagenome (GOLD analysis project Ga0207939, IMG submission 150663) | Freshwater microbial communities from Lake Mendota, WI - 02JUN2012 deep hole epilimnion (SPAdes) | ecosystem: Environmental > Aquatic > Freshwater > Lentic | place: Lake Mendota, Madison... | reverse complement strand
TTCGCTTTGCTGGGTGCTGCTACTCTTGTTGGTGCTGGAATGAACAAACCCACAGCCCTCGGTTCCAAAGTGCTTGGTATCAGTCCCTTCAAGGTCAAAGACCAGCTTTCCAGTGAGCCTGTGTCCAATCAAACTGATGAAGAACTAGCCCAATCCCTTATGGATGAGCTAGACGCACAGCCTAAACCCAAAACAGAAGGAGAACCTACCGATGCCCCTACAGAAAAGCTCAAGCAAGAAGGCGTTTCAGAAGAACCTAAAGACGGAGTTGAAGGCGGGGAAACCCCTACGCCAAGCCCTAGCGATAGCGTATCGGGTGAAGCGCAACCCGAAGTAAAACCCCTTACCCCAGCACAGCAAAAACAGACTCAAGACGATGCTTTGCAGTTGGATGAGTTCTCCAAGCTCATTACTGGAAAGATGTTGGATGACGTTAAGAAACAAGCTGATGCTGGAAGCGTTCTGAATATCGAAGTTCTTAATGCCGCCATTACTCGTGAGCCTGAACAAGCCATTACTGCGTTGGGTTTGGCTCTTAAAAAGCAGTTTCAGGAAGCCAAAGGGGATAAACTGACTTTTGAACGTAGGCTTAATGAGTCTAAAGATTGGCTAAAAAATCACGGCTACCAAGATCGTATTACGATGCTGGAAAAAGGAGCCAAGTCCATTGAGGATGCCAATTATCAAATCCTAGCGGCTCGTTTTATGTCAGAGCAAGCTATCAAAAATTTGGAAGCGGCTGAATTAAAATGGAGAAACAGTAAATCTGAAGCTGATCTTGCCGAAGCTATTGTTGCTATGCAGGACGTTAAAAAGGTTTTGCTCCCATTGGAACAAGCTAGAACGAATTGGGGTCGGCTTGGACACGCTTTTCGCAAACTTCGCCAAATTAACCCCGCTTTTAGTAACTTTTCCACCATTCAATACATGATGAAAAAGGCTGGAATTGATGATATGGCAGGACTCAACTCCCAACGTGCCGAAAAAGTCATGGAAATGCTGGCTATGACCTTACGTTCCGACAACCCCAAAGCTTTGCAACGAGCTTTGAATCAAACTGATGAAGACGTAATTATAGGAGCTTTGGGGGAAACGCTCACAAGTGCTGTTATGAGTTTGGTTCACACCCCGATTATCAGCACTATTGGGGGTGTTGGTGAAACGCTTATTGCCCCTTGGAATGGCACTCTTGGGAGTCTTGCACGTATGGCTAGTGAGGCTATTAAACTCCCCCTTGGGAAAGGAAACACTGAAGCTCTCAAGCAACGTGCTTTTGAAATTGAGGGATTTTTTAAGTATTACGCTTACGTAATGATGCGTTTCCAAGCCAACTGGTCGGCTGCTTGGAGTGTTATTAAGACTTCAGAACCTAGTTTTGGTTCTAAATCTACTCAGCTTGTCGAAGTCCGTGGCGGTATGCCAGTGGATAGGAGCCAACGAGTAGCCGCTGAAACAAAAGGTATTGGTGCTTCTATTGCTCGTTCTGTGTATGGAGCCGCTGGGCCTTATCGTTCACAAGGTCTCGTTTCTTCTGAATCTTTTGCTAGATTCGGGATTGACCCAAATAAAACACCTTTTACTGCTTTGGCTGTGGATGTAATAGGGGAAGTTTCCAGAGGGGTTCACCGTGGTATTCTTGCTGCTGACGAATTTATCAAATCCAGTAACGCTTATGCTGCTGCTCGTTCCAAGTTCCTTGTGGAAGGTAAGATGAAAGGACTCCGTGGAGATAAGTTACAACAATACATTGATGAAAACAGTGACTTGTTGATGGATGCTAATAACAAGCTCTATACCAGAGAACGTATTACCAACGAGGTCTTGGAAGAACTTAAAAAAGAAGGACTTGAAGGAACAGAAGCCTACCCCGAAATGCTCCGTCGAGTTGAAGCCCGATATAGGGAGGACTTGGGTGCTGCTGGGGAAGAAGCTGAAGAATGGGCTAGGCAAATTACTTATCAGTCCGATCTCGGTAATTACACTACTGGAAGTTCAAGTATGGGTAAAAGATTCCAACAATTACTCACTGGTCTTCCAGCTTTACGTTTGGCTTTGGGGTTTTATTTCATACAAAGCCCCATAAATATAGTAAAAATGACCGGAAGGTATCTTCCGACAACTTTGATTACAGAAGCGGTTGGTAACATTCCCCTTAACGGTAAGCTAATGAGCGAGCGTTTTCCCACTCTTAAAAACATACAACGAGAGTTTACCGAAGCGATGGCTTCCAATAACGAGTTTCGTAAAAACCAAGCTATCGGGCGACAAGTGATGGGAATGTTTATTACTCAAGGTGCTCTTATGTCTGCTGCTAATAACTACTTAACAGGAGATGCCCCCCGAAGTAAAGAAGCTCGTAAACTTTGGTTAAGTGAGAACTTGCCATATTCGTTTAGAATCCCAAAAAGCTCGGTTGTCGGTAAAATGCTTCAATCTGGTATGATTGGATTGGGAATTAAAGCCGATATGGAAACATCGGGAAATTACTTTTTTGAGTATAAACGTCTTTTTGAGCCGGTTTCTACTTATTTTATGGCTGCTGCGGATATTACCCAATACATGAAAAACCCTCATATGGAAGAACGTAATGTTAAAGATATGGTAGCTGCTATGGGAATGGTTGGAGCACAAATAATGTCTGAAAAAGTTTATTTTAGTAACATTAAACAGTTTATGGATTTACACCAATCTTTAACAGAAGATACAGGGCCAGCTGGGGAAAAATGGTTGAATTATTTGGGACGCAGGGTGGCCCCTCTTACTTTCCCAGTGTTTGAATCTCGTGACCCCCTTCAATATGAGCTTCACTCTTTTACTCAGCAATTAGCTCGTCGCCAACCGGAAGTAATTCGTAGCAAGATTTTTGGAGAAAATTACTTCCTCCCAAGAGCTTACAACGTGCTTGGAGAAAACATTGATGCCCCAATTACAGACATCCCTTTGGTGGACTTCTTCAACCCACTTTATGTTGGTTCTAGAAAAGATGACCCTTTGCTAACAGAGTTAAATAGCCTAATGTATAATTTTTCGTCTCCCGAAAAACATAAAACAACAGTTGAGGGTAAGATGTATGATATGCGAAACATTCCATTTAGTGGGGATACCGACATTGAATCTCTGGCTAAATCCACCAACGAGCCGACTGTGTTTGATTTCAAAGCCTCTCAAGAAAACCTTAAAGGCCAAAAGATCAATAAAAGAACCGCTAATTTGGCTAAATTGTATTCCATGTTGGGTGTCTCAAACCTCCCTGAAGCCAACCAAGATTCCTATGACCGTTGGCAACAAAACATTGGTCAAATAAAAATTAACGGTAGAACTCTCCGTCAACATTTGGAAGAACTGATTAAAACGCCTCAATACCAAAACCTTGAAACAACTATTTTCCGTGGGGAAGAAAACCCCCGTGCAGCTATGATTACAAAAGAAATTTCAAAATATCGTGCTGCCGCCTTAGATTTGACCAAGGAAGAATACCCGACACTCAAGATGTTCATGGCTAACAAAAAAGCAGCCAACCAAGTCCTTAAAATGGGTGGTAAGCGGGAAGATATTTCCACTGTTAAAAAGGAAATCGACAAGCTCATCACCTACCCAAACCAAAAATAATTGACACCACATAACCACTAATTATCTTCTAATTTTATGCCAGCATTTATCGAATACGCAGCAAGTCCTTTTCCGACTAGCACTTACCAAATACCGTTTCCACGCCTTTCCAACAGTCACGTTAAACTCTATCGGGCTTCAGAAAGTAATAATTTTCAGTTTTCATTGGTTTCTGGAACGTCTTATTCCATTAACATAAACACCTTAACCCTGACTGAATCATCTCCACTTGGAAGTATTTTACGTATCCGTAGGGAAACCCCATCAACCAGTCTTGTTGATTTCCAGAACGCTAGTAGGCTAGGTGAACAAGATTTGGAAACAGATAGCAAACAAGCTCTTTACTTAATTGAAGAAGCTGAAGATTCTTTTATTATAGACAACAATTCTGTTAATCCACTTAGAGGTCAATGCTCCAGAACGACACCAATAACAGGGTCAATGTTTATGGAATCAGTTGGTCAATATATGCCGATTCTTGGGGTTCATGGGTGGACTTTTGATTCAACTATAAGTAATTTAACAAATTTTAAAAATGTTTCAAACCAAGCTATGCTAATTGGAAATACTTCCAATTCTTTAAAAATTGTTAAAGTTTACGCCAGTTTAGATGCCAAATCAGCAAACAACCAGACTTTAGGGGTTAAGTTAATTAAAAGTTATTTTAACCTAAACCATGAAGAAATACACGAATCTGAATGTAGAGCTTTTACAGGTTCCGGTAATCAAGAAGCAAAGCTAGTAACAAGCTGGATTCTTCGCTTACCTCCTTTTAATTCAGTAGATGTGCTTGGTTTTTATGGGGTTGGTTTAGCTGTCGCTAACTTTTCAGGAACAACTGGTGTAGTGCCACAACGAGGAAAACTTATTGTAACTGAAGTATGAGTGAAGACGCTGAAAGACTTGTAAGGCTGGAAACAAAATTGGATGTGGTTCTTGAAAACCAACAATTTTTCCGTGCTTCTTTTGACAAACATGATGAACGTATTAAAAACCTTGAAAATAGCCGAGCACACACCATTGGTTACGCTGCGGCAATAGGAACGGCTATTGGCTTGTTCCTAGACAACATGAAACACCTTATTTTGCGATGAACAAAGAAGAAGTCCTTGAAAAACTTTCAGTTCAGTTGGCTGAAGAACTGCTTAACCGTATCTCTAGCGGTGAAGCGGCTCCTGCTGACTTGAACGTAGCTCGTCAACTCCTTAAAGATAACAACATCACGGTAGTCCCACAGACTGAGCACCCAGCCCAAAAACTCGCTTTGGTGCTACCGTTTGAAGAAAAACAACAAGCAAATGGCTAAAAGAGATTACGCAAAAGAATATCGGGAATATCATTCCAAACCCTCCCAAATCAAGAACCGTTCCAAACGCAACGGAGCACGGAGGTTGATGATTAAAAAGCACGGTAAAGCCAAGCTCAAAGGTAAGGATGTTGACCACAAAAAACCCTTGAAAAAAGGGGGTTCTAATAGTATGAAGAACCTCCGTATCCGTTCTGTCTCCAAAAACCGAGGCGACAAGTCTTAGTAGAAACAAAAAAGAGCAACAAAAATGAAGAAAATCCTGTTGGAAGAAACTATTGAGGGTTTGTCCCTCCCTATTGAAAGTAATTGTGAATATCTTGTGGAAAACCAGCAAGTCTCCTACTTCGCTGTCCGTAGCAACGGAAACCTAACTGTCCACAACGTTGAAAAAGATGTGTTTAAAACCTTTGTCTCTACGGAAAACATGGATGGTAAAGAGCTTTTTGTGTTCCGTGCTGGTGGGGCTGGTGACATTTTGTTCATGTTCCCGCTTCTTGATGAGCTTAAACGGAAGTTTCCCAACTGCAAACTGACGGTAGTTTGTAACGAACACTATCACTTTGTTGCGCTTAATTGCAAATCTGTTGATAACGTATTACCGTTTCCTGTCAAAGTCACAGAATTACCGCAAAACTGCTACATCCTTAATTTAGAGGGTGCAGTTGAAAATAACGATGCGGTTCCTGCTGTAGATTGTATGTTTTGGGCTGCTGGGATGGCTTTACCAGACAAGGAAACAATTAAGAAATCCCTTGTTTACACCCCCAAAGAAGAACACGTTTACAAGGCTCATCTAATCCCTGTAGCCAAGAATAAAGACAGAATCCGTATCGGCTATCAATGGTCTGCTTCCAGTCCTGTTAGGAGTTATCCTCACAAAAACTCATGTGAACTTGTGACAAAACTAGCTCAAGAAGGGGGTTTTGAAGTGTGTCTTCTCGGAGAACCAAATAGCATTGAAATCGGTTCAACCCCAGCTAAAGGATGGGTTTACAACATGACCAAAGAGGGTATGTCTTGGGAGGAATCTGTAGCTTTTCTCAAGTCTTGTGACCTTGTTATTGGCCCAGATTCAAGCGGTATTCACTTTGCTGGGGCTATGGGTGTCAAAGCTCTTGGTCTGTATGCTCCGTTTCAATGGGACTTGAGAACCAATTATTTTGACTCTGTGTGGTGTTTTCAGCAACGTGGGGAATGTGCTCCGTGCAGGCATCACAGCAACAACAAGAATGGTATTTTCCCTAAAGACAAACCTTGCAGTCAGTCCGGTCAGTGTGAGGTCTTGGCTTCCCTTGACCCTGACCGTGTGTTCAAAAAAGCCCTACAACTTCTAAACAAATGAAAACTATTGAAGAACTGCGTCAAATCCGTTGGTTTACCGATTTTGCTTACATCCTAAAGCTCAACAAAGACCTGAAGATTAGAACCTTCTGTGAATGTGGTGTTGGGCCTTTGGATATTGCGGCTGCTCCTGATATTTACCGTGAGAAACTTGCTGATAAGATCATCTTGGTTGAGCCTAACCCAGAACTAGCCGACCTAGCTCAAGCTACAATGCCTGATGCGACAATTTATCGTGCAGCTATTACCGAAGCAGATCAAGAGGGGGAAATCAATTTACGTCTTAACGGAGGCTCTAGCTACGTGGAAGGTCACTGGAGTCCAACCCCCTGTTACGGCCCCACTACAACTGTAAAAACACTTCCCTTTAGGGTTATTGATGACGGCACGATTGACGCTATGGTTTTGGATTGTGAAGGCATGGAATGGGCTGTGCTAAAAAACATGAAAAGCCGTCCTTACTTCCTTTCTGTTGAAGTGTGGAAGGGACATCCCCATGAGAATGAAATCTTTAATTGGCTTATGGAAAACAAATACGAAGTTCGTTTTACCACTGGCCCAGAGGGTGAAACATTCTTCCTAGAACGCTATGTCGAGAAACCAGTCAAAACACGCAAAAACCGCAGTAGCGATTGACCCAAGGTTACATGACTTTCGGAACTTTCTGTATGTAGTGTGGAAGCATCTCAATCTTCCCCAACCTACTGATATTCAATATGATATAGCCGAGTTTATTCAAAACGCCCCAAAGCGTTCCATCATTGAAGCCTTTCGTGGTGTGGGTAAAAGCTACATCACAAGTGCTCACGTTTGTCACCAACTACTGCTAAACCCTGATAAGAAGTTCTTGGTTGTCTCAGCTTCCAAGAGTCGTGCTGATGACTTTAGCACCTTTACCCTTCGGCTTATCAATGAGCTTCCCATTCTCCAACATCTCCGTCCCACAGAAGACCAACGCAGCAGTAAGATAGCCTTTGACGTTGGCCCAGCAGGAGCCTCCCACAGCCCTTCTGTGAAGTCTGTAGGCATCACTGGCATGATTACTGGTAGCCGTGCTGATGAGATCATTGCCGATGACGTAGAGAGTGCCAACAATTCCATGACCCAAGGTATGCGGGATAGGGTTGCCGAATCGGTTAAGGAATTTGAAGCTGTGCTTAAACCGGAGGGTAAGATCATGTTTCTAGGCACTCCACAATGCGAGGAATCCCTTTACAACAAGCTACAAGAACGTGGCTACGTTTGCCGTATTTGGCCTGCCCGATACCCTGAAGCAAACAAAGTTGTAGCCTATGGAGATAAACTGGCTCCAAAAATCCTAGAGTTGTTAGAAAAAGACCCCAACATTTCTTACAAAACCACTGACCCAAAACGCTTCAGTGACCTTGACCTTATGGAGCGTGAAGCTAGTTATGGTAAGAGTGGTTTCCAGCTTCAGTTCATGCTTGATACGAGCTTATCAGACATGGAGCGATACCCGCTAAAGCTCTCTGACCTTTGCGTGATGAGCCTTAACCATGAGCTTTCCCCCCAGAAGATTGCTTGGGCTGGTAGCCCTGATTACGTCATTGATGACCTTCCGTGTGTCGGGATGAGTGGAGATCGTTACTACAGCCCCATGTTTGTCAGCAAAGAGGATTGGCTACCCTACGAGGGCAGTATTATGGCTATTGACCCATCCGGTAGAGGTAAGGATGAAACAGCCTACGCAGTCCTCAAATACCTTCACGGTATGCTTTTCCTGACTGAAAGCGGAGGCTTTAACAGTGGATACACTGATGACACTCTAAATGCGTTGGCAACTGTCGCAAAACGACAGAAAGTAACACAAATCATTGTCGAGGAAAACTACGGTGGAGGTATGTTTACCCAACTGCTTAGACCAGTTCTAGGACGCATTTATCCATGCACCGTGGAAGAAGTTAAGCACAGCAAACAGAAGGAGCTTCGGATTATCGACACCCTTGAGCCAATCCTTAACCAACACAGGCTCATTGTGGATAAAAGGGTCATTGAACGTGACTACCGAGACAACCAACACCTTCCCCCAGAAATGGCCCTTCGCTACCAACTCTTTTACCAACTTAGCCGCATCACCAAAGACCGTGGTGCTCTTGCCCAAGATGACCGTCTTGATGCCCTAGCCATTGGTGTATCCTTCTGGACAGAAAGAATGGCCCAAGACATCGACAGAGCCGTAGAAGATGCCAAGGAAGCCAAGCTCGATGAAGAACTTCGTAAATTTTCCGAAAATGTCTTCGGAACCAAACCACGAGACAGAACGTGGATAAGCTCAACCGTAAACGTAATATGAACATCCTAACCACACTCCTAAACCTCCTTAAAACCAAAAAAGAACCCATTCCGGTGTCCTCACCCCCAAAACCGATAAAAGAGGCTCCCAGACCCCCTGTAGCTCAAAAGAAAGTGGGTTTCAGCGAATCATTCAAACCCTCTCCCAATGTATCTCCAAAACCCATCAAGCCTCAATACGTGGTTTTACACCATACAGCAGGGTCTTATGCTGGAAGCGTGGCTTGGTGTCTTAACCCTGCTTCAAGGGTGTCTTACCATTGTATCATTGCTGAAGACGGTAAAAGAACAGTCTTGGCTAGGCCTAACCAAAGAACTTGGCACGCTGGAATAGCAAGCTGGAAGGGAAAGAAAGACCTCAATAGCATCAGTGTTGGAGTAGCCTTTGAAAAAGACACCTATTCACAGCCTTTAACAGTTGCTCAGATGTATTCATGTCTTGAATATCTAAGACCTATTATTAAGCAATATCAGATTCCTTTCGATAGCATCATCGACCACAGAATGATTGCTCCAAATAGGAAAGACGATCTTAACCCTACTGAATACCATAAACTTAAAAAATTCCTCTTACTTCATCTATGAGCCTTAGATACGAACAATACCGTAGTTTGAAATACACCCAAGAGTTTCTTAGGGACTTGTTGTATCACGAAACAAGACCCAAGACTGTTAAGCTATTAAAAGAAAGAACACTGAGATGTCTTCGTCATTTTCCAGCGTTAGCTGAAGATGGACGACCCTGTTTCAGTCAAGACTCTTTCAAAGACCCTAAATTTAACGACAACACAAATCATTAACCATCAACCTTTTAGAACTTTTTTAAAAAAAGATGCTTGACAGGATTTTTTACCCCTTTTACAATCAATCTTAACAAGGACTTAAAGCGATGTTAAAAATTCTCCTTTGGAAAAGAGTGTTGCTTAAAGTGTTGGTTAAGGAATCCGTTAAAAAGGTTGTAACTCATTAGCCTCTAAGCTAAATCTCGATAACCCTGATCTTCAATTTATCAATAATATTATGCATAATAACTCTAATGTATCTATTAAGCTGTGTGTTTCTCCTTCTAATGATTCCATTGAAGAAAGTGTTAAAGATCACCTTGGAAGTATCCCTTTAGAAAGTTTAGGATTGGATAAGAAAACCATTACTTATCTACAAATAGTGTCTAAATTAGACAGGAAATGTTTTGTAGGTGATTCTCCAGTATCGTTAAAGGATACTTACTGGTGGATAGCTTACAACAAGGTTGGTAATCCAGTAGGCTTTAGTGGGCTAAAACTGTGCAGGAGAAAGGAAAACAAGGGTCTGGGGTATTTTAGTAGGGCTGGGGTAATGAAGTCCTACAGGGGCCGTGGAACGCAGAAGAAGATGATTAAAGCGAGGCTCAGGATGGCTAGACAGCTTGGGCTTACTCATTGCGTGACGTATGTTAAAGGATTCAACTTACCAAGTGCTAATAGCCTTATTAGCTGTGGGTTTAAGCTCTACAATCCTCATTACAAGTGGGGTGGTAAGTCAGCTTTATATTTTTTAAAGTGTTTGAAAAATGTGCAGTAGGTTAAACGACATTGTGGATAAGGATGTAGGAAGTATGCATAAACGAGGTTGGTGACGTTTTATTTTTTGACTAATTAGCTTGGAAAAAAGTGTTCATGTTTCTGATAAAACGCTGCTGTTTGACGTAAATAGCTTAATTTTTAAGATGTTAAAGACTCAAAAGAGGCTCTGATAAGACCCCAAAGGTTTTTGGGTAAAAAATCCGAGAGGGTAACAACGATACGCAGAGTTACTGATTCCCCCCTATCGGTCATCAATTATCAGGTGAGGGGGCCACCACAGCAAACGACACAAGCAACGCCACAGCAAACGCATAAGCCCTTGATGCCCAACGCTTCCGAGAATATAAAAGATATTCCTGACAGCTTGCCGCGCCCTTATTTTCGCAAAGTTGCCCAACATGAAGCCGGATTGATGCGACAACACTGGCCGAGCAAATAGCGCACCCTGCGAGCATCCTACCATTTTTAATTTTTTACTATCACGCCCAATATG
>Ga0207939_1000553_pt1 | contig 10662 bp, 12 predicted proteins | sample LakMenEpi02Jun12_FD_150663 | JGI IMG/M metagenome (GOLD analysis project Ga0207939, IMG submission 150663) | Freshwater microbial communities from Lake Mendota, WI - 02JUN2012 deep hole epilimnion (SPAdes) | ecosystem: Environmental > Aquatic > Freshwater > Lentic | place: Lake Mendota, Madison... | reverse complement strand
CTGATACGGTTGTACACGGAAAAGAATACTGGCATAAGTGGATTGAAAGACGTCCGGTTCAAATGCTGGTATTCAGTTTTATATTAGTTGCCATTGGCGGATTATTAGAACTGATTCCTACATTTTTAATAAAGAGCAATATCCCTACTATCACATCAGTTAAGCCCTATTCGCCTCTTGAGTTACAAGGTAGAGATTTGTATATTTCTAACGGCTGTTATGTTTGTCACTCTCAGATGATTCGTCCTTTTCGTGATGAAGTGGCGCGTTATGGGGAATATAGTAAGGCAGGAGAATTTGTATATGATCATCCTTTTCAATGGGGTAGCAAAAGAACGGGGCCCGATTTGGCTCGTATAGGAAATAAATATCCTGATAGCTGGCATTATAACCATATGCTGGAGCCGCAAAGCATGAGCCCGGGAAGTATTATGCCTGCGTATGCCTGGATGTTAGATGATCCAATAGACACGGCTTCTACCCCTGCAAAAATTCGAGCTATGCAGAGATTAGGAGTGCCTTATCCCGAGGGATACGATCGGGTAGCTAATAAGGATCTAATGCAACAGGCCGAAACCATCCGGACCAAATTGGCAGCCGATAAAATTAAAACGCCGGCTAACCGCGAAATAGTTGCTATGATTGCCTATTTGCAAAGAATGGGAACGGATATAAAAGCAATGCCAGTAGCAGCTGCCGCACAACAATAATTAGTAATCTACCTAATATCAACTTATGAAGTTCATTCATTATCTAGAAAAAATATCCGGGATTGATATATACGGAATGACGTCTTTCTTCATTTTTTTTACCCTGTTTGCAGTAATGCTTTGGTGGGCCCTGAAGGCCGATGATAAGTTGATAGAGGAAGTAAAGAATATCCCACTCAATCATTAATCTGCCACCCGAAAAACCTACTATAATGAAACCTATACGCCGGCTCTTGTATAAAAAATTCTTTGTAACAGGCATGCTGTTTTTATTGCTATTTATTCAACAACCCCTTTGGGCTGCTGGCCCACCGGTTCCATCGGAGATGAGTAATCCAATTGCCCAACTGTTGGTGGGGATAATTGTGGCCCTTTTGTTGGTTATTGTATTGCTGGCTTATGTTGTATTGGGGGCCGCTGAATTATACCTAGAACGGTACCAGGAAGCTAAAAAAGCCACTAAGGCATTACTGATTGCCGGCTTATTACTCGGGGCTGCACCATTGCAGGCCCAGGCTACTTCAGCAGGTAACACCGAAATAGTGAGCAAGCTATCCGACACCTCATTATATGCCCTTATTAGTGTTCTTATTGTAGAGTTGGGTATTATCTTTTATTTACTTATCAATTTGCGGGCACTCCTTTCTAAGGAAAAAAAGGTTACCCCTAAAGCAAAGCCATCTTTTAGTTTTTCGGCCTGGTGGGAAAAGGTCAATCGCTTTAAACCGGTACAAGAAGAGTCGAATATTGATTTAGGGCACGATTATGATGGTATTCGGGAGCTAGACAATCGGCTGCCGCCCTGGTGGTTATATGGATTTTATGCCTGTATTGTTTTCGCTGTGATTTATCTGTATCGTTTTCATGTATCGCATGCCGCACCCTCCAGCGAAGAAGAATATCAGTTGGCAGTAACCCAGGCAACCGCAGATAAGGAAGCCTATCTGGCAAAAGCTGCCAACCAGGTGGATGAAAAGACAGTAGTTTACCAACCTTCGCCAGATATTTTAGCAGGTGGTCAGAAATTATTTTCAACTGCTTGCACACCTTGCCACCTCGCAGATGGGGGTGGAAGTGTGGGTCCTAATCTTACAGATGACTACTGGATTCATGGAAACACCATTCAGGATATTTTTAAAACTATCAAGTATGGTTATCCGGAAAAGGGCATGAAAAGCTGGCAAGAAGATTATACACCCGCACAAATGTCTCAAATGGCTAGCTATGTAAAATCTTTACAAGGAACGCATCCAGCTAAGCCCAAAGAACCACAGGGAGTATTGGTAGTGGATGCTGGAAAGTCAACTGCAGATAGTTCGCAGCCAGCCGCAACTGATAAAAGTGTGGGAGCAAAACCTTCCGTTCAATAAACTGTTCGGAACACTAAGTATCATGAGCCAGATTGTACATCATAATGAACCGGTTACCGAAAACTTTCGCGACAGAATTGCTACGGTTAGTGAAAACGGCAAGCGTAATTGGATTTATGCTTATAAGCCTTCCGGCAAATTCTACCGGTTGAGAACGGCTTTAAGTATCCTATATTTTTTGGTGTTCTTTGGTTTGCCTTTTGTGCAAATCAATGGCCGTCCTCTATTTCAGTTCAATATTCCGCAGGCAAAATTTATTTTGTTTGGCAAAATTTTTTGGCCCCAGGATTTTTTCATTTTCGGAATTACGATGATCACTTTTGTTTTTTTTATTATCCTCTTTACTGCTGCCTTTGGAAGATTGTTTTGTGGTTGGGCCTGTCCGCAAACCAATTTTATGGAGATGATGTTCCGAAAAGTGGAGTATTGGATTTTAGGGGATGCTCCTGCACAAAGACAATTGGCTGCAGCTCCGTGGACCACCCAAAAAACAACAAAAGTTGTTGCCAAACATGTGGCATTTTTTGCACTCGCATTTATTATTGCCAACTTTTTTCTGGCCTATATTATTGGTATGAAAGAACTGGTAAAAATAATTACAGAACCTGTTTCTCAGCATATGGGTGGCTTTTTTGCCCTTTGCCTGTTTAGTGCCGTTTTTTATGCAGTGTACGCCTATTTTAGAGAACAGGCCTGCACAGTGGTTTGCCCCTATGGTAGATTACAGAGTGTTTTGTTAGATAAGAACTCGATGATTGTGGCCTATGATTACAAACGGGGGGAGCCAAGAGGGCATCGTCACAAAGGCGAGGAAACCAAAGAACTAGGTGATTGTATCGATTGCCATCAATGTGTAAAGGTTTGCCCTACCGGCATTGATATCCGGGATGGGGTACAAATGGAATGTGTTGGGTGCACGGCCTGCATCGATGCCTGCGATCATATCATGCTGAAGCTGAATAAGCCTACCGGTTTAATTCGCTATGCATCCGAAAATGCCATCGCCGAAGGGAATCCGCTTAGGTATACTACCCGCATGAAGTTTTATACGGCACTCTGTTGCTTGCTGTTGTTGATATTGAGCTTCTTATTGTTTACCCGAAAAGATATTGATGTTACGATTATCAGAACAGCTGGCATGTTATACCAAGAAAGAGGAGCCGATAGCATCACCAATTTGTATACTGTAAAATTGATTAATAAAACTACCCGCGAAGAGAAAGTGTATATCCGCCTCGAAAATCAGCCGGGGCGCATCCAGATGATTGGAAAGGAAGAGATTACCATTCCGGTAGAAGGGCTATCAGCCGCTTCCTTTTTTGTGGTTTTACCGCTCACAGAAATTAAAAACCGAAAAACGCCTATTCACTTACAAATTTCGCAGATGGGTAAAGTAATTGTAGAAAAAACAACTAACTTTTTAGGCCCGCTGGGGGATGAACATTCCGAAAAATAATAAATTAATACTATGAACTGGGGACGATCTTTGATACTGGTGTTTGTTGTGTTCGCTGCCTTTATGGGCTATCTGGTTTACCGAGCCTCGGGAACGCATTTCGATCTCGTGTCGAAAGAATATTATAAAGATGAGCTCAGGTATCAGGATAAAATCGATGGATTTAGAAATGCCGCTGCGCTGGATGCCGTTCAAATGAGGGTGGATAGTGTTGGCATCCTTCAAATCCGGTTCCCCGAGCAACTGAAGGGTAAAACTTTTCAAGGATTGCTTTGGTTGTATTGTAAAACGGATGCTGGAAAAGATCTACATATCCCTTTAGCGGAGGATACTACCGGCATGCGCGTTATTAATGTATCGGGTAGGCCTTCTGGCAAGTACCTGGCAAAACTACATTGGGAAGTACTGCGGGTACCCTACGAATTTGAACAAGAAATTATAATACCCTGATGCTTCCTATCTCTTTTTTTGCCGGCGCACTGCTGTTGGGGGCCGTTAGCAGCTTTCATTGTGTAGGGATGTGTGGCCCGTTGGTGCTCAGCTTGCCGGTTTCCCAGTTGCCCGCTAGCCAGCGTTTCGCCGGATTGTGGTTGTATCATGGTGGCAGGGTAGGTACGTATGCTTTGATTGGTTTACTGCTGGGTTTGGTGGGGCGGCAAATTTCTCTGGCAGGATGGCAACAAGGTTTTTCAATCGTGCTGGGCATACTGTTGATATTGTATTTTGCGTTTACCCGTATTTCCAAGCCCTTGGTAGTTCCATCATTATTTCGGCCTTTGCAAAAGAATGTGCAGGCATTTATTTCCCGGTTTATTCAGCAACCTACTTTACCAGCTATGTGGAGCATGGGTATGGCGAATGGATTACTGCCCTGCGGAATGGTATACGTAGCAGGTACCGGAGCCATCGCTTCCGGATCTATTTCGGGGGGAATGCTGTTTATGATTTGCTTTGGATTGGCCACCATTCCTGCCCTCTATTTACTTTCTTTATTGGGCACATTTATTAATGCTGCCCTTAGGCATAATATGCGCCGCGTTTTGGCATTTGGAACACTTGTTGTAGGAATATTGTTGATTATCAGGGGCTTGAATATGAATCTTCCCTATATTAGTCCTTACCTGATTTCCGGCACTTCTGGAACGGCCATTGATTGCGGCCACTGATTTAACAAATAATTGCGGTGCAATTCTGCATTAATCCATACATTAAATTGTAAATTGCTTAAGCATCAAGAAAGGTAGATTTCGTATCTATTGAATTTGAAAGCACAAACAGGCAATAACTTTTTTCTCATAAGCAGTTAGTTTTGGTTGCGGTCCCGATTTTCATCGGGACCAATTTTTTTCTTACCGCATTGCATATTTCTTTCCCAGCCACCAGCCCAAAAGGCATCCACCAATATCCGCCAATATATCACCGAACTCGAAGGCGCGATTTAACACATAATATTTTTGAACAAATTCCATGGCAATGCCATATCCGGCGCCTACAATTGCTACTGTCACCAACCACTTCAGCCGCGAGCTTCGCGATATGGGGGTGTTTAATAGGGGCCAGTAAAAAAGACAGCAGAAAATTGCAAATAAAAATACATGAACCAGCTTGTCTATTTGCAGATTATCCATCCACGGGTAGGCGGGTACTTTAGAACCGGGCAGGGTGAGTAGCCAAAAACTAATTACCCACCATAGTAGTGCAGGAATAAAACGAATCCATTGAAGGGGAGCCGGAGAAGAGGAATTAGCCGCCATATTAACCTACTAAGGCAGCATAGGCAGCACTGTCCATCAAGCCCTCAACCGAAGCAGCATCTGCCACGGAAATCTTTATCATCCAACCGTCTCCGTATGGATCAGAATTCACCAATTCGGGTTGTTTTTCAAGAAACGGATTTATACTCAGGATGGTGCCGGCTACGGGGAGGAACAGGTCACTAACTGTTTTTACAGCTTCTACAGTGCCAAACACTTCGTCGGCAGCCAATGATTTTCCTACGGTTGAAATATCAACATACACGATATCTCCCAATTGGTGCTGGGCAAAATCTGTAATGCCGATAAAGGCTTCTGTTCCGCTAAGGCGGACCCACTCATGTTCTTTGGTGTAACGGAGATCGGCAGGAAAATTCATACAAGTAATTTATTGTTTGCAAATATTGGATAAAAATCAATGCTACGTACTTTTTTAAGCACTAAAAATCCTGTGCCTCAAAATATAATAATACGTGATCCCGAATAAAGTTCTCCTGTTCGGGAAGCGAAAAAACCGGCAGGTCTTTCACCTGGGTGAAATGAGGCCAACCCTCTTCATCTTTGCCATCTAACCGGTAATAGCCGCTACTCTGTAGAATTCGGCACATGGCCACATGCATGAGGTCTTGTTTTTGTTCTTTGCTGATATTTTGGGTGATATAACCCGTTTCCTGTAAGCCAATTAAAAATAAAATACCCTCTAAATCGGGCTTTTTACCAAATCTTTCCACCAATCTGGCTTCCAGGTTCCACCACCGTTGCTGAATATCATCTTGCATAAATGCCATAGAACGCAAAGGTAATCCGCCCTTCTTCAAACTGCAAAAGTTATCTTTGCCAAAAATTGCCTTATTTATGTTACAGGTGAGTGTTCTGAGAAATGATCCACAATGGGCGAAAGAGCGGTTAATCCTGAAGGGATTTTCTCAACCAGAATTGGTAGATACCATTATCTCGCTGGATGATCAGCGTAAGAAAACACAAAATGAGTTTGATCATAATCAATCGCAGGTAAATCAGGCTTCTAAACAGATAGGGGGGCTGATGGCGAAAGGACAAACACAGGAAGCCGAGACCCTGAAAGCCACGGTAGCCCAGCTGAAAACCACCCTCGATCCCCTGAAGGAAAGCATGCAACAGATAGAGAAGCAATTGCACGATACGCTTGTATTGCTTCCTAATTTGCCTGGAGCAGAAGTTCCCGCGGGCAAATCAGCCGAAGATAACGAGGTAGTAAGAGAAGGAGGCGTGCGCAAAGAGCTCCCAGCCAATGCCCAGCCCCATTGGGATCTGATTAACCAATACCGACTGGTTGATTTTGAAACCGGCGCCAAAATTACCGGCAGGGGCTTCCCGCTGTATATTGGAAAAGGCGCTAAACTTCAAAGAAGTCTGGTGCAATATTTTCTCGATTATAATACAGCCGCTGGGTATACCGAATACCTGCCCCCGTTTATGGTAAACGAAGCCAGTGCTTTTGCAACCGGCCAATTACCCGATAAGGAAGGACAGATGTATTTTATGGAGGCCGATCAGTTTTATTTAATTCCTACCGCGGAAGTGCCGGTTACCAATATTTATAGAGATACTATTGTAAAAGAAGAGGAGTTGCCCATTAAGATGACGGCCTACTCACCTTGCTTCCGCAGAGAGGCTGGAAGTTTTGGCAAAGATGTACGGGGGCTTAACCGGGTGCATCAGTTTGAAAAAGTAGAAATCATTCAGATTGTAGCACCTTCTTTAAGTTATCAGGTGTTGGATGAAATGGTAGCACACGTAGAAAAGTTGATACAATCATTAGAGCTTCCCTATCGAATACTTCGCTTATGCGGCGGGGATATGGGATTTGCCAGTGCGATTACCTATGATTTTGAAGTGTTTAGTGCGGCACAGGAGCGTTGGCTGGAAGTTAGTAGCGTAAGTAACTTCGAGAGCTTTCAAACCAATCGCATGAAATGCCGCTATAAAGATGCGCAGGGGAAAATGCAATTTACCCATTCACTGAATGGTAGTTCTTTAGCGCTGCCCCGCATCCTCGCTTGTTTGTTAGAGAATCACCAAACGGAAGCCGGCATCGAAATACCTAAAGTTTTGCAGCCTTATTTTGGTCAGGATATAATCACTCTCCCTTAATTAAAATGATGGATATGCTTTCTAAATGGTTGCGTAAACTCGGATATCTGTTGCTAGCAGTTTTTGTTTTTCTGAATATAATGATGGCCAGTCAGGCCTATCATCTTACGCATTTCTTTAACAATGTACCCAAGCCCCCTAAGCCAGAAGAAATGGGGATTGGTAGCAAAACCAAAGCGGTTTTGTTTGGAGTGAGTTATCCGAAATCAAAAGTGGTGGATAGTTTACCTATCCCACATGATACCCTTACAATAAAAACCGAAGACAGTTTACAATTGGAAAGCTGGTATTTGCATAATGATTCGGCATCCGTAAAAGGTACGATACTGATGTTTCACGGGCATGGCAGCAATAAGAGTGCCGTTATCCGCGAAGCGAAAGCATTCTACAGTATGGGATGGAATGTGCTGCTAACCGATTTCAGGGCACATGGCAACAGCGCGGGAGAAGTTTGCACGATAGGTGCCAACGAAGCCAAAGATGTTAAAGCGGTTTATGAATATGCCCGTGAAAAACTACAGGAAAAGAATATAGTTATTTGGGGGATATCTCTTGGTGCGTCCACCACCTTGCATGCAATGGCTCAATATAATATTAAACCCAATCGGGTGATTCTCGAAATGCCATTTGCCAGTTTACACGATGCAGTAAAAGGTCGTTTACGCATGATGAATCTGCCTGCCGAACCAATTGCCAGTTTACTAACTTTCTGGGGAGGAGTAGAGCAAGGGTTTTGGGCATTTGACCTGCAACCTGCCGAAGATGCACATACAGTTAGCTGCCCGGTTTTATTACAATGGGGCTTTAATGATCCCCGGGTTACCGAGGCCGAAACAGATAAAATTTTTGCTAATCTGGGTACTAACGAAAGAACACTTATGAAATATTATCAGAGTGGTCATGAAAGTTTACTTAAGAAAGAACCGGAAAAGTGGAAAACGGTGGTGGCTGAATTTTTGCGTTGAAAGCCGGGTAAAAAAAGCACCCCCTAGAAAGAGGGCGCGTAACTACACAAGAAAAAGAAGATTACCAACTGCTAAAGCGGATACCAATTGTGTAAGGGTATTGCTCCATGCGGGTATATGTTTTTTGTAATTGATTTATACTATACGAGCCATACAATCTCACCGGGCCCAATCCTATTTCTCCGATTGCCGCCAGTCTCCATGGCTCCAGTGCTAAATCTCCCTTATATTTTTGTTTGCCTCTATCGCCGCTTACTTGTTTGTTGCGGCTAGCAAGCAAGTAGCCCGCACTCATCCCAACACTCATGATTAAACCTCTATGCGAGTTCGGTTTTGTATTGATGTTAATCATCAGCGGAACCGTAACATACCCCGCATATAATTTATTCTTGGTAAAACTAATTGAGTCATTAAATGCCATTGGCGCAGGAGCATTTCGGAAACTGATGCGGGAATCGTAGCGGAAATTATACATCTCCAACCCCAGTCCATACTTCAGATTCAATACATTTTTACTCAAGCTCGCCCTTTGCATAAATAACCAGATATTTACATTGCTCGATTTTCCCGTATTTAATGTGGTAGTGCCCTCATTCACAGCCGGGTCGCCGGGTCGCATTATTTTCAGGTAGCTGCCTGCCTGCGCAAACGAATAATTGGTGAGGTCTCGATAGTTGGCAAATCCTAAATCAAAAATCAGCCAGTTGGTAGAAATGGGTTTATTTTTTTTGGCCGATCGGTAGGGCCAAACCACATTATAATTTGTATGGGAACTACTGGCAGAATGTTTAGCGGGCTCCCCATCTCGCACGATGGTAAATCCGCCAATTTGCAGTGTGTCTAATTGCTTTGCCGAGCTGTCTTTTTGCGCATTCAATGAAATCGCAGATAATAACAGTACAGCAGATAGCCAATTCTTCTTCATTTTCATATAATTTTTATTAAGGGTGTAAAGGTTGTGCTACAGTTATCACTTTATATTCTTGGGTATCTGTTGGTCGGGTCCCAGCTCTTTTTAGCAAGGCGCCTGCTTTGCGAATAATACCCCGGAAATGGCCTTCCCGAATTTCTAAAGCTCCGATGTTGATGATTTCTCTTTCACTTTCAGTATTCAGTTCCCGATAAACAATCGGCTGTGCCAAATTATGTAATTCAGGTTCCGAATTTTCAGGGGCATTTGCCGATAAACTATTTATTGTATTCGGCGGCGGCTGATTATTTACTGCTGAGGGCAACCTATCTTCTGTGGAGGCGATTATATTTTCATTGCCTTTTTTGTTTTCGGCAATTGGTAGCAGATTTTCAATAATAGGATTCTTTGTAGGTGTTTCTTTTTTGGCAGTTACTTGTGTGAAAACAGGCAGCGGCTTTTTGGCTTCGGCAGAAACATAGGGTTGAGGCGTTGACGGATTCGCAATACCTTTTTCCGAATCCATGCTAGGTGAAGGAACAATTGATTTATTAACTACCTCTTCAGTTGAATTCGCTTTTTGTAAGGGCTTTTCGGTGAACAAAGGCCAGCAAAGCACCGCAATTAGAACGGCGGCAGCAACGCGCAGCATCCAACGCATTACGATTACCGGACGTTGACGATTGATTTGGTATAGAGACTCTTTGTCTGGACAAGCAACCGTGGTAGGTACTAGCACCAGGCTGCGCAGTTCTTTTATCAGTTGCGTGCTCGTTGCATCACGGCGTAACCATTCTTCTGTTGCTGTTCGATCGATCAATGAAAGTTCTCCGTCAATATACAGCCAGGCCTTTTCTTCCGATATGGTTTCCGATTCGGGATGTAGCAAAGCTGCTTTATCTGGAAAGAGAAGGGCATCCTCGTGTAGTTTCAGTTGTTGCCACTGCTGCCATTCGGATAGCAAATCAGGATTGTTTTCTAAGAAGGTATCGAATGCCCGTATTTCGGCTGGCGACAATTCGCCATCCGCATACAGCATACAATACATTTCAAAATTATCCTGGGTAATCATTTCTTATCAATTCTTTTAATTCAATACTTCTTCTACACTTACTAAAATATTCCGAAGGGTTTGGCGTGCGCGGTGTAAATACACTTTTACCTGACTGGCATTTAAGCCAGTAATGGTGCCGATTTCCTCATAACTATATCCCTCATAATCTTTTAGTAATACCAAACTTCTTTGAACCTCGTTCAATTGCTGCAAGGCATCGTGTAATTTTTCTTGCAGCGCCTTTTTTTCAAAGAGGGACGCAGTAGCCGCTTCCGGCAGAGCATCCGTTAATGGACTCCGGTTCTTTTTT
>Ga0207939_1000550_pt1 | contig 10775 bp, 10 predicted proteins | sample LakMenEpi02Jun12_FD_150663 | JGI IMG/M metagenome (GOLD analysis project Ga0207939, IMG submission 150663) | Freshwater microbial communities from Lake Mendota, WI - 02JUN2012 deep hole epilimnion (SPAdes) | ecosystem: Environmental > Aquatic > Freshwater > Lentic | place: Lake Mendota, Madison... | reverse complement strand
AGCAACTGAAAAGGGAGCTATATTACAAGCGGGTGCATCTTTCTTTTGCACGGCTGAATTAAGTGGGTCAGGAACTTGTTGTATAAGTGCACCTCCAAAAACAGGACCAGAAGCTTGGTATATAGAAGTAGAATATCCTAGAAATATTGAATTGGGAACATGTTATTTTAATTATATAGACCAAAATGGAAACATAATTAATGATACATTAACATACGCACAATATAGAAAAACTATAATTGCTCAATCAAATCCATTATTTGTAAAAAGTGATAGTGCATTTTTTGAGAATTGGATGAAATGGAGAGTTATTGAAAGATTTCCTGGTCAAGTATTAAAATATCCACATTATAATGTACCATGTACATATACATTTCAATTAAAAAGAGATGACCCCACCGACCCTGGTAATTATTATTTTCCATATTTGACTTATTTCTCCGGGTCTATTAATGCCAGTAGTTATGTGGGTAAAATAAATAATATAACTTTTGCTTCTCTTAATGCAACTCTTAATATAGTTGCAAATAATCCACCAGTAGATGCAAGTTCACCAAATAATAGAACTGTGCCATGTGTTTGGATTACAAGCGTAGTTCCAGTACAGACTGCATTTAATTTAACATCTTGTCAATCAACACATAGTTTATGGACAACTTTAGACAATCTTGATGACTCGTATACGACAGGTAGTGTATTAAAAGTTACAAATACTGAATTAACTACTACTTCATCATGTTGGACTGTTAGTAATTTAACTTCATCATTAGCAGTTTCAGTTGCATTAACAAATGTAAATGTTAGCGCTTCATTTGGTACATGTTACACATGTATTTCAGGTAGTATAACCCATTCATTTGTGTCTGGAGCAAATGTTATCTATGATTTTGGTAATCCAGCATCATATCCTGGAAGTGGTAACACTGTATTTGATATATCAGGATATGGTATTAACGGTTCATTGATTAATAATCCAACTTGGAGTTCTACTAACGGAGGACAATTAAGTTTATCAACCGGTTCAGCTCAGTATATAGAATTTAACACTGCATTATCTTCTTCATTTACTACAATGGCGATTATTAAATGTAAACAATCAACTTGGACTAATTTGAATAATGGATATAGTGGATTCCCTTGTATAAAAGCAACTAATGGTGTAGTTGTAACAGGTGAGGTATCTAATGTAAAAGATGTTATACCTATAATGTATTATGGTGGTACCCCTGTAATACCATCTGGAACAACTATCATTCCAGCTTCTATTGATACTTGGAGAGCATATACATTTACTACAAATGGAACTAATTCACATATTATGTATCTTGATAATAATATAAGTGGTTCAAATACAAATACTTATACAAGAGGAAATGGAACTGTTAGTGGGGCTCTTATTGGCCACGACCCAGAACAAGGAGCTGCAGGATATTTGAATGGATATGTTATGGGATATTTACAATATAATAGACAACTTACACAAGCTGAAATAGACCAAAACTTTGCAGTATTTAGTAGTAGATTTTAATAAAATAAAATGCCATCATTACAAGACATAGCAAAACAGATTAGTTCTTTAGCACAACTAAACTTACAAAGACAACCTACTCGAGCAATCGACACAGGCAACTTACTTCGTAAAGTTAAAGCTGCAAACACTCCTGCCAAAATGGTAAAGGAGTTAAAGACAAAAGATGATTATTCTTTTGAAATTGAATTAGACTATGCACCCAATGGAGCTGAGTATGGTGAATATGTAAATGATGGTACATACAAAATGGATGCAAGACCATTTGCAGATAATGCAATAAATGACCCAACAGTTCAGTCAATGTTAAATCAGTATTATGAGGAGATGGTTGACAAACTTATAGTCGGAAATATAGCATCAGAATTAGACAAATTTGAAGCAGAATATTAGTATCACATACTTTTACTGAAAAGGTGGTTTTTATATAAACATAATACATAATGGCTTTATCATTATTACAGACTCCTGCAAGTTGTTCATTTGCACAATCACCAATTATATTTTCATTAAGTGAAAGCAATACTGCTACAACAACATCATCTTCATTTCAATATGTAGGTGAATTATATTATTGGCAAGGTGCACCAAATGCATCTTCTTCGGTAGCAGATTATACAATTGCAAAGTTTCCTAATACAGTCGGTGTTGGTCTATTTGATTTGAATAGAATAATCAATTCAACACTTACAGATTATGCACAACAAAATACTTCAAATGTAATGTATTTTGCAGTTGATTTTTATTTTCAATATCTTTCAGGTAGTACATTTGTTACTGGCTCTCATTTAAAATCTGCAACATATAAAGCAGTCGATGGATATGGAATATTTCCTGAATCTATTGGACAACAAATGCAGACTACAACTCCTTACTGGCCATTACTAACCGATGGGCCGGCAACACAATCTGCATTTTTAGATAATCAAGGATTGAGTGGAGTTTATGGTGGAAACATAGGTGCAACTACACCTACAAAAATAGTTTATACAGGTAATACAGGTACGGGTGATTTCACATTAACTGCAAATGTTAGTTCTTCTGGACAAATTCAACAATATCCTATTGCACCTTCTCAACCTGGTTTTCCATTATCTACAACAGGATTAACTTATTATACAGTTCAACCTTACAATGGTGCATCTGCGTTAGGATTACCAATAAGATATGATATCAATTGTGAACAAAAATATCCTAATGTAAGAATGAAATGGAAAAATCGTTTTGGACAATTTGATTGGTTAAACTTCTATATGGTAAGTAAGCAATCGTTTACTACTGAAAGGAAAACTTATCAGCCACAATTAGGTACATGGGAAAGTTCTACATTGTCTTATCAAAATTACGATACTGCGAATAGTGCATACATTGTAGATTCTAAACAAGGTTTATCAGTAAATACATTTTGGTTACCTGAAAGTTATAACGACATTCTAAAACAATTATTAGTAAGTGATGAAATCTATTGGATTTATAATGAAGCAACGGGTGCATTAAGACCTATGACTATTGTATCTCAAAATATAGTATTTAAAACAGGGGTTGTCGATAAACTAATTCAATATCAATTTGAATTCCAATACGGACAACCTTATAAATTAATTATGTAATGGGTATAATCAGTACACAAGCGTTTACTTTTAGATTAATAGCAAACGGAACACAATTAGACATATTTGATGATGAGGATATAAAATTATCTAATAATGTAACAGGCCTCTTTGACATAGGAGTTTTACCTGCTACATTCACTCGTCAGATATCTTTACCTGGAACAAAAGTTAATAATGCATTCTTTGAACATGTATATGATATCAGTATTGAAAATCCATTTTTATTTGCAACGAATATAAAAGTACCCGCATACATTGATTTTGATTCAATATATCTTATCGATGGTTATATACAACTTAACAAAGTAAATGTAATTGCAAATAAGTTTATTGAAAGTTATGAAATTACTTTGTATGGTACTCTTTCATCTTTTGCAAGAGATACAAATAGATTGTATTTAACGAATTTAACTTCTTTATCACAATATAACCATACTGCATCATTAGATAACATTTCAGCAAGTTGGAGTGGTAATCTTTTCAATGGTGATATAGTTTACCCCCTAGCAGATTATGGTAGTGGATATGCATTTACACAAGGTTCAGATAATTTATTTGGTATGGATGACCAGGATGGTGCATTGACAGTTCAAAACTTCAAACCTGCAATTAGAGTTAAACCTGTTTTAGATGCAATATTTGCAGAAGCTGGATTTACATATACATCTTCATTTATGAATCAACCATTTATAAATGATATGTATTTATTTTGTAATAACTCATTAAAATATCCTGAGTTTGCTGGTGTTGATTTGGAAACATATGGTAAAATAAAAGTAGGTGCAATATCAGGTAGTGGTATGACAGACATAACACTTGCATCTGGTAGTTGGACAACTTTACCTTGGTATAATGAGTTATCCGACCCACAAAACTTTTATACAAATGGTGCATATAGAGTTGAGAAAACGACTAACTTAAAAGGTGCATTAAATATAAATATAAATGTAAGTTGCTCGGTAAATAATATGCCAGGTACACTTACTGCGAATGGAACATGGCAAATAAGAATGCTAGAAACAGGTAGTTCAACTCCTTATTCTACACAAGCTGTATCATCGTATATTAATTTCTTTGACCAACTACAACAAAGTAGAGGTGCAACCGGTATCAATACAACATATGAATTAGGAAGTCAATTCAAATTCAATACTATACCAGCAGGTAATTATTATTTTCAAATAAGACAATCACCAAATAATCCACCACCAACTGCACAACCTCTTGTGACATTAGACCCAAAAGGGACAACTAAATCTTTTATAGAAATTAGAGAAGTAAATCAGGCAGCTGATGGTAGAGTGATGGATATACCTTCTAATATGCCATATGGTACAACAGGTATTAAACAGATTGATTTTATATTAGGATTGCAAAAGAAGTTTAATTTAGTAATTTATCCTAATAATACTAAACCTAATGAATTTATAATTGAAACATTTAATGAATGGTATAAAAGAGGTGAGGTAAAAGATTTTAATAAATACATTAATTTAGATGATAAGATAGAAGTAATTGCTGCAAATAACTTAGCAGTAAATAAACTAAACTTTGGTGATACATTAGACCAAGATTATATCTCTCAACAATTCAGTAAAGCTGCAAATAGAGAATATGGTAAAACATATTACATAGATACAACCAATTTTTATTCGCAAGGTACATTTGAAGTTAAAACTACATTTGCATCTGACCCATTGATAAGAATTGCAGGAACAGGATTATCAGGTAGTGTTTCTAATGTAAATCCAACACCTACTGCATTCTTTGCAGGTAATGTGAAATTAAGTTCAAATCCTAATCCAATTTATGTATGTAGCTCACCGATTTCAACTAATGTATATACACTAGATGGTGCATTCACACCAGGTCAGATTTTATTCTATGACCAATATGCAACATCACCTGTAACTGGATTTAGGTGGTTTAGTAAAGGGCCTGGAATTTCAACAACTGCAGTTAATACTACAACCGGAATAATAGGAAGCGATACCTTTTACTCCTGCTAAAATAAAATATTATGAGTCAAATAATTCCAATATACATACCAACATTTATTAGTGACCAAAACTATAATCCTGCAAGAGTTTTGCCACATGTCTATTTTTACAATGGACTGATTGATTGTGAACAATATTGGATAGAAAGTGGTTCTGCAACTTTTGGTGGTGTAACATATGCACAAACCTCATTTCCATATTTCGACAATTATAATGTAGTAACAGGTAGTTTTCCAACGATAGATAGTGATAGTTTACTTTTTAATAATGAAGGAGCATCTTATGGTGAAGTACCAACAGGTAGTCTTTATACAAATTATTGGGAAACATACATATCTTTACTTTACAACCCTACAACAAGATTAGTAAATTGTTCTGCAATCATTCCATTGAAAGATTATTTCACTATGGAATTGAATGACATTGTAAATTTCAGAGGTAATTATTATCACCTTCGTGCAATAAACGATTATTCATTAAAAGATGGTTCATGTAATTTACAATTGTTAGGGCCGATTATTAGTGATACATTTAGTTCTGCGGAAGCAAATACGCCAACTACAACGACAACAACTACAACGAGCACTACAACAACGAGTACGACTACGACAAGTACAACTACTACAAGCACAACGACAACAACTACAACATTAGCACCTGATTGTGACACATATCAAATTACCAATGGTAGTGGATATACTGGATATTGGAGTGGAACTGGATGTGGTGGAAGCGGAGTTGGTGGAACTGTTGATGCAAATAGTACAGTATATACTGCATGTATTATTGATGGAACAATTGGAGGTAGTAGTAATTTAACATTTACAGTACAATCGGCTTGTTAATATGAAGTGGATATCTGCACAACCTGCAACAATATATTACGCATGGCAAGTAGAAGTATATGTAAATAATTTCATTCAAAATGGGGTTTCTCCTGCTGATATTCATGTTCTATTTCTTACTGATGGTGAAATACCAAAAGAAATTGAAGTTTTACAAAGAAGTTACCCTTTTATTGGATTTCATTTTTACAATGATAATAGGAATGATAAGTCTTATATTCCTTCTATATATTTTAATGCTGTAAAACAACACTTTAAAAAACATCCTGAATTAGAGAATGAGACAATAATGTTTCATGATAGTGATACAATATTATTAAAACCATTTGAACAAACTTGGCAATTATTAGGAAATAAGATTTGGTATTTTAGTGATACTAATTCATACATCAATTATGATTACATAATGCAGAAAGGTGAAGATGTTTACCAAAGAATGCTAGACATAGTTGGTTTAGATGGTATAGTACCTAAAATATGTAATTCAAATTCAGGTGGAGCACAACATTTAATTAAGAACTCTACATACTCTTTTTGGAATAAAGTTGAAAAAGATAGTATTGCATTATATAAAATGTTTTGTGAGACCGAACATCTATACCAAAAGAAACATGATGGAGATTATCCAATACAAAAATGGACTGCTGGAATGTGGTCATTACTTTGGAATGCATGGTATTTTGGAAATGAAGTAAAGGTAAGTGATAAATTAAACTTTTGTTGGGCAACTGATAAGATTGAATGGATGCATGATAAACAATTCTTACATAATGCAGGAGTGACAGAAATGGGTCAAAATTTATTTTATAAAGGTGGATATACAAATACCTTACCTTATGGTAAAAACCTCCTTATTTCACAGGAGTATTGTTCCTATGAGTATTATAAATGGATAGAGAAAGTAGCAAGTATTTCTCCCCTCACTTATTTATAAAGGTTTTAATGTTTTTACAATATGATAAAGAGTATAATAGATTTATTACAAACAAACGAGTTTTACGGAATAAGTGAAAATGTAAACATTGCAAAAGGTAAATACGCTATACCTTACACATTTAGAGATATAGGTAAAAATATTAAACGCAGATTATGGCCGATAAGAAAATCAAAGTAAAGGTTGATGTTGAAACCAACGCAGCCAATTCTATTGCAGATTTAAAAGCATTAAAGAAGCAATTGAAAGAAGTTGCCGTAGGTTCTGCCGATTTCAAAAAATTGTCTGCAGAAATCAGAGATGTAGAAGATGCAATTGCAGGTGCTAAATTGGGTGCAGAAGATTTTGCAGGTGCTTTAGAAGCTGCACCTGGTCCAGTCGGACAATTATTTACTGGACTTAAAAAAGTAGAACTTGCAACTAAATCATGGGGTGCTGCATTAAAAGCAACAGGTATCGGTTTAATCGTTTCTCTATTAGGAGGATTTGCTGCAGCTCTTTCAAAGTCTGATGAGACAATGAAAAAGTTTGAACCTATCCTTATTATGTTCGAACAGGCATTAAATGGTATATTAGGTGCATTACAACCACTTATAGATGGATTTATAGAATTAGCTATTGATGTAATGCCATATGTAACAAAGGCATTTAAAGTAGTTTATTCAGCAGTAACGGCAGTATTCCAATCAATAGGTAAGTTAGGTTCATCAATTGTAAAATTATTTAAAGGAGATTTCAAAGGTGCATGGGAAGATGCTAAATCATCAGTAACAGGATTTAGTGATAACTACGATACAGCAGTTCAAAGATTTGAAGTAGGTCAAAAGAAAATGACTAAAACTCAAAAAGAAAATCTTAAAGAACAAAAGAAAGATTTAAAAGAACATACGGATGAAACGAAAAAAATAAGAGAAGAGGAGTTAAAAGAATTAATGGATGGTCAGAAAGAAGCAATGTTGGAATTACTTTCTGAAAGAGAAGCTGAAGAGTTTAAGGTAAACGAACATTATTCTAGATTATTATTTCTTGCAACTAAATATGGTGAAGATACAACTCAATTAAAAGCTGCACAAGCTGATGCATTAAAAGAAATTGATGATAAGTATTTAGCTAAACAAGCTGAGTTAGATGAAAAGGAAAAAGAGAAGAGATTAAAAGATGCCGAAGAGTTTGCTAAATTCTCAATGGAACAATACGAAAGAATTAAGGAATTAGATGAACAAAGAAAAGACTCAGCATTCAAAACCAATCAAGCCGTATCACAATCATGGGTTGATTTAGGTAATAATATTTCAGGTATATTTGGAAGTTTAATAAATGTATTTGCACAAGGTTCGGCGATGGCAAAAGCATTCGGTGTTGCACAAGTTGCAATCAATGCTGCATCATCTATTGGACAAATATTAGTAAATGCAAGGTCTGCACAATTTGAATACGATAAAGCAATTGCAACAGGCAACGCTGCAATCTTAATGTCAATACCAAAATTAGTAAACCCAATCACTGCACCATTAGGTATTGCAGAAGCAGCAGCAGGTAAAGCAGCAGTTGCGGGTGGTATCGCAGGTAAGGCTGCATTGAAGGTAAATACTAATTTACAAATTGCAGCAGTGGGTGTTTCATCAGCTGCACAAATAGCTGCAATCTTATCATCAGGTAAAAGTAAATCATCAGGAGCAGGTGGAGGTGGAGGAAGCGTAGCATCCGCAGGTAGTGGAGCAATACCAAATGCACCGACTATTGCAGGAACTGCTGCACCACAAATAACTACAACCGGTGGTATGAACCCTACACAACAAATAGGAGAAACTATATCTGCATCGCAAAGACCTATTCGTGCATATGTAATTAGTGGAGATGTTACATCACAACAGGCATTAGATAGAAGAACTTCCAGAGCTGCAACATTTAGTGCAGGATAACTATTTTTAATCAAAAATCTGTTTTTATAATATGAAATTGTACGAGTTAAAAATTGAAGATAATGAGGATGAAGTGTTTGCAATCTCTTTGGTAGAGAGTCCAGCAATCGAATCTGATTTTATATTCTTTGATAAAGAAGAAGTAATGTTTGCTGCAACTGATAAAGAACAGCAGATGTTAATGGGCCCAATACTATTGCCTGAAAAGAAAATATTAAGAGTTGACGGAGAAGGACAACCATACCATGTGTATTTTACTAGAGAGACAGTAAGGAAGATTGCACAGAATTACTTAATGAAAAAGTATACTGATAAAGCAACATTAGAACATGACATGAGTATTAAAGGTGTCCATCTCGTTGAGTCTTGGATTAAAGAAGGTAAGCTTGACAAATCAAATAATTATGGTTTATCAGGTATACCTGATGGTGCTTGGATGGGAATGTTTAAAATAACTGACCCAAAGATTTGGAAAGATTATGTGAAAACAGGAAAGGTAAAAGGATTTAGTATTGAAGGACTCTTTACTCATAATTTAATTCATGCATCAAAAGAAGATATTCTATTAAAAGATATTGAAGATTTGACAGAGCAAGAAGCAGAAGTATTTTTATCTACATTAAGAGCAATCATAAAGAAAGATAAAAGATATGGTAAAGGTCAAAGAATAGAGATGGAAAGTTATTCAGACTATCCAGATGGTGTAAAGAATAATGCTAAAAGAGTATTAGACTATGTAGATAAGAATGGTTGGGGTAGTTGTGGAACACCTGTTGGAAAACAAAGAGCTAATCAATTAGCAAAAGGAGAACCAATTAGTGTAGATACTATAAAGAGAATGTATTCTTTTTTAAGTAGACATGAAGGAGATTTAGAAACATCAACTGCATACGGAGACGGGTGTGGTAAATTGATGTATGATGCATGGGGTGGTAAAGCAGCATTAGGTTGGAGTAGAAACAAATTAAGAACTTTAGGTTTATTAACTGAAACGGAAGCACAACCATCTATCACATCATCTTATCCAGGACAAAAAGCTAGTGGCAGTATTGCACCAGCATTAAAATAATATGAACCAAAATACTTACATAAAGAATATTGAAAGATTTGCTTTACCATCAGTATCGATGGTTAAGTTTAAGAATATGTTGAAGAGTAGTTCAGCAGGTAATCCTATGTTTGTAAAATGGAGAACTACAATATCACCAACACATAGAGCATCTTATGAAATGTATTGGGGAAAGTTTTATTCTAATTCTGACCAAAGTGAAACTAAACAAGAAGAAGGTATGGTTAATTTAGTTGCACCTACTACAATAGAAGGTTGGAGAACATTAACTTACGATAATATCAGTTCATTTAGATTTGAAGGAAAAACATACACAATAAATTAAGATTATGCCAGTAAATGTAAAAAAAGGTGAGAGTGAAAACGATTTCATTTCTCGTTGTATAGGTGAAGAAGTAGGTGCAGGATATGAACAATCTCAAGCAGCAGCCATATGTTATTCATATTGGGACAAAGAAAATATGTCTAAAATAACTGACACTACATCAAAAGTAATGGCTAGTGTTAATTTCAATACAAAGTATAGAGGAATTAATTTACTTGCAGAACCAAGTTTAGAAGATGCTTGTTGGCCAGGTTATGAAGCAATTGGAACAAAAGATATGGATGGTAGAGAAGTCCCTAACTGTGTTCCTATAAAAGAAGATTAGTATGGAAAATATATACACAGTAATCATAACTGCAATCACTACATTAGGTGGAGTGAATGCATGGAGATACTTTGAGAAAAGAGCATCACATAAAGAGGATGATGAGAGATTTATTCGTAACGATTGTCAAAGTAGAATTACTAAATTAGAATTATTATTAGAACAGGCATCGGAAGAGAAGGATGAAATGAGAGCACAAATATTAAAGCTAGTA
>Ga0207939_1000546_pt1 | contig 10832 bp, 12 predicted proteins | sample LakMenEpi02Jun12_FD_150663 | JGI IMG/M metagenome (GOLD analysis project Ga0207939, IMG submission 150663) | Freshwater microbial communities from Lake Mendota, WI - 02JUN2012 deep hole epilimnion (SPAdes) | ecosystem: Environmental > Aquatic > Freshwater > Lentic | place: Lake Mendota, Madison... | reverse complement strand
GCACACCCCAAGACCAAAGAAGCCTATGGAAAACTCAAGTTGGAAGCAGCAAAAAAGCATCCATATGACATGGATGCTTATTTAAAGATGAAGGGTGAATTGATTAATAAAGTCTATCGAGAATTAGGGTTGGATTAAGCTAAGATGATGCCGATAAAGACCAACCAGGCCAATGTGGATTTACCGATTAAGCTTAACCACACATAACTCTTTTCACCATAAACATAATCTTTCCATTTGCCAACACGAGCATATTGTAAGATTTGGTTGAAGGCAAAGAGGTTAAAGACTAAGAAATAGAAACTTAAACCTGGTAAAACAAACCAAGGTAAGACGGATAAATCACCAATGTTTAACATATAGATGACGATGATAACCCAAGGAATTAAACCAGCGATCCAACCAATCCAATGAGCGGTCCAATCGGTTTTGGTACGGCCTGGAGGATTCATTTTTTCCATTAAGAGACCTAGTAAATTCATCACCGCGTTAACACCAAAGACACTGAGTAAACCTTCAATCGTGGTAACACCAAACATGATGGATAAGAGCACAATCATGATCGAGGAAGATAAAGCGTATTCATACCAACGTAAAGGATTGATTCCTTTTTCAACATTGGCGACATATTGTTTCTTAAATGGTACGGAGATTAAGAAGTGGAAGAGGGCACTTAATAAGATAAAGGCAGCGGCCAAAATTGCGACTGGAAGTTCAAACATCACTTCTTCAATCGGAGCGTACAAGCCTTCACCGACTGGTCCAAAGAAGCGTCCAACAATTTCTGGTCTAAAGTCACGGAATAACGGAACGGTTAAGGCAAGGATTAATAAGGCAATCCCTTGGACAAGGTGAACCAAGCCCATCTTCAAATTGAAACTAACTAATTTATTCATAGATTTCTCCTAGGAGCAATATATCACTATTCAAGATTTTCACAATTAAAAATGCTTATAAAAAGGAGGTAAACCAATAGGTTACTACTTTTTCTTGAGGACTTTTGATTTAGGTTGATAAATCCAACCCTTTTCAATAAAGAGTTTCCATAACGCCATCGAATGACCTTTACCGAGTTTGTAGTCTTTTGCTAACCAAGCACAAAAAATGGTGGCAGTTAAATCTGCATTTAAAACACCATCTTTTAAACCTTTGTTCTTGATGGCCTCAGGTGTGGTTTTGGTTATCGCCATAATGTTGGTGATATAGGCTTGAAATGACATAGGTATTACCTCTAACTTTCTTGTTGAATAAAGAGATGAAGGGGTCGATCACCCATTTGTTCCATAAGTGGGGCAATAACGTTGAAGAACAAATCCACATCTCGACCATTACTACTTCCGTCATTATATAAACGAATATTTTCTTCATTCGCGACAAATGCAGGAAAGTCTTCATAGGTTCCTTCATAGTTGTTTAAAAAAGAAAATCTAAATTCTCGACTATTCATGATACCTTCTCGGTTTTGAAACGAAAGTTCAAAGTTATAACTCTCAACACCATAAGAGGCAATTAAGTAACCCACATAATATTGACGAATGGTTTTATCATAAAAACCAAAGAGGCCTTGTGTATTCGAACCAACAAAAAAGGATTCGTTAACGTCAAAGATGCTTAGATTTTCAATAAAGTAGAAGTTTTCTAAGTCCTGAATGGTGACCGATTGTTCTGGATATTGTTGATTAAGAAATTTATCTAACATACTGAGTGGTGGTGTGAATTTAACATCTTGCCAATAAAATGCATTCATCGATAAATCAATCGTCAGCGTGTAAGCGTTGTTACGATAAACCTCGTACTTAAAGCGATCGGGTCCTATTTTATAGAGGATATATTTATCACCTTGATGCAAAACGTATTGATCTAATTCGACATTGATTTCTCTTAAATTAAATAAATCATTTGGAATACCACTTGGGTCTTCGTGGTAAAGCATTCGTTGAACAAAATATAAGTTGTTATCTGGATATCCAAGATCGTTGAGTAAACCAACCAATCCCAAATTAATATCACCATCTTCGTTTAGTAAAAATTGTTCAAGATGTTCAAAAACAAGTGTCATTTCAACATTCGTCATTAAACCACCACTGATGTTTCTAGATTCCAATTCATTGATGATAGATGGATCGTTAATCAAGTAACAATTCTCTTCACCATAACAAGCATCATTGACTAAACCAGTTGGTCCACCTAATAAAACAACCCCAACACTAACAGCCAAAGCCACACTTGCGCTTGCCGCAATAATCGGTTTGAGAGGTAATTTCTTTTGTTCAAGTTTTTCAAGTTCGGTTTTATCATTAAAATAATCTAAAGGTATTTCGAAATAAACACAAATGAGTTTCAGACTATTAATATGAATCTGTCTTGTGCCTTTTTCCCAATTACTAACGGTCGTATTCTTCACAAAGATAGCCTTCGCTAACTCCGCTTGAGAGATGCCTTTTTTGGTTCTTAATTGGCGAAGTTTTTCACCGATGATGTTTTGTTGATTCATGTTATTCAATGAATGGATTGTGGATAGGGACTGGGGTGAAATCAATTTCTAATGCCGGAAAAAAAATTGCATCATCTAATTCTTCAAAGAATTCGACAACCCCTTCTGAGCCACTCGTGGACCACCATTCTGGAATAAAGACATTAGAGTTTGTAAATAGACTTTCAAAGTCACGCAAATCAAACTTTGTATCGGTTGTTACCCTTGAACTCACCATGATCTGTTGATTACCAAAATCTACCTCATTTTCATATCGGTAAATTGAGACCACTCCACCACTAGCACTACTACAACCACAACTCAGTTCTAAATAATAAGAAACATTCTTATTCACATCCATAATATGAATGCGGTGATTTTTTGCATAATGTTGTTCAGAAGAGATGGTCATCGCAAAATTATAGGCTAGATAAAGATTGTTTCCATAGTTAATAAAACCATGAAGTTCTCCGTTGGGATCAATCCAACGATCATCGATTAATGAATCAAAATATGAGTCAATGACCTGATTATCTGGATAAAGGCTTTTTACAACCAACTCATTGTTTAAATATAATCGATTAACATTTAAATCAATAGAAAGCACATCAATTTGATCACCCCAAACCTCATATTTGAAAGTGTTGAGTGCGGTTTTATAAATGACAATTTTCGTATTGTTTTCTTCTAGATAAAATAATTGTTTGACTTCGGGGTTGATGTTGCGAATATGAAGATAAGTATTCCACCAGGAATCCGGATTGTAATTTATAAAATATTGATATACATTTGACCAAGCAATAACACCATCACCTTGAGAGAATAAAACTTCTTTACCATTGTTTGCGTGAAAAGTTGCCTTTATTAATGTTTTTGAAACGTCATACGTTTCAGGTTCACGGTATTCGAATAAAAAGTCTGCCAATAAATCCATTTCAACATTAGTCATGAGGCCACCGGTAATATTGCGACTAGATAATTCACTTACAATCGAAGGATCTTCAATTAGGTAACACACCTGTTCGCCATAACAAGCTTCATTGTTTAAATTAGTTCTACCGTTCAATGCAACCACAGTTAAACTCACCAACATCGCCACAGCAGCACTACCTGCCAGTAAGGCTTTTATTGGCACTTTTCGCCAAGATTCTGTTTTTTCTTCTGCTTCTAAAAAGTAACTAACGGGAACACCAAAAAAATCACTTAAGGATTTTAGGTTATCGGTTTGGATTTTTCGAGTACCCTTTTCCCAGTTACTAATCGTGGTATTTTTAACAAAAATAGCATCAGCCAATGCTGCTTGGCTTACTTTTCTTTTGACACGTAATTGCCGGAGTCTTTCTCCGGGTTCTATTTTAAGTTTCATTGTCATTATTATAAATTAAAATTATATTTAGATTTTATTAATTTAATCTAGATTGTTATAGTAGTTATATGCCACTCGATATCACCAACAATTCCATTGAATCCTATATCAAAAATCTTCCAGAAAATAGAAGAAGTGACATCCTTTGGCTTGTTCAACAAATGGAAACGATCTCAAAAAGAAAGCCCAAACTCTGGGGTTCAATCATTGGATTTGGCAGACTCTATTATCGTTATCCTACAGGGAATGATGGATATATGCCGATGATCGCGCTATCCAGTCGTAAACAGGCAATCACCCTATATTTATCTTTTGACTTAGAAAAGGAAAGTGAATTAAAAAACCTAGGTACATTTAAAATTGGAAAAAGTTGTCTTTATATCAAAAAGCTAGGAGACGTTAATCTTAAAGTTCTGACAATCATCATCAAGAAAGCGTATCTTCAATCTCTCGCATATGACTTTGTAACAGTCATTGAATAATAATTAGATTCTAGTTTTGATTTGCGAACGATAAATATTCGCATAGGTTCCGTTATTGGCAATTAATTGCTTGTGAGTTCCTTCTTCAACCTTTAAACCATTTTCTAAGACCACAATCTTATCGGCGTTTTTAATCGTAGATAAGCGGTGGGCGATGACAATCAAGGTTCGACCCTTTCTTGCTTTTTCTAGGGCTTTTTGAATTCTCAATTCTGTTTCAGTATCAATGTTTGCCGTTGCTTCATCCATGATGAGGATAGCGGGATCGTGAACAATTGCTCTAGCAAAAGAGATTAATTGCTTTTCACCAACACTTAAATTCGTACCGCCTCTGGACACAGGCTGTTGAATGCCCTTTTCTAATTTATCTAAAAGATGGTCGCCACCAATATCTCTTAAGACTCTTTCGGCTTCTTGATCCGTTACTGAACCGATGCCAAAACGAATATTATCTGCAATGGTTCCTTTAAACATCACTGGATCTTGAATGATGATGCCAATGTGCGAACGGAACGTACGCTTTGGATGCGTTGTAATATCCACACCATCCACAAAAATTTTGCCCATGTCACCTTCTTTAAAGTCATAAAATCTAAGCAATAAGTTAGTGAGTGTTGATTTACCCGAACCGGTATGACCGACCAATCCAATCATCTGACCAGCATCAATCTTTAAAGTAATACCTTTAATAATCGGATGGCCTTTGACATAAGAGAACCAAACATTATCAAACAAGATCTCACCGCGGTATCGTGGAATGGAGGTTAATGCATTATCTTCTTGTTCACCATCGATAATTCTAAAAATACGTTCACTTTTGACCAGTGAATGTTGAAGATTACCAATTTCTCTAAACAAAGTACCGACTGGTTCAATTAATCGTGATAGGTAATCATTGTAAGCATAAATGATACCAGCGCTTATGATCACCCCACTCACGGAAAGATAACCATATCCGAAGAAGATAACGATAAAGGCTGTGACTAAGGCACCTACGAGACGAATCATATTCCAGCCAATAGATAAGTGTAAGTGTTGTTCTTTAAGTATTTCCTTTTGTGTATCAAATGAAAGTTGATCAAATTTTTGTTCGATGGATTTTCTAAAATTAAATATTTGTAGAATTGAAATACCATTGATGATTTCGTTTAATTGAGCTGTGATCATGGAAGAGTTTTCGTTAACTTTCACTGCAAGCTTGTTTAATTTCTTCACAAAGAATCGCAACCAAACATAGACAACTGGAAAGAAAATAAAGGTAAGGAACGCTAATGTTGGATTTAAATAAAACATTCCCACGTATGCAAAAATAACCGCCAACGAAGCATTCACCAATAAGTTCATAATAGTTGAGAATAAACCCATCATACCGCCGACGTCGCTTATGACACGGTTGGCTATCTTTCCAGATGGTTCGCTTTCAAAATAAGACATCGGCATACGTTGTAAAGACCTTACGGCATCTTTCCTTGCATCTCGAACCATGTTCACCGTGATCATACCAGTGCTAATGCGTTGAATATAAGTGAATAGAATTTGTAAAAGTAAGCGAATAAACAATAATGCAATTAACCAAATCAGCGGTTGCACACTGGGTTGATAAAAGGCAAAGACTTCATCACGTGTAAGAGGCACAACATCGTAGGTATAGGTTTGATTGTCTGGTGTAATAATGGTCAATTGATTGTTGTTCAGTATCTTTTGACCGATGACAACGACATCTTCAGAAAAGTAATAACGTGTCCCGATTACAACAATCGAAACGCCATTTTCTGTGATGGTTTCTTGTTGAAAAAAACGATTGTTATATTCAACCGCATTCATGGTTTCTGTGGTTTCATACCAAGGCTTTTCAATACCGACTAAGTAATCATCAATAATCGATTTCACAATGAGTGGAGCAATTAAACCTAGTAATTGAACCACTAACATCGCAGAAATTGTCAATGTTAATAACCCCTTATAGGGAATGATGTATCGCCAAACTTTTTTAATAGTTTTGAACATAACTTTAATCCTCAAGACCCGTCAGTTGCGTAATGTATTGGCGTTTATACCAACCATCCTCACGAATTAAGGATTCGTGTGTGCCGCGTTGACTGATTTCGCCTTGTTCTAAAACAAGAATGAAGTCAGCTTCCTGGATTGCGGAAAAACGGTGCGTCACAATAATATTGGTTTTCCCTTTTCTTAAATCTTTAAGGTGTTGTACGATCGTTCGTTCGGTTTTCATATCAACTGCACTTAATGAATCATCAAGAATTAAAATTTGTGGATCCTTAATGAGGGCTCTAGCAATCGATAATCGTTGCTTTTGGCCACCTGATAAATTAACGCCCGTTTCACCCATCATCGTTTGTAAGCCAGATTGTAAGTAAGGTAAATCTTTTTCGAAGTCTGCCATTTTTACTGCGCTCTTTACGACTTCCTCAGAAGCATTGGGTTTACCAATTTTAATATTTTCTTCCACGGGTAATTTAAAAAGGATGTGGGATTGTGGCACATAACCAACCATTTGCCGTATATCTTCAATTTTAAACCGTTCAATTGGGGTATTATCGATTAATACCGAACCTTTCGAAACATTAAACTCACGAAGGAGTTGGCGAATCAAAGTTGATTTTCCTGCTCCTGTAGGCCCAACAATGCCAATCGTTTGACCCTTTTGAATACTAAAAGAAATATTTTTAATCACAGGTTGCTTATCAAAAGGATATTGAAAGGTGACACCCTTAAAATCAATGGTTTGGAAATCCAGAATCGCTTGAGAAGAAGAACTATCATGAACCACAGGTTGGTGTTTCATCACTTCTTCCATTCGATCAATGGCAATCGTCGCTTGATTGAGTTGAGCAAAAATGCCGGAGATAGAGATAAAAGGACCAAACAGCATTCCAATATAAGTGACAAAGGTTATTAATCCACCCAAAGACATCATTTGTTGAATAATGAAGTAGGTGCCGAATGCGAATGCCAATGTATAAGCGATGCCGTATATCACTTCAAATAAAGGGTTAAACCAGTTTTCAAATTTAACAATATAACGCCAAGACTCAATATCGTTTGTAATTTCTTGATGTTGTTTTTTCAAATCAATATCTTCTTGAACATAAGCACGTATTGCTTTTTGGCCTTCAACAGATTCCAGCATTTTTTCTGTAAAGGCGGCATAAATATCTCGGTGTTTTTTAAAGTATTGGCGCTTTCCTTCACGAACAATATTTAAAATGGTTAATCCGATGGGCATGATGATGACAGAAATGAAGGTGAGTTGCCAACTAATCGTCACCATCATGAGTGTTAGTGTGATCAAGATAAAACCGATGTTAAAGACGAGTCCTTCTAATAAACCTGTCGCGGATTGAATGATCGAATCTAAATCCCCTGTTACTCGCGATATGAGATCGCCCTTTTGATATTTTTCATAAAAGCTTGAGTCCATGTTAAACAAATGACCGAGATATTTTTTTCGCATCGTGTGGGCAAGTTGTTGAGACTTTCTAACCGTTGTGAAGTTATACAAATAACTTAAACCATATCGAACAACAGGAAATGCGATAAGGGATCCACCTAAGAACAATAAGGATTGATTCGTTAAACCACCCGAGATGATGGTGTCGATGGATAAACCTAATAACCATCCAGGAATAAGAGCGAACAACGCAATGCTAACTAATAAGAAAAACATCAATACATACGTTTTCCATTCTTGCTTTACATACCAACCAATATGTCTCAATAATTTGTTCATGTTTTAAGTTTTAACCAAAGCAATTATACTCCTATTAAATTTCGTTTGTATCGATAATGGATAGGCTATTAGTCGTGATTCAATTAGGGATATACAAGTGATAAAATAAAGTAATGACCAAAACCAAAACCAAAGCATTTATAACTGAAAAAGACCATGTCGTGACGAAGTATCACGCTAATGGAAAAACGATCTGGTCCAAAGGTAAAATCATCAATGGTTTACCTGAAGGATATTGGCAGTGGTATCGCATTGATCAAACCATCAAGCGCTCAGGGCACTTTTTAAAAGGGGAACCAGTCGGTGAATGGATCACCTATGATTCAAAAGGGAAACCTTATAAAATTACTAAGGATAGAGGAAATAAACATGGAAAAAAATAAAACAATTACGAAAGAAGAGTTAATAAAGATTTTAGAAAAAAGATTTGAGGCATTTCCGCATCGTCATCAAGGTGTGACTTGGAAGCAAGTCGAGGACCGTCTCAAAAACCAACCTAAAAAATTAGATGCGCTTTTACAAATGGAACTAACAGATGGTGAGCCTGATGTGGTTTCTAGAGATAACAAAACAGGTGTTTTAACCTTTATGGATTGCGTTCAACAAAGTCCAAAAGCAAGACGAAGCGTTTGTTATGACCAAGCTGCATGGGATGATCGAAAAGAATTCAAACCCAAGGCTGGTAATGCAATCGGTTTGGCTACTACCATGGGAACTACCTTATTAAACGAAGAACAATATTTATTTTTACAATCATTACAAGATGTCGATACCACAACATCATCTTGGATTTTAACAACCAAAGATATTCGATCCAAGGGTGGTGCTTTGTTTGGTGATAAGCGTTTTGGAAGAGCTTTTATTTTTCATAACGGTGCCGAATCTTACTACGCTGAACGTGGCTTCCGTACGTTTATCAATATTTAGAAATAAAAAAAGGATTTGCGTTAATCGTCTGCAAATCCTTTTTATTTGTTTTATCTTTTTTGATTGACTTGATAAGCATCAGCAAAGAAGAGTGCTCTTGCGGTTTGATGCCATGCAGAAACCCAAATGGTTAAAATACCAAGGGTAAAAATCGAGAGCAAATACCAACCAAAATAACCTAAGTCGAGCATGAATAATTGCATTTTCTTACCATCCATCAATTGTCTGGATTTGGTAATCGCATCGACAGGTCCTAATGTTTTTTCGTTGACTAAAATATATGAAGACATGGCATAACTATAAGATTTGATGATACCTGGAACGATAAATAAAAGTGTCCATAATCCAATAAAGAAATTACTTATCAGACTGAGTAATGGAGCATTAACAGGTTGTTCCTTCACACCTGCCGTTAAGATAGGTTCAAGTTCTGGTTTTTCATTTTTAGCAACGCCAATGTACATTTTGGTAACACCAAACGTGACATAACCACCGAGTGCGACTGCAATCAAATTAAATAATTGAGCAACCGCCGGGTTACCTGGATCAAGGACCGTTAGCATGTCTTGGTCGAGCACCGGATTAAAGGTTGCACCAATACCTGTTACAACACCCACAAGTGTAGAAAAAATGAATCCAACTAAGAAAATATTAAGAATTTTCCCTTTTGTTAAGGCGCGGCCTTCACGACGATATTCAGCATTTTGTTTCATATATACCTCTTTCTAAAGAATAAAATATCACAAAATTAAAAAAACTAAACATTATTCTAAAGTGAGTTTAAATTTTTCTAATAATGTTTTGGATGTTTGATTTAAACTTTGAGATTTCTTAGTTTGATGATTGACCTGAACCACAATCGTTTCAGAGGTTGCTACTAATTTATCGTTTTGATATAAGTTAGCACCTATTAAAAGAGAACTGTCACCAATTCTTAAAACGCCCGTCCCTATATCAATCTTTCCCGGCCAATGAATTTCGTTTAATAGTTCTAATGTGACCTTTGCCACAACAAACGAACAACCCTTTGAGAGGAATCCATTTTGTTCATTGTAAAGTAACTCTACACGACCAGTTTCAAAGTAAGTTCCAAATACCGCATTGTTAATATGACCTTGTCGATCTGTATCTCGATAACGAATTTTATCAAAGGTGATGGAAGGGAAGTCCTTTAATTGCATATCCTTTAATCTCATGTTGAATACCTCAATCTAAGCATATACGATTTTTATTTTTAAAGAATAAGATATGATATTGAGCGAGGTAATTTATATGAAAACAGATAATGTCACATTACAATTCTCAAACACCTTTGTTGGTTCGATGACATCTCCATCAGGGCGTGTTGTTCTCGGACAACAACCCGACGGTATGGCACCCTACCATTTGTTATATGGTGCAGTTGGTTCGTGCTTTTATTCCACTTTTTTGAGTATCGCCAACAAGAAAAAATTAGTCTTTAAGGATGCATCTCTTGAAGTGAGTGGTGTCAAACGTGACACAACCCCTGCAACATTAGAATATTTAAAAATTGAACTCGTCATTCGTGGTGGCTCCAATCAAACTCAACTGAAGGAATCTGCTGAATTAGGTGCTAAATATTGCTCTATCCATGAAACGATTAGTAAGGTCGCAAAAATTGATTTAGTCATTAAGTTTGAATCTTAATGAATCTGCCTACATTATTTCTTCAACGACTTGAAAAACAATTAGGGAAAGATCACATTTCCCATTTTCTTAAATCGATGCAACAGCCACCGATAGAATCAATCCATATTCATAAACCAATCCAACCACAACTTCAATCTTCCTTACTTGATCGAGTGCCGTGGG
>Ga0207939_1000535_pt1 | contig 11026 bp, 20 predicted proteins | sample LakMenEpi02Jun12_FD_150663 | JGI IMG/M metagenome (GOLD analysis project Ga0207939, IMG submission 150663) | Freshwater microbial communities from Lake Mendota, WI - 02JUN2012 deep hole epilimnion (SPAdes) | ecosystem: Environmental > Aquatic > Freshwater > Lentic | place: Lake Mendota, Madison... | reverse complement strand
GCCGGATTCGTCGTGTGGGCGAGCTACGGCGCGGCGAACTGGGGGCTGATGTGGATGACGAGGTGAGCAGCACAGCGATCCCGGCGGGCAGGCACCGGCCCGATAATCCGGCACGCCGAACCCGCCGGGATCGTTTTGAGAACACGGAAGATGAGCGGCATCGCCACGGAGGACGATGATATGACGAAAGAAGTTGCGGCGATGTCCGCTCCATCGGCTGGTTCGCCGTGCCTTGTTTCAGGCCCCAGCGAGAGCCCGCCTAGCCAGTGGTCGTTTGAACTGCCGGCCGTCGCGAGTGCATTTGATGCTCACGTCAGGGAGCAGTTGCCGTTCTACGACCTAGCCACAACGGCCGTCTCCGACCTCGTTAGGTGCTATCTGCAATCTGGCGGGACTCTCGTTGACATCGGGTGCTCGACCGGAAATATCTCACGCGCCTGCGAGCAGATCGCAAGGGATCGCCGGGCGAGAGTTGTAAACGTCGAGTCGTCGTCGGAGATGGCCTCTCGTTTCAGCGGATACGGCGAACTGATTATCGGGGACGCTTGCGAGATCGACGTTCCAGAATGCGATGTGGCCGTTTCGTTCTTGACGCTGGCGTTCATGCCGCCGAAGGCGAGGCGACGTTTCCTCGACGGGCTCGTGCGGAAGGTGTCGCCGGGCGGTGCGATAATCATTGTCGAGCGGGTGTCTGTGACTACTGCGGCCGGCGTGTGCCGGCTGCTTACGCAGGCCGCAAAACTCCGCTCCGGCGTTTCTCCTGCCGGAGTGCTGGCGAAGGAAGTCTCTATTGCTGGAGTGCTTCGCCCCGTTGACACGTCGCTCATTGAAGGCATGGGCGGCTGGATGTTTTTTGCCTACGGCGACTTTCGCGGCTACGTCATCGAGGTGCCGGAATGACGCAGCCAACAATCGTAGACCTGTTCGCCGGCCCCGGCGGCTGGTCGCTTGGGCTTCGGTCTCTCGGCCTTGAGGACGTGGGCGTCGAGTTCGACGCCGACATAGTTGCGACACGCGAGGCGCTCGGCCTGCAAACAATCCACGCCGACGTGAGAGACATTCCGGTGGACGCCTGGAAGCAGATAGACGGGCTGATAGCGTCGCCTCCGTGCCAGACGTTCTCTCAGGCAGGCAAGCAGCGAGGGCTTGCCGACGAGCGAGGAATGCTGATCTACCAGCCCAAGCGGTTCATTGAGGCACACCTTCCAGACTTCGTGGCGTTCGAGGAAGTGCCGCCAGTGCTTCCGATGTGGAACGAATACGCGGAATGGCTCCGCGATATCGGATACCGCGCGTGGACCGGCATCCTGAATGCCGCAGACTACGGGGTTCCGCAGAGCAGAAAGAGGGCCTTCCTGTTTGCCACAAGAAACGGGATCAGCCCCGAGCCGCTTCCGGGCGGATTCGCAAAACGGCCGCAGTCTCGACCGGACCTATTCGGCACGACAAAGCGGAAGTGGATCACCGCCGCCGAGGCGCTACCGCACAGGACCGACCTTCCGCAGTGGGCGAAGGAGAGGCCCGCCACAACGATTGTGCGGTCGTTCTGCCCGCACGTCGTATCGGCACCCGGATACAGAAAGGCCGGCGACGGCCCAAGGCAAAAGGCGCCCGGATCGTTTGAAGTGACGCTAGACGAGATGGCGGTGCTTCAAGGTGCGTGGCCGGGGATTCCGTTTGCGGGTAGCAAAACAAAGAAGTTCAGTATTTGCGGGGCACTGCTTCCGCCGCCGTGGGCTGCCGGCGTGCTGCGGCATTTGGTGCAACCGTTCATGGAAATGGCGGCATAGGGTCCGGCGAACGCTGGCGATCAGCGGCTCCGTCCGCTGCATCGCGTGGTTCTGTCCAGGCCCAACTCATACGCGAAACTCAACGAAAAACGACTGATTGCCAATATGAAAAGGGAGCGGTGATATGCGGCTGGCGATTCAGAAACTTGGCTACTCTCGCAACCCTTGGCGGCTGGTCGATCTGGACTCGCCTGCGGACTACAACGGGCCACAGCAGGTGTGCGTGACCGCACGTTTCGATCACCCGACGCTTGGGCCGACCGTGATAGACGAGGCAGTGAGCGGGGCCACGCAACGGGAGTGCGTGGAGGTTGTGCTGGGGCTGCTCGGGAGGATGATCGAACTACGGCGGAAGGAATTGGCGGAGAACGCGATTTGACGACAGAACTTGTGTTTCTACAGTCCGTGTATCACGCCGCTTCCGTATATCACGCCCCACTCATACGGGAAACTCAGCGCAAAACGACTGATTGCCAATATGAACTGGAAGCGCCGCCCCTAACTGCAAGGCCACTAGCCTCGCGTGCCATGATCGGGCATGCGACTCCTGGCGACTCTCATCGCCGTGTCGGCCCTCGCGGCGTCTGCCGCCACGATTGACGAGTCGAAGGGCGACGGCCGCTACCTCGACTACGGTGCGACGTTCGCGGGATACGTTGTTCGGGTCGTCGGCAACAACGCCGAAGGCGTGCCGCTCGCCGGGTCTGGCACGCTCATCTCGCCGCACTGGGTGCTCACGGCGGCCCATGTCCCGCACGAGATGACGGCGGTGACCGTTGTCCTCGGCGGCGAGCGTCTCGCGTGCGACCGCGTCGTGCGGCATCCCGAGTGGGAGGGCATCCACGGGTGGCACGACATCGCCCTGGTGCGGCTCGGACAGCACCGGCACGCAGACGTGTACCCACGGCTCGCTGACGGCACCGAGCGGCTCGGGAGCGTCGCCGCCGCCGCTGGGTACGGGATGACAGGCACGCTCACACGCGGGCTCACGGGCGGCGATCAGCGGCTGCGGGCGGGGACGTGCGTCCTCGGGTCGATCGAGCACGGCGTCTACGTATGCCCGATTCAAAGGACGCCCGACGCTGGACCGCTCCCGTCGTGCATCGCGCCGGGCGACTCGGGCGGCCCGCTCTGGGCAACGGCGATCGACGGCAGCACGCGGCTTGTGGGCGTGAACTCCTACGTCGCCCGCATCGGCGGGAAGACGAAGTACGTCCTCGGCGAGGAGTCAGGTCACACCCGCGTGGTGCTCTACCTCGATTGGATCCGGAGCGTGGTCAGCGAACTTGACGAGCCATGCACGATGCCGGAATGCCAACCGCCACGCTGAGATTCCGCCTGCCCGAGGACGAGGGCGATTTCCGCGACTGCGTCGAGGGATCGCGGGCGAAGTCGATCGTCATCCTGCTCGACGACCACCTCGCGACCGAGATCAAGGGCGGCGAGCTCGGCCACGATGTCGAGGTGGCGTACCAGGAGCTCCGCGAGTGGCTGCGGAGTCAGTGTGCGGAGCACGGGCTCGATCTGCTGTGACCATCACGCTCTCCATCCCCGGCGATCCGGTGCCGCAACCGCGCCCGCGAGTGTCAACGCAGGGCGGGTTCGCTCGCGCGTACGTACCGAAGAGCCATCCAGTTCACGCCTACCGACAGGCGATCGCATTAGCGGCAAGCGTCGCCGGGCTCCGCGAGCAGGCGCGTCCCGTCAGCGTTGTGATCGACGCCGTGTTCGCACGACCCAAGTCGCACCTCACGAAGTCAGGCGTGAAGGCAACCGCACCGGCACTGCCGCGACCCGACGTGGACAACCTCGGGAAGGCGGTGCTCGACGCGCTGCAGGACGTGATGGGCGATGACACGAACGTGGCTCGTCTCGTCGTCGAGAAATCGTGGGGCACCGAAGGTCGCACGACGGTGCGGATCACATGAACGTCGCGATCTTCACGAGCGCGGGTGTCGGCACGCCGTGGGCAGAGCTCACGGTGGCGAACCGTCTCGCGTACTGCGTGCGGCACGACTACACGATGGTGTGGCGGTGCGAGGCGTACTCGCAGGCGTTGTCGAACTTCTGGCGGATCGGGCAACTGCTCGAACACCATGACCTCGTGTGGACGCTGGACGCCGACTGCGTGATCACGAACCTGACGACCCGGATCGAGGACGTGCCCGATCTCGGACCGCACATGACGATCTGCGAGGAGGGTATCGGCGCTCACGCCCTGGTGAACGGCGGGTCGATCGTGTGGCGTGCAACTCAAGGCACGCTGTCGCTGCTCGCCGACATCGTCGCCGCAGAGGACGAGTGGCGCTCGATGGAGTGGAACGTCCAGCAGTGGCTGATGAAGCACCGCGAGCGGCTGGCGGATCGCATGACGATCGCGCCGAAGCGGACGTTCAACTCTGTGCATCTCGGACAGACGAACCACTGGCAGCACGGCGACTTCGTGTACCACCCGTGCGGCAATCCGCCCGACATCCGATGCGAGTCGATCCGCGAGCACCTGGGGCGGGTGATCACATGAGCTACCAGTTCACCCACGATTGGTTCTCGACGCGCACGAGCTCGTGGCGGGATCACGTGCTGCCACGCCTGCCGCACCCGTGCCGCTGGCTTGAGATCGGCTCTCACGAGGGTCGCTCGGCGTGCTGGATGCTCGATGAGGCATTTCAACCCGGCGACGTGATCACGTGCGTCGATACGTGGGGCGGTCCGTTCGACGGGTTCTCGGCAGACAATCCCGAGGCGCGGTTCGACGCCAACCTCGCCGGACGTGCCGAGAAGTTCAAGGGTCGCTCGCACGTATTCCTCGCCCGTGCTCTCGCCGAGCATCGGATGTTCGACGGCGTCTACATCGACGGCGGGCACGAAGGCCGCACGGTCCTCGAAGACACAGTCCTCGCGTGGCGTCTGCTCAAGGTCGGCGCTGTCATCGTCTGGGACGACTACGAATGGCGTGACCCGCATCCGCACCGGCAGCACCTGCCGACGCCGAAGCCTGCGATCGATGCGTTCCTCGCGCTCTACGGTCAATACCTCGACGTGCTGCACCGTGAGTGGCAAGTCATCGCCGTGAAGCGAGGCGAGTAAATGGACATCTACGCGATCACGACGAGCGTCAACTACGCGGACTACCTGGCGATTTGCCTCAACTGCCTCGCCGGTCAGGTCACGGGCGTCTGCGTTGTCACGGAGACGAACGACGCGAGCATCGCTGTCGCCGAGAAAGCCGAGGCGACTGCGCTGATCTATGACGGGTGGCACGCCGACGATGCTGCGTTCAACAAATCCGGTGCGATCCGGTTCGCTCAAGAGCACCTGCACGCCGCGTACCCGGAGGCGTGGTACTTACTGATCGACGCCGACGTGATGGTGCCGACGAACGCACGCGAGATCATCGAGCAGGACGCGACGAATCCCGAGACGCTCTACGGGGCGAGGCGGGTCGATTTCCACACGCCCGAGCGGCTCATGGACGGCAAGCCGAACAAGGCATACGCCTCGATGTTCGCCGGGTTTTTTCAGTTGTACCGGCGGCACGTGCTCTACCCCGAGTGGTCACGCACGGCCGAGCTCTGCGACCTGTCGTTCGCCAAGCAGTTCGCCTCGTGCGTCGTGCTGCCCATGACCGTCGGTCACTGCGGCGTTGAGGCGGTCAACTGGGAGGGGCGGCGCTCGCCGCTCTGGAAATGCTGACGCTCTTCACGCTCGTGCTCAACGGCGAGCCGTACATCGAGCAGCACCTCGCGACGTTTCGCCAACTGTCGATCCCGTGGCAGTGGCGGATCGTCGAAGGCGTGGCAGCGCCGACGCACTGCACGGCGTGGTGCCAGACGATGCCGGATCGCTGGCACCGGGACTTCGTCAGCGTGGACGGCACGCACGAGTACGTGCGGTCAGTGAACAACACACCACACGTCACCTGCTCGTGGCGGCACTCACCGTGGGACGGAAAGATCGCGATGATCGCCCGCGCCCTCGAAGGCGTCGAAGGCGGCGTCGTCATGCAGGTGGACAGCGACGAGCTCTGGCAGGCGTGGCAACTGGAGCGGATCTACTGGCTGATGCTCCAGCAACCGGTGGCGACGGCCGCACGGTTCGCGTGCCGCTACTGGGTCGGGCCGTCGAAGCTCCTGACCTCGACGAGCGGCTGGGCTCGCGGCGACCTCGAATGGCTGCGGGCGTGGCGCTGGGGGCCGGGCATGAGGTTCCTCCGGCACGAGCCGCCGATCGTCACGGGGTTTGACCGGTGCGTCACGATCGAATCAACGCAGGCTGCCGGGCTCGTGTTCGATCACTTCGCGTACACGACCGAGCAGCAGATCGCGATGAAGCAGGACTACTACGGGTACACGGGTTTGATCGAGGCGTGGCATCGGCTCCAGGCGACGAGCGGGCCGGTGAACTTGCAGGAATACTTTCCGTTCGCGATCGGGGCGACGGCGGATGACGTGGGGATATGAGTCAAGAAAAACTGCTCGGCCGCAGGGTGTGTTTGGACTTAGACACGCGGTGCACGCATCGTGCCAATTCGGTGCTTCCGGGTGTTGTGGTGGCAGTCTCTCAACTGCGTCGAGCCGACGGGTTGCAGGTCTGGAGAGGCAAGCATCCCAGCGTTGAGCTGCGCGTGAGGCTTGACGATGGACGCGAATACGAAGCAACCGACTGTGACATCTTCGGTTTTGTCACCGAAGACGGTCGCATTGCCTGCCGCACGTTCGACGGTAAACGCAGGGAAGGCTAAGTGACGACCTTCACCATCACAGCCGCCGACATCGAGGCTCACCGCCCCGACGTTCTGCTCCCGCCCGACGAGGAGTTCGCGGAGCAGTACGCTTCGGCCGTGCGTGTCGGTCGAGAGATCGCCGCCGATCGCACGGTCGCCTTGGTCGCCATCGCTCGCAATGCGACGCCTTGGCTCCCGCAGACGCTCGGGCTCGTCGAGGAGACGGGCGCGATGTTCCGCTCGTGGTCGGCGTTCATCTTCGAGAACGACTCGGAAGACGAGACAAAGGACGTGCTCGCGGCATGGGCCGACGGCACGCAGCGGCAGGTGTCGCTGAACGTCAACCACCGGCCGCACCTCTCGCACACGATTGCAACGGAGCGGACGATCGCGCTCGCGGAGTACCGCACGCAGTGCCAGTGGTGGGTGAGGCAAGGCGAGCCGTGCGACTACGTGATCGTGTTCGACTCCGATGCCTGGGGCGGGTGGAGCGTGGACGGCGTGGCGACGAGCGTGGCACATATCGAGGCGGCTCGCGGGGCGTCTTGCATGGCGAGCTACTCGTGGGCCGAACACAACGGGCACGCGATCCAGTACGACGCATTCGCGGCACGCCAGAATCACTGGAGGCGTCGCGACCAGACGTGGTTTCATCACTGGCACCCGCCTGTCGGCTCGCTGCCGCTGCGTTTCAACAGCGCCTTCGGACAACTGGCGCTCTACAGGAGTGACGCCTACCTCGCCATGCGGTACAGCGGCGAGGACTGCGAGCACGTGTGTGCTCATCGCACGATGCCGGGGCGGTTGTATCTCAACCCGTCGAGCCGGTGCGTCTCCTACTGGACACCACGCGATGCCGGGCAACACGGCGACAATTGACGCCGCGATCCTCCGCGTGCAGTGGGAATCGCAGATGCCGATGGCGGAAATCTGCACGCACTGGACGATCGCGAAAGATCAATTGATACGCCTGCGTGACGTATGGCATCTGCCGAAACGTCACGACCGATCGCTCCGCTACAAGCCTCCACGCGATCCCGGCCCCGACGACGAGGAAGAACGGGCCAGCCGCGAGAGCCTGTCGCTGGCCCCGCAGATCGCCGCCCGTGCGACGTGCGTGCAGGCGATGTGGACCGAGCAGCAACGCCTCGATCGCACGATGGCGACGACGCCGAGCGAGGGGATGCTGCGGTGGATCAAAGCGAAGGACATCGTCCAGAGGTTCGTCGGAGACGAACTGCAAGGCTAGGGGGGCGCGGTGGCAGACTCGGGGAATCCCCCGGAGATCGTGCTATGGACGCCCGCGAGCTCGGTGCCACGCCCGACGAGATCACGCAGTACGGCGCGACGCTGTCGTTCTGGGATGCGCTTCGCCTGCTCCAGAAGTATTCGCCGGTCGTGAACTACGCCCGTGCGTTCGTGAGCGAGATCGACCCGTACAAGAAGGGCTTGGTCGTCGCCGATGCGTGCGAGTGGATCGCCCAGCAGACCGACGCGCGGCTCGACGACGAGCTCGTGCGGCACGTTGCGGCGGTGCTGAAGACCGCCGAGGGCGAGGCGCTGGTCCGGTTCTGCCTCTTCCAGGTCGGGGTGAAGTGAGATGACGACCGATGCACTCCTACGCATCATCGCCGTCGCTGCTGCGGTTGCTCTGCTCGCTGCGCCGTACGCAGGGTACATCCGCGCTGCGGCCACCGCAGCCGCCGAAGCCGTCAGGCAGCACAGCGGCTACCTGACGCGGGTCGCTGCGGCTGGGCTGCTCATCGCCGCCGCGTGGGGCAAGGTGCCGGTCCCGACGCTGCCGACGCCCGAGGCCCAGGTCGTGATCGAGGTCGAGGAGCCCACGCCGGAACTACGGCGGCTCGTCGCACCCGTCAGGACCGCCCTCGCGTCGGCGTCGATGCGTGACCGTGCGACATGGGCCGAGACGTGGCTGAAGTCCGGCGTCGTCGTCGCGGCCGACAACGTCCACTCGACGCCCGTGCTCGCGGACGTACGGGCGCTGCGTGCGTTTCAGGTCATCGCTCTCGACGTGGCGTGGCGTCGCATTGCTGGCGTCGCGCCCGGCAAGTATCCGGGGCTCAAGGACGGCGTCGAGGCGGCGTTCGCCGATGTGCTCGGGCTTGATGACGTGGCGGTCGATGCGTCGCTGCGTGAGCGGTACGTGGCTCTCGTGCGTGCTCTGGCGTGGGCTGCGAGGTGACCCGTGGCACTCGACGCTCACGCCTTCGGCTACGATCCCGATCCGACTGGTGCCGAGGCGTTTGCCTCGACGCTGCCGCGTCCGACGCTCGCCCAGGCGGGGCCAGACCTCGTCGCTGACGGCAAGACTGAGACGCACCTCTGGCACGCCCTGCTCCAGTGCTCACCCGGTTGGAAGCGCGGCTCGCAGGGAATGGTGGGCTCATGCGTCGGCTGGGGCGCGAGCCTCGCGGTGGATCTCACGAGCGCGTGCGACATCGTCTACCGACGCGAGCCCGAGGTCTGGCGTGGCCGCACGATTGAAAGTTCTCTGTACGGGTTCTCTCGCGTCGAGGCTCGCGGCAAAACCGTGAACAACGGCGGCGACGGCTCCACGGGATTCCACGCTGCGAAGGCAATCCGCGAGCTCGGGTGCCTGCACTACGGCGTCGAGTACGGCTCGGTCGTCATCGCCGAGAGCGGCAAGGCAGAACGCGATCGCTCGTGGGGCCGCAACGGCGTGCCGAATGAGCTCGAGCCGTACGCGAAGGAGCGGCGGTGCAGCGAGGTCACGCTCGCCGTGGACTTCGAGCAGGCGGCTGCGGCGATCCAGAACGGCTACCCCGTCGTCGTGTGCAGCGGGCAAGGATTCTCGATGAGCCGCGACGCTGACGGTTTCTGCAAGCCGGGCGGGACGTGGTGGCACTGTATGTGCCTGGCTGCGGTGAGGTGGGGCAAGCGTCCGGGTTTGCTGTGCCTCAACTCGTGGGGCGACTCGAACACGACCGGCAAGCACTACCCCGAGACGATGCCGACAGCGGTGCGGAATTGCTCATTCTGGATCGATGCCGAGGTCTGCACCCGGATGCTTTCGGGCCGCGACTCCTACGTCTATGCCGGGTACAGCGGGTTCAAGAGAACGCAGATCCCCAACTGGACCGGAGACATCCTCGGATGAGATGGCTCGTCGCGTTCACGATCGTGCTTGTGGGATGCGTGGCGTCACTGCCGCGTGACGATGCCGCGATCACTGCGGACCTTGCGGCCGAGACGGCACGCGAGGTGATTCGCCTGCGTCACGAGGTCGCGCCGACGCCGGTGCCGCCAGCGCCGGGCGGCAAGTGCCAGAACTGCGACGGGCGCGGGTACGTCGGTGACGGGAGGGTTCGCGTCCCGTGTCAGCCGTGCGGTGGAGACGGAGTTCTATGACCCGCGATGAACTGTACGAACACGTCTGGAAGCGACTCCCCATGCGAAAATACATGGTGGGCCGCGAGACCGTCCATGACCTGACGACGCTGGCGATTGAGAACTGGGAGGGCGAGTACCTCGGCCACGCCGAGAGCGAGGAGGGTCGCGACATCGTGGCGATGTCGATCGCCGGGAAGGTGAAGCGAGCCCACCAGTGGCAGTCGGGCCGCGAACCGCAGGAGTACGGGTTCTTCTGGACGCTGATGCTGGGCGCGATCGTCAACGCGATCGTCCAAATCATCGTGAAGTGGTGGCTCGAACGTCAGGTCAATCGCGTTCTCATGGCGGCGTGGCAACAGGAGTTGACTCGATGACGCGAGAGGAAGTCACGACGAGCCTGCACTCGATCATGGAGCGATGGGGCTTCCCCGTGCTCGTGGCCGTGGCGGTTGGATACGTCATGCGTCAGGACGTGCTGCTTCCGCTCGTCGAGGCTCACCGGCAGTTCCTCACGCAACTCGGCGAGACGCAGCGGGAGATCGCCTCGGCGGTGCAGGAGCAGACCCGCCTGCTCTACGCGCTCCAGCCGGGCGCACGCGAGACGCAGTACAAGGTTTCTGCCCCGGTGCAGGAGAAGTGACATGGCAGAGTTTTCCCTGCTACCAGGGCAGCTTGCCCTGAAAACACGCCAAGGCGACGAGTTTTCGGCGACCGTCACGCTCTCGCAGGGCACGGCGGCGTTCAGCCTGACCGGATACACGGTCACGGCGGGCATCACGTCGCTCGTGGACGGCACGAGCGTTGACGACTTCACCTGCTCGGTCGTCTCGGCGACGGCTGGCACCGTCTCGATCTCGCTACAGGAGAACGAGACCTCGGCGCTTGCGTCGGGTTCCTATGCTTGGTCACTGCGGTGGATCGCGCCGGGCGCGGTCACTCGCACCGCACTATCGGGCGTGCTGGAGGTGACGCGGTGAGCATCACGGCGAGCGTCTCGGGATCACCGATCACGGCGAGCGTGACCGAAAGCGGCGCGAGCGTCGCGGTGTCGCCCGTGGCGATCTCGGCGACCGTGCTCGCGGGCATCGGTCCGCAGGGACCGGCGGGCGCGACCGGCGAAGGCGGCGGTGCGACGAGCCTC
>Ga0207939_1000532_pt1 | contig 11088 bp, 10 predicted proteins | sample LakMenEpi02Jun12_FD_150663 | JGI IMG/M metagenome (GOLD analysis project Ga0207939, IMG submission 150663) | Freshwater microbial communities from Lake Mendota, WI - 02JUN2012 deep hole epilimnion (SPAdes) | ecosystem: Environmental > Aquatic > Freshwater > Lentic | place: Lake Mendota, Madison... | reverse complement strand
CGTGCCCGCCGCTGCGCCTGCCGCCGCTGCCCCGCCGCCGCCCGGTAATCGGGGAAGCTGGATACCAAGACGACGCAACCCTTCCTGCGGATTGGAGAGCAGAAGCTCGCCCATCGCGTCAATCTGTTGCTGGTTGTATCCCCGGCGCCGCATCCAGCTAACGGCCTGATTTATGAAACCGATCCGGTCGCCGCGCGCAATCGACGTCGCAAACCTGATGCCATCGTCAAGGGCTTCCGAAGGCCCGCTTTCCATCACCGTGCCTGTGATCGAGCCTTGGCGCGGACCCCAGCGTGAAGCCAGGTCTCGCAGTTCCGCTTCAGCCGTCATCCGGTTGGCAAATTCGCCGCCCGCTTCGGGACCAAACGCAGCTTCGACTTTTTCCCTGTTGGCCGGCAGACGGAACCGCTGGGGCAACATCCTGCCGCCTGCGATGCTTTCGTCAATCACCGAAGCCGTGCCAGAGGCAAACGCTGCCCGGTCCTGCGGGTTCAATGCGTTGACCTGCTCGTTCACGGTCGCCCGCGTGACGCCGGGACGCAATGCCTGCTCACCCTGCGTGCGGGCTTCCTGCAATCTCGGAGCCTCGCCGCCAAGGTCGCGCGCCGCTGCGTATTGCCCGCCAGTTAGCTCGTCCAGTTCGCCAAGCAAGGCGGTCTGAAGCGATTGCAGGCGGAACAGTTCGGCATTCTGCTGGTTGCGCTGCGCCGTGGCGATTTCGTCGTCCAGTTCGCGCTTGGCAAGGTCAAGGACTTCCAGCGGGGTCACGCTGGCGGGGTCGCGCCGCTGGCTCACTGCAAGGTCTTCGGCTGCTGCCTGTGATCTGCGGATCAATGGGCCGAGCGTGTTGGTTCCTGCAAGCTGGGTCAGCCGGTCGCTTGTGACGCCGCCCTGCTGTTCAAACAGTTCGGTATAGGCCGGGGCTGCTGCCTCGCGCCGTGCTGCCAGTTCGGGGCCAAACTCGCCCCTGATCTGCGCGTCTGTCAGCCCTGTCGTCTGGCGAAGGTCATCTGCGGCGCGCTCCGGGAACCCGCCCATACGCTCTGCAATGATGTCCTGCGCAGCCTGCGGGGTAGATCCCGGACGGCGCGTCAGGGAACTGAGCGTGTTCACCGCATCCTGCCCGATAACTTCAGCCAGAACCGCAGGCTTGTTTCCGAACCGCTGCAATGTCTCAAGGATGCGCTCCGGCGTCATGCCCGATCGTTCCATTGACCGGCGCACCGCTGCTTCCGCAACCTGCCGCGCGTAGGCTTGGCCCGCTGTTCCTGTGCCGCCAAACATTTCAACAATGGCGTCGGTTGCGTTGGCCAGCGCCGTTCGCGTGCCGCGCACCACAGGCAATGCTGCTGCCGCAAGGCCGGGGGTGGCAGCGCCTAGAGCGCCACCGACAGTGGCGCCTGTGCCAGCGCTTTCAATGCGGCCCTCGCCCTCGCCAGCGCCAAAGCCATAGACACCACCTTGCGCTGCGCCGATGCCTGCCATCTTGGCCGACTCCCGGAGGATTGGGGCGCCCATGCGCAGCGCGCCGCCAGGATAGGGCAAGGATTGCACAACCTCAGACACGAAAGACGTGACAGGCCGATCTGAGCGCGCCTGCGCAAGTTGAGCGTTTTCAGCGTCCTTGGCCTGCGTATATTTGGGCGACATTTTCACGCCGGCAGCGTCCGCAATTGCCGTGCCCGCGCCAAGGCCAATGTTGAGGAAGCGGTTAAACGGGTTAGCCTCAAACAGCTTGTCTGCTGATTTGGGGATTCCTACCGAGCGCTTTAGCGCGGACGCCTCGTCTGCAAACCCGAACTCCTTGCCCTGCGCGCCCGCAACGTCAGCAGCTTGCGCAATCGACATTTTGGGCGGAGCCGCAAAACCGGACGGCGCAGCGGGAGCGCGGCCGGGAAGCGGCGTCCATGTCCCGCCCTCGTTAATGAGGATTTCGCCCTGCTGGTTCTTTGCCGTCTTGACCTTGGCCCAGCCGGTCCCGTCATTGCGCATGACTTGGCCAGTTTCGGGATTTACGGCATACTTAGGCGAATCAGGTCCAGCCATAGGAGCCCCCTTGGGCAGCGAAATTGATAAACTGAAGGTAAAGCAAAAGGCTAAACGGATCAATGATCCGCACGGTTGGGCTTATGAGATCGAGAGACGCGCGGATCAACGGTCACTCGTGGGGTCTGTTGCGTTTCTGATTTCACTGATCCTTGCGGCAAATGTCTGGTTGCTTTGGAAAGAGCGGGACACAATCATAGACAGAATTGAACAGCTTGAGCGGGCGTCTCGGGCAGAAGTTTCGCTACCGCCCGAAGGATACAGACTGGTTGAGTGATTACTCAATGACGATAAAACCGGGTGGCAGGCCGTTGGCTGCGGTCGTGGTGCTGCCGGAATTTACAACACCGACAATTGATTGCAGCGCAGCGGTGTCACCGCGAGCGGCGGCCTCCAGGCCGGACACCATGCGATCCATGTTCGCCATTTTCCGCGCCACAGCCTGATCGGTGTCGCCTATGCGCACGCGAAGGGCTTTTAAGGCGCGTTTAGCTTCTGAATCGGTAACGGCAGCGCCGGACATAATCGGAAGCGCAGCAGCCTCGAAAGTCGAATAAGCGTTATCAAACTTTTGGTAATCCTCTCCGCCCGCAACGCGCGCAATCACGTCGCCGGTAAACGGAATATTATCAAGCACCAAAGCGCCCCAATCCTGGTCGGGGCGATAGCCGCCTTCAGACGTGGTTGCTGTGCCGCCTTGAATATTTACGCCCAAGGCTGACTTGAGATCGGTCACGGCCTGTCGCATGTTTGGCAAACCAGCGGCCACGCGGCCCATGCTTTCTGCCCCAATAAGCGGCTTGGCGGGCGCGGGCGCGGTTGTCACATTAGAAAACACCGGCTCTTGCGCACCGTCCAGATACCGAAGCACGCCGTTCGGGTCTTCTCTCATCGGGCGAGCTGCGGGCGCCTGAGGTGCTGCCGCTGCCGCCTCCAGTTGAGCGCGTTGATAATCAGTCATGCCGCCGGTTTGCGCTGCGATGGCCGCGTCTGCCTGCTCCTGCGTGATAAAACCTGCTTGCAAATCCGCTGCAATTTTCCCCAGCGGCGAGCTCGCGCCTTGAGCTTCAGGCGGCGGCGCGAACGCCTGTTTTGTTGCTTCCGCAGCCCCAACCCCCGCCAAAATCATGGCGCGTTCTTTGCTTCCTTCAGGATACAGATTTGCAATCATTTCGTTCTGCATCTGCGTCCGCTGCTGTTCTGCCTGCGCCGCCTGTTGCGCGTCACTCTGCGCAATCAAAGCTGCAGGGCTGTCTGCAAAAAGTTGCGCCCGTGCGGCTTGGCTTTCGGGGCCTTGGCCCATTGCCTGCTGAAGCAACAGGTTTGCCATCTCGCGCTGTTTGTCTTCCGCCGTGTCTGCCTTCTGGCCTGCACGCCGCGCAAGGAATGCCTGCCCGAGTTGCGAAAGGCCGCCTGCAATGGATGTGTTATCCTGGCTCTGTGCGCCCTGTAAGAGCATGTCTGCGATCTGGCGTTGGCGAGAGGCTGCGGAAGTTGCCCCGCCAAGGTCTGGCATCATTTCGGGCAAGCCTTGCGAGAGGATTTCAGCAACGCCCTGTTGTGGGCCGGATTGCTGCATCAAGGCTTCGCGCATGGTGGTTGGCGCCTGCATAACGCCTTGCATGGCGCCCCGCGCAGCGCCTTGGATCATACCCGGCGCGCGGCGAAGTCCCATTGACATCATTTTTGGCGTGAGCATATCAGCCTCCCGGTGGACGCGGGAAGCCCGCTGTGATACCTGCGCTACCCAGCCCAAACAGCCCGCCCAGCATCGCTTGGTAATTAGCGTTCTGCTGCTGGTAATTGGCCTGCTGGTTGTTGAACCCCTGCTGACGAATGCCCGCATAATCCGTGGTTGGGATCATCGCGCTCTGTGCAATCCCGAACTGAGGCGTTGCAACCTGAGAACCTGACATCAGCGCCGTGATTTCGTTGATTGGCTGGTTCCTGAGTGCAAGTTGTTCCTGCAAGGCCCGTGCGCGGGCATTGTCCTGCGCGTCGAAGATGGACTGCTGTTGCGCGAACTGTGCGCCTGCAATCGCATCGCCCCGGCCCTGAATGGCTTGCTGGTTGCCGAACTGTTGCTGCGCCATCGCATCTGCGTAACGCCGCTGATCCTCGCCCATACCGAACAGACCCGCGCGGTTCGTGAAATCCTGCTGACGTGCCTGGTTCGTAAACCCGCCCGCTGCCCGTGCTTCGCCCAGAAGGCGGCTTTGCTCCTGCGCAGAGCCAAGAATAGCACTTGTCCGCATGTCAGTATTAGTGCGCTCAAAATCCTGCAACGCACGCGAATAAGCCTCTGTCCCGATGTTGATGCCCTGATTAGCTAGCTGGGTGCGCAGCCCTTCCATATCGCGACCGCGCTGTTGATCGAGACGGCCCATAAGGGCATCCTCGACCCGCTGCCGATCTGCTGAAAAGCCGCCTTCGGGTGTGTAGCTGTCCTGAAGGTTAGCGGTCTGGGGAAGCGGTGCCCCGCCTTGCGAGAACTGAGGCGTGCTCAGATCGCCGCCATAGCTTGCAGGGCCGAAACCCGTGCGATCTGCACCGCCCGGAACGCTGTCAAGGCTGAACGGCTGGCTGAGTAGCTGGTCAGCCCGGCCAGACTGGTTTGCTGCGAGTGTGGCAAGGTTCAGGCTCGCCGCGTTGTTCTGCGCGCGGATCGCCGCTGCTTCGGGGGAAAGCGTCGTGGTCGCCGTGTAACGCGGAACGGTATAGCTCTGGCCGGTTGAAGGGTCGGTCCACGTATAATCCCCGCTTGTGCTATACGTCAGCGAAGCGTCAGGCGTGACCTGGTTAATTTGGCCCATTGCGGTGTTGGCGATAGCCGTGGACACGTTCGTGCCCGTTTGTGCGCCAGCGACCTGTTGAGGGTCAGGCGGTGTGGGCGGGCGTGGTTTGCTCATGTGATTTGGTCCCCGGATGGAAATTGTTAGCACGCCAGTCGTCGTCTGTCAGCGTCCAGAATACCCCGTTTTCAGCCCTGCCAAACAGGCGCGGAACGTCCCAGCGCGTAAACCCGTAACGGTTTAGCTGCCTGTGAAGACGCTTGTTATGGGCCGAATTCCGAGTCAGCACCATCTGGCATCCAACCTCGTCAAACGCATAGGAAAACAGCTTGTGCAGGATTTCCTGCGTCATCCAGTGCGGGGTCAGGCTTGCCCCGCTGAATTCCATCGTCTCGGCACTCGGGTCCCAACCATGCCAGACCCAGCCAGCAAGGAGTTTACCCTCGTTGTCGATCACGCCTATCGCCTGGCATGGGCCAAACCCATCCGCACATCTGGGGATCAGGCTAGCGACAAAACGCTCCACCGCATCCGAATGGCCATAGAGCAATTTCATACGACAATCGCCCCCGTCTCATACTGCACATCGAAGCTCATCAGCTCTGCGTCTGGCTTGGGCGTTATTCCGCTGGTGATCTGCACCTGTGGCGCAAACACAAACCCGGCTTTTGCTATGCTCTGCCAGTTTGATGTTACGCTCAGGGAAGCAGATGCCGCGTCCCACAAGGCTGTATCCCACAGGCCAGTATCCCATGTGTCCTCAGTCGAGTTCGCCACGCTGCCCGGTGCAGCCGGAAACGCCACGCTGAAATCCACACTACCCGATACCTGCGCAATGAATGCCCGTGTCGCCCGGAAATTAGCCCGGACGAGGTTGCAGGACTTGATCGCCGCATTCGTGCCAAGCGGGCTGAAATGCCCTGCGTATTTGGCCACGTAGATCAACCCGTCATCGGAGCCGCCCGTATCGGTCTGGTAAATGACCCCCGTGCCGGTGCCCGTGTAATGCACACCCAGCAAAGCAGCCTGAGCACGGATTTCCCAAGGGGCGCCCGTGTAGCGTGCCCATGCGCCCGTCTCCAGGTTTACCAGAAAGCAGGCCTTTTCCACTGACGCGCTCGGACTAGGCGTCCCGACAAACATCAGGTTCTTTTCGGCCACCTTGAGCATCGACCATGGCAGGCCGGAACGATCCTTGACCGCCACAGTCCAATCCGGCTCAATTGCGCGGCTGATCGCTGAAAGGCTGAGTGCAGCCCGGTCCTTGCTCACTGCTTCCGAAATAGGGACGACGCCCTCAATAGTCGCGACAAGCAACTCACCGCCCGCCCGCTCTATGGCGTGTTTCCCAAGCGGCTTGGCAATCTCATACCGGCCCACAAGTGCCCATGTGTTCGCACTGTTCGGATTGTCGCCCTTGTAGACTGCCACTTCGCCAAGCGTGGAGACAATCACGCACAGGTCGTCTACACCGTCCCCGGCATCAAGCGACCATGTGCCCCCGAACAATAACCCGCCACCTTTACCGAATACACCCGCAAGGCTGAACTGCGTCAGGCTTCCGGTCTTCGCACCTGCGGGCAGGTAATAGAAGTTCATGGTGCCGCCCTGAATGAAGAACAGGCGTTCCTTGAAGGCCCAGACATGGCTCAGGGTCGAAGTCGTCAAACTCCCGTGGCTCATCGTGCTGGTAGACCATGACGTGCCGTCATATTCCCTTGGCGTATCCGTGCCATTTACCCCGACGAGAAAATCTCCCCCGGAAGTCTCAAACTGCACAAATGACCAATCCCCACCCGTCAAACCGCTGACATCGGCGCTGGGCGCACTTGCAGGGTTGGCGACCGTTGTAATGTCGTAAATCGCCGTTCCGGTCGCTGCGAACAGCTTCTCGTTAGGACCGCTCTCGTAAATCCACATGGCCGTGCAGGCTGCGGGAAGCGTAGCATATTTGGCGCATCCACCCCGAACCTTGATGCCTGTCTGGCCAGGTATCCAGTTGTCCAGAACGAGCGCAGCCTGATCTACAGGGGCAGAAAGGTTCGTGTTCGTGACCCAGCCGCGCACGGGCGCCGGGAATGTCACCGGGCGCGCACTCCTTGGCGCCGGATACATGGGCGGGCGCTGCGTGGGCTGCATCGCTATTCTCATGGAACAATGTCCTGCGGATAAGCAAAGATCGCATCTCTCGGCATCTGGGCCTTACCAATGCGGTAAATGCGGCTGCCCTTGTCGCGCATTATCAGCTTGGCTAACAGGCGCTCATAAGTGGCCAAATCCTCTGCATAAGGCAGGCCCTTCATTTCCCGCCACTTCCAGATGATGCCCAGTTTCAGCAATCGCTCATCAATGCGGAACGTGTTCGTGTCTGCCGTGAACTCGCTAATAGGCGTTGAACCGTTCAGGCCCCACAGGTCGGACTGGTAGAAGTATTTGACCTGCACAGCCGAAGCGAGAGGCGGCTTAATGTGGATTTCGCCTGCGTAAATGATCCAGGCATTGATGATGAAATCGAAGCTCTTAATGTCAAGGCCAAGCCATTCGTCCCGGTCACTGATTGGCGAAAGCGGGGTTTCCAGCGACGTAGACCACAGTTGGGACTTATCCAGTTGCCGGTCGTAATCGGCTGGCAAGGCAAAGTCTTCGCTGGTCCCGTCGCCGGTAATGACCGCAATCTTGTTCAGGATTTGCCATTCATGGCTGGCCGCAATCATGGCCGCCATTTCGTTAGCAATGTTTGCAAGCTCGATGTGCTCGCGGGTTGTCGATCCGTAAACCGCTGCCGGTTTCTCTAAAGCTATGCCTGACGTGCAAGCCTGTTGAAAAACCGTTAGCAGGCTCATGCATTGATCTCCGCAGCACTGGCGACTTCTTCAGCCATCGTCTTAAGCGTGGCAAGTTTAGGATTGCCCTTCACCTTCGTGCCACTGGTCGCCTCGATATAGCGGCGCAGGTCGCCCGCCGTGTGGCCTATGAACCGGCCTTCGGTGACGACTTCGGCTTTGACAGGCTCATCTGTGCTGGTTTGCGCCTTGCCGCCCATTGCCTCGATCTGCGCACGCAGGGATGCAAGCTGGTCCTGCATCTGTGCATTCTGAGCCGCTAACTTGGTATCCAGCGCGCCTTCGCGGGCCTTCATCAGCCAGGTTTCAGCCTTGCCTTTCCACTCGCGCGCACCGGGTCCGAGACGCTGGAGCAATGTGCCATCCAAGCCAGCAAGGGCCTCAATCGAGAACACACGCTGCGCCTTCAGTTCGGCAACCTTGCTGCCGGTAATTCCGGGAAGTTCATCCAGCGGGGTGCCATCGACAAGAATTGACCTGTTTTCAGCAAAGGCAGCGTAATGGCGCGGAAACTGTTCTTTCCAGCTAATCTGCTCGCGGCGCTCCGGGCAGAATGTCTGGTCACTGGCAGGCGCTACAAGCTCTGAGTGCTTGTCGCCCACGTATTTGATGCGGACGAATTCCACGTCCTTGAATTTCGGAATGCCAAGCTGCGCCGTTGCGGCTGCATCCTCGACCGTCTGGGAAAAGAATTCGATGTGCAGGTGAGAGGTATCTTCCATAGCGGGGTTCCGTCTGAGGGATTGTGAAAGGAAACCGGGGGCAAGGAATAATCCCGCCCCCGGCATTAAGATTAAGCCGTGAGGCCGTCATCCATGAACGGATACTGGATCTCGAATTCGGCAAGACCAGCGGAAGGCGTGCCAATGGCAGACGCACCTTTCGCATTCTTGACCAGGTCGCCAGCGACAATGGCGTCGTCCACGCTGCCCGCAGTTGCGGTGGCATAGGCGTTGCCGTTGTCTGCAAAGCCCGTCAGCACCGCACCCACGGCCTTGCCGTAGATTTGATACCAGCCGTAGCTGGTTGCTGACGTGTTTGCCGACATGGCAATCGCCACGGGGCCAATCGCATTCGCGGCGAGGAGGGCCGTCGTGTGGTCATCCTGGTTGAACGTCACCCACGAACCAACAGCGGTCGAGGCAACGCCTGCCAGATAAATAAACTCGCCGGGACCATAGGTCTCGTCCGAGCACTTGAACCGGTCCCCAAGGCGATGCTTGAGGGTGGTCGAGGTTTCCGCAATCGGCTGACCGATCAGGGAATTTTCGCTTGAACCGTATGACATATCAATCTCCCTTAAGGCGTGCTGTCGAGAAGCTTGGCCATGTGCAGCGGGTTGTTCATGGTCAGGTTGCCATAAAAACCAATGTGCTGCACGACCGCGTCCTGGTTGATCGGCATTTGCTTGCCGCCAAACTTGACGAAGTTTCTGTCCGGGTGATACCGGAACTTCAGCGCCGACGTGTCGATGAAGTAGCTGACGTTTGACGGCATCGCCGTGCCAATTCCGCCCTCAAGCACAACGTCCACGCTCTTACCGCCGCCGTAATACTTGAGCGACGTGAAGCCCAGCTTGCCAAGACCGTTCTCGTCGTTGATGCGCTGGATGTTCGTGGTCGCTGCCGAATACGTGATGTAATGTTCCGCAGAACACGCAATCAGGTTCGGGCCTTTCTGGCCACGGCTGGAACGGATCATGATGTGATCGAACAGCGGCTTGACCGTGGTCGAGGTGACGCCTGTGATGGCAGTGCCCGCAACCGTGATCGAGTTGGCATCGTATGAAGACGTGCGCCAGATGGCGTTGTCCACGCGGCTGATACCGCCATACGTGCCGGAGTTCACCGTCGTCGGAATGACAAGCTGAAGCCCGCCAATCTGGTTGGACGCTGTGCCGGCAGAGTGCAGGTCTTCGACAAAACGGTCTGTAAGCTCTGTCTCGGCTGCACTGATGTGCTCTTCCATGATGTTCTTGAGCTGGTTACGGCCCGAGTTCTTCAGGATGTCTTCGCCCGAAAGCGTGACGCTGACCGCTGCCTGCTTTGCCGTAAACTCGGCATCGTTGAACAATTCCGCCGGCGACGGGTTCAGGTATTGATACCCGGCGTAACGGATATAGGTGCCGCTTTCGTTATAGAGCAGACGCTCGCGGATCGTCGGACCCGAGAACGGCTTGAACTGGTCGCGGGCTTTCATGACGCTCAAGATGGCGTTGGAGTTAGAAACGAGGTCTGCGTAACCTGCGCTCCGGTCCTCCAGTGCCAGCGAGAACGCTTCTTGAAGCTTCTCTGTGGATGTCAATGGCATGACAATCTCCTGCTGGTGGGGTTAAAGCCCGTATTGGTCAAAAGCCCGGTCAAGGGCTTCACGGGCCGATGCAGGCGTCTTTCGGTTTGCAGGGTTTGAGCCTGACCCAGGAGCGCCGGTGATACTCAATTGGCCTTTACGGGTCTGATCCGCTATGGCCGGGTTTTGCGGGGCCGGGGCAGTGCGCGGCGCGGGTTTGAGCCGGTCGGCAATCTCGTAGGCTTCCTGCAATCTTAAACGCGGTTCGGTAGCTGTGACAAGACCTGACCGCAATATACCGGCAATCTGAGGCTCCAGCTCACTATATCTGGGGTTTTTAACCGCAAAGTCGGTAATGAATGACTGAACTTCCTGCTGCTGACGCTGGGTATAGGTCTGCGTCTGGCGCTTCAGTTCCATGTTTTCTTGCTGGAGACGGGCAATCTCCTGCGATGTCTGCTTGGCATATTCGTCCAGATCCTGGCCAAGCACGTTTGCTGCTACGTCTTGCAGGGTGAACCCATGACGCTTGGCCAGTGTGTCGAACACTTGCACGGGGTCGGTGGCCATCATGCGGGCCATCCCCTCGTAATCGGCGAGGACGCCTTTGATGTCCATGCCGTATTGCTGGGCGAGGGTTTCATAGGGCGCCACGTCAGTTTGCCAGCGGGTGGCCTCGTTGCGGTATTTCTCGATCCCGCCTTGCATCTCGCGGATGGTCCGATGCACGTCAGCTTTCACCGCAGGAGGCAGGGCGGCCCATTGGGCTTTCGCTTCTGCGGACAAGCGTGCAGGCGGTTCGTCCGGGTTCTGCGACTGTTCGGCGGTCTGCGAGGCGACTTCGCCCACCTTCGGGGTAACTTCGCCAGACTTCGGGGCAACTTCGCTTGGCTTCGCCTGGACTTCGCTTTTGCCCTCGCCCTTGGCAAACCGGCCAGATTGATCCCGGTTCCGGCCTGACTGCATTTCCGGTTCATCGGCAAACACGTTGTCAAACGCATTGTCCAGCGCATCGCTTAGCGTGGGAGGCGGGGCATCTGGCGCGCTTGCAGGGGCATCAGGCACGATGTCCGGGGTCTGTGTGTCTAGGTCTTCCATGTCTTAGGCTCCGTCTGAGG
>Ga0207939_1000529_pt1 | contig 11158 bp, 13 predicted proteins | sample LakMenEpi02Jun12_FD_150663 | JGI IMG/M metagenome (GOLD analysis project Ga0207939, IMG submission 150663) | Freshwater microbial communities from Lake Mendota, WI - 02JUN2012 deep hole epilimnion (SPAdes) | ecosystem: Environmental > Aquatic > Freshwater > Lentic | place: Lake Mendota, Madison... | reverse complement strand
GTCGACGCGGGTCTCGGTTTTCATACACACAGTCCGGCTTTTTGATGTTTTAAGTTAGGTGCCGCTATAGGGGTCAGGGGTGACTTACGCATGCTTGAGACTGCGATCAGGCGAAGATACCCAGTTGATGCAGAGCGGGCGGCTGCAACGGTTAATGCGTTCTTGGGCGATGCAGATCCAAGGGTCGCATTGAGAGCGGCACAGATCGCGGCAGTGATGGAGGGTCAGAATCAAAAGGATGAGCATAACGCAGCAATTGCCGCACTTATCGAGATCCGGGCTCAGCTTGCTAGTCTCGGACATAACGAGCCAGATCAGCAGCATATCGAGTCAGCCGATAGCGACACAAAAGCTGGTAGTTGAAACGACTGAGCACGGCAAAGATACTCTAAGAAAGCGAAATACTCGCAGTGCAAATGCTCGCGTCTACATTCCCGAACCACTTGACCTAGCACGGCGTGAAGCCTGTTTGCAAGATCCAGAACGAGCACTGCGAACCTACTTCACGCGAATCTTCTACAACCCGTTTTGTCGGCATCATATCGCCATGATTGAGGCGATTTGGGAGCGGGCGATAAGTGGAGGGGATAAAGCAATCGCGGCTCCACGCGGTGACGGCAAGAGCCAAATCGTTATCTGTACGGCTGTCATGGCCTTACTTGGAACATCGACGCAGTTTCCGGTCCTTATCGGCAATACTATGGTCAAAGGTCGAAAGCTGTTTCAACAGTTCCGCAACAAGTTCGAGAACGGCAGCTTGTACCCAGAGTTTCACGGCGACTTCCCAGAGATCACCGCTTGTGTTGATGGGCTGGAAGGAGCACCACAGCGGGCGGCAAAGCAGCACGTTGACGGTCAAAGGACGTTTATTACTTGGAGTCAGCATCTCATTGTGATGCCTACAGTGCCGCCGCAGTCGTGGGGTACAACGCATTGGGGAGGTAAGCGGCTGACGTTCTTTGGCCTTGACTCAGCGATTCGTGGCGAAGGCTTCGAGCACATGCGACCAGACCTGGCGATCATCGACGACCCAGAAACGCGGGAGGTGGCATTTTCACCGACGGACCGGCACGAAGATATTGAGCAGATGATTGACGGCGACGTTGCAGGCTTGAGCGGTCCAGATACTAAGATCCCGCGAGTGGTGCTGACTACGATTCAAAATCCAGATTGTTATTCCTTCCGGGTCACCGACAAGCACCTGAAGCCGTCGTTTGATGGTGAGCGGTACGCTCAGTTGGTCGAGTGGCCGACGCATCGCGAACTTTGGGACGAGTATATTTCACTTAGGCAGAAAGACCAAGCAGGAGGCAAGAAGGACGGACCAACTGCAACTCAGTTCTATCGCGACAACTTTGACGATATGAACGCTGGTGCGGTTATAGCTAACCCTTATAGGCATGTCAAAGAAACCAATAAAGACGGAGATGTGATCGAACTAGACGCACTGGCAGCGTTCTTTAACCGCGTGGCTGATTGGGGGCTTGATGCGGTGCTGGCTGAATTGCAGCAGCAACCGGCGAACCATAGCGAGGTTGACAACCGCAAGTTGACGGCAGGCTTGGTCCAGAGGCGGATGAGCGGTCTATCGCGTGGCGAACTACCGAAAACGGACCAGTACAAAATAACGGTTGGCTTGGACATTGGGAAATACTACTCCCACTGGACAAAGCTGGTAACGCACGGAAACGCGATCAGTCACATCGTCGACTACGGCATTATGGAGACGCCTGGCTTGTCGGCAACATCGGACGAAATGTCGATAGAGACAGCAATCCTGAAATCGCTGGAAGCGTGGAGAATCGACATTCAGAGCGAGAATCCGCCGGACATGGTGCTAATTGATTCTGGCGACTACAGCAACGCAGTCTATGCGTTCGTCCGGCAGTACGGTTCCCCATTCAACGCATCGAAAGGTCACGGAGGTAGTAAGCTACATTTTGAAGGCAAGGACTCGGAAACCCGCAGGCAGTTTGAGCGGGCTAGAGCGGATTACCAGTCAGCGGCTGGCGTGTGGCTATTCAACTTCGATTCGGAGTATTGGAAGCACCAAGTACAGCAGCGGCTACTGACGGAAACGATTAACCAGCAAAATCAACTAACAGACGGAGCGTTATCACTGTGGAGCACATCAGACGCGAAGGAACACCTAAGTTTCTCACATCACCTAGTAGCAGAGGAGCGGAGGGAACAATTTATTCCAGGGAAAGGACTAGTGAGCAAATGGGCAGTCGTAAACCGAAACAATCACTGGCTAGACGCGACAGCACTAGCACTGCTAGGCAGTTCACTGCAAGGCTACAAGGTGATACCGAAACCAGAGCCGAACCAGTTGCAATCGTACAACCCTCAACAGTCGCAACAATCGAAACAGCCAGCACAGCCACAGAACCGATTTCGGCAGAGGCCGGGCGGCTGGATTCAGGGAGTGAGGCGAAGATAGCACCCAAACGCTTTGTGCCGCCTGATTGCTCGGTCTGTAGTGCGACTAGGCCGAAAGGCGACTTTACAGACGTTTACACGGTGCGTAGGATGAACGGCGTAACGGTACGGTACTGCAAGTGCCGGTGGTGCGGAAACACGTTTAAGGCGAGTTAGATGGAATCGTTACGAGATTTTGCTATTGTTCAACCCAAAAAAACGGCAACTGTAATCGGTGGTTTGCTGCATGGTATGACTATTGATGTAAGTAAGGCAGGGTGCTGCGAGTTTTTCGAGGAAAATGACGGAACGTATTCGTTTCAATGTTATCGACAATATAAAAACGGGCAGGACTTAGTAGAAGTTAATGCCTATGTGCATGACGATATTCCAGCGGAGTGGCTAGATCGTTGGTTGGCGAATGGATGTCAATTACCCGTGGACAATCCTATGCTGCCGCGGCTTATAAAAAGCCAAACGGATTCGAGAACGATAACGGTAGGCAAACTAATTCAAATACTGGAAAAGCACGATTCGCGTATGCCAGTTGCATATCTCTGGGAAGCACAAGTAACTCCCGTAGTGCCATCCGAGATAAAGGAACACGAAGAGTCCGATTTAGATGACGTGTACGGTCCAATTGTTTTGCTGAATGCAGAAACGTAACCTGTCTACTACACCCATAGTAAACACCCTCTAAAACACAGCTAAGAATCTAAGCTGTTACTGTAAATTGCGGGGCATGGATGCAGCCGCACTTCTAAACGCGATAGAAACCGCAATCACTGCTTTGCTGACTGGACAACATTCCAGCTACAGCATTGGGGCAAGGACCGTCACGCGGCTTGACCTTAAGACGCTCATGGAGGAGCGTCGTTTGCTTCAGAACGAAGTTAGCCGCAGTGCAGGCGGTGGAGCAATTCGACTAGCGAAGATTACGAGGCCATCAGCATGATAGGCCGCTTCGTTGATTCTGTTATCGAATCCATTGCACCAAGTGCCGCACTGAAGCGGGCTCAGGCAAGGGCTATTCTCGCACGCAGTTATGCCGGTGCAGAACCGAGCAGGCTAGACGGTAACCGTCGTCCGCAGAACAGGCCAGCCGATCAAGAGATGCTTGGGCCAGCCGGGGCCGACAAGCTGCGAGCGTGGGCTAGGACTCTAGTTCGCGACAACGCCTACGCTTGGGGTGTGGTTGACACTATCGTTTCGTCAGTCGTCGGGCAAGGTATCAGGACGCAATCGCTACTGGAGACGCAAGACGGCGAAGACGTAGAACTGACAAACGAGATCCGCGATAAGACCTGGAGCGATTGGGCTAAGGTCTGCGAGCTTACCGGCCAGATGTGCTGGTCGGAAGTGCAGGCCATGTGTCAACGCGAAATGGCCGAAGCTGGTGAAATCCTAATTCACATGGTAACGGTTCCGCTGATTCATAACGGAATCCGTCGACCAGTACCGCTGGCACTTGAACTGATTGAATCGGATCGTCTAGCCACTGATCGAGACACCTACCAATACTCACGCTCAGAAGGTCGGCGGGTTGTGCGTGGCGTTGAGCTTGACGAATTTGGCAAGCCATGTGCTTACTGGATTTACCCTGCTCACCCGTTGGACTATCACAGCTTTAGTCGCGAGCCAGTTCGCATACCGGCGGAAAACATCCTGCACTTGTTCCGTCGTGATCGCGTTGGACAGACTCGCGGCGTTACGTGGTTTGCTCCTGCTGTGTCTTGGATGCGGGATTTAGGTATCTACCTAGACAACGAGATGCAAGCCGGAGCGGTCGCGTCCTGTGCTACGGCGATGATTAAGACAGAAACACCGCTTCCATCGTTGATGGGGCCAAACAACGGAGACGCCTCGGACACTAACGGAAACCAGTACAGCTACCTAGAGCCGGGAGCCGTGTTTTATCTGCGTCCAGGTGAGTCTGTAGAGACCGTCAATCCATCGCGACCGAACAGCAACGCGGAACCTTGGATAGCGTTAATGCTGCGCGGTATCGCAGTTGGCACTGGTCTTTCTTATGAGATTGTTGCACGCGACTTTTCGCAGACCAACTACAGCAGCAACCGAGCTAGTCAACTGGAAGACCGCCGACGATTCCGCTGCTGGCAGTCCTACCTAATCAACCATCTATGTTCCCCTGTGTGGCGTAAGTTCAACGAAGCGGCAGCGTTGATTGGCAAGGTCGGCTTTCCATCAATGCACCAGCTATCCGAGGACTTCGATCGCTATGCTCCTTGCGAGTTCATGCCGCCCACTTGGGAGTGGGTCGATCCATCAACAGAGCAATCATCAAGCCAGAATGCCATCGCCGCTTACCAAGCGACCTACGCAGATGAGCTTGGTGCTAAGGGCTTGAACTGGCGGCATGTTTTCTACCAGCGAGCCAAGGAAAACGCACTGCTAGCGAAGCTCGGATTGTCGGCAATCAACTGGAATCCGAACCAGCCGCAGCAACCACAAGGCGAGCAGGCAGTAAGTGCAAGTACGCATGCAACTGGCGAGCTTGCCGCAGTATCAACCCTGCAATTCAAACGCAACCGCAAGGCTATCGAGTCTGTGTTGGCTGAACTGGCTGAAGGCAAAATTACCGAAGCGAAGGCCAGGGTATTCCTCGGTAGCGTCGGTATGGCTCAAGAGTCAATTGACGCACTGATAGTTGATGCGATGGACGGTAGCGGCAAGCTAGAAAGCGTGGAGGCTACTGATGGCGACAACTAAAAAACTCAAGTCGTTCAAGCACAACGAGCCACCAGCTAGCCAGATGGTCATGCGAATGGTGGAAGTTCGACGCGAGCAAGCCAACGCTGAAACAAAGTCGGTTCCGGTCGTCATCGCTTCGGAGAATCCTGTTGAGCGATGGGACGACAACGCAGGCGAATACTACCGAGAAATCCTATCAATGGACGGCGTTCGATTCCGCACCAATCGCCAGCAGTTACCGATAGTCGATTCCCATGATCGATCAACTGTTCGTAACGTGCTGGGAAGCGTTCGCAATATCAGAACAGAAAACGACAAGCTAGTCGGCGATGCGACATTCGCACGCGATACCGATTCGCAAGTGGCTTACGAAAAGCTACTAGACGGACACCTAACAGACTTTTCGATAACCGCAACGCCAACGGCACAGCGGGCAATTCGTCGCGGTGAATCAGTGGTTCACGGCACTCAGGAAATAACAGGGCCAGCGGTGATCGTCACCGAATGGACACCCACAGACGCATCGCTAGTGGCAGCCGGTGCAGATGAAACTTCAACCGTACGCGAGCTGCTGCGTAGTTACTCGAACTCTCATAAGGAGACTAAACGCATGTTGTCCGAAGGAATCAAAGCCGCACTCGTAGCCAAGGGAATGCCCGAACAGATCGACGATGCGGAACAAGCACTAGCCTGGGCTGCTGGGCTTATGTCGGCACTAACGCCAAGCGTTGCTGTCGAGGAGCCGATTCAGTCGGCAGAAGAAACGCCAGTCGTCGCAGAAGAATCGGACGCCGAAGAACCAGAGGCAGAAGAAATCGAAAACATGGAAGGCGAAAAGGACATGAAAGAAGAAATCGAAAAGGCTGTCAAGCGTTCGGCAAAAGCTGAACTACAGCGACAAAAGGAAATCCGAGCAATTGTCGAGTCAGTGAAGATAGGACGTGCGTTCGCTGACGAGCTTTGCGACTCCGGTGTTACTTTGGACATCGCACGTCAGAAGGTTTTGGAAAGAATGACTACGACGCAACCACTGGGAAGCGGACCATCAGTGGTCCGCGAAGGCCGCGAAGAATTGCGCAAGGCAATGCGAGCGGGTTTGATTAGTCGCGCATTGCAGGGCAGCGGAGCCCGCAACGTGCAGATTGCCGACGCCGACAAAGTTGCTGGCTATCAGGACTTTGAGCGTATGTCGATGCTGCGAATGGTCGAGCGATCATTGCAGGCAGCGGGACTGGACACAAGCCGCATGGTTCCCAAAGACATGACGATGCTTGCCTTTGGTCATCGACCGACTATCGAGCGACTGCAAAACGCAAACATCATCCGCGATGCCTATCACACAACTGGTAGCTTTGCAAACCTGCTTTTGGACGCTGCCAACAAGACGCTTTTAGCCGGATACGAAGAAGCTCCATACACTTGGAATCTTTGGGCTCGGCAAGCGGCTAGTGTTGCCGACTTCAAGAACATCAACCGCATTCGGTTTGGCGAATCGCCTAACTTGGAAATGGTTCCCGAAAACACCGACTACAAAGAAGGTGCAATGACCGACAGTAAGGAAACTTACAAAGTCGAGAAGTTTGGTCGGCTGTTCACGATCACTTGGGAAACAGTCGTGAATGACGACCTGGACGCGATCAGCCGCATCCCTCAGATGCACGGCAACGCCGCTCGACGTACACAGAATCAAAAAGTGTACGAAGTGCTAACCAGCAACCCGACTATGGGTGATGGTGTGGCGTTGTTCGGTTCTCACGCATCTGGAAGTAACACCAGCGGCGGCGCGGGTGCTCCAGCAGTCGGCACGCTTAACACAGGGTTTACCGCAATGCGTCGGCAGACCGGCTTAAACAGTTCAACGATTCTGAACATCGCACCGCGATACCTGATTGTGCCAGTGTCTTACGAGGCCACTGCATTGGAGCTAGTCAACTCGACCAGCTACAACGCAGCCAACAACAACGAAGGCGTCCGCAATATCTACGGCCCTGGCGGACCTCGTAGCCTGACTGTGATCGGCGAACCACAACTTGATGCTTCCAGCACCACAGTTTGGTATCTAGCCGCTGACCCAGGACAGATCGATACCGTGGAACTCACCTTCTTGCAAGGTGAAGAATCGCCGGTCATCGAAAGCGAATGGGACTTTGACAAGGACGTTTACAAAAACAAGGTTCGACAGACGTTCGGAGTCAAGGCAATCGATTGGCGTGGGTTGTTCCGCAACTCTGCCTAGTTGAATCCTCCGTGATGACAGCGGGTGGGGGCTTGCTCTCACCCTCACCCGCTGGCGACCGACCGAGAGTAACCAAGCTACAAATCAACCTTCAAATAGTGAGACAAAAATAAAATGTCAGGCATTCAAGACTTCCAAGTATTTTACGACGACTTCAATGGAACGGTAGCAACGCTTCCAACTTCAGCCGATCCGGCTACTCCGTGGCTGGTAGACGACACCTCAGTGACTGGTACTCCGACCTACACCAAGGGTACGAGTGTTTGCACCATGACGCTAAACAACGACAGTGCCATCGTCAACATTTGCAACCACTTTGGCGACGCGTTGGATTTCGACATCGACGACATCCAGACCGTTGAGATGCGAGTGCGGATCGGTGCCGCAACCTTTACCAGCGGTTCTATCCTTGTGTTCGGAGTCGGCTCAGCCCGCGACGATACGCCTGACAGTGTTGCTGCTCACGCATGGTTTCGGATGGAAGGTGCCAGAAGCACAACCATCTTAGATGTAGAAACTGACGATGGTGTGCGAGATGTGAGCGATGTTTCAACCGGCGTAGCTCTTGGAACCACGTTTAAGCGTTTTGTGATCGACTTCACTGGCGGCAAGTCCAACGTCAAGTTTTACATTGACGGACAGCGGGTCGCTCCTTCGCAGACGTTCGACATGTCAGGCTATAGCTCTGGACTACAGCCAATCATCCAGTTGCAAAAGACGGCCAACGGTAACGTTGATTCAGTAATCGTTGATTACGTCAAGGTAACTACACGCCGAGCTTAACCATGTCGCTTCGTGACGCTATAGCAGACGACGCCGCTGCTGTCTTTTTAGACACAGCGGCTTTTGCCGAAGAGGTAACGTATTGTCCACGACTGTTTCAGCAGGGCGATACGCGGCCAGATCGGACGATCAATGCTGTAGTGATGCGAGAAACAATGGCAACCGTGGCAGAGGATGGCGGGGCTACGGTTCTGCCGGTCTTTGAAGTTCACGTTGCTAACAGTGCCACGTTAGGTATTAGCTCGACGGAATTAGATACGGGTGGCGACCAGATCGAGTTTGCTGCGCGTGACGGAATGGACGCTACCAAGCGGTCAATTGTTAGGCTTGTCACTCAAGACCACGGAATGTTGGTGCTGGAATGCCGCTAGATGTGCCGGTCGACGAAGCGATAACTGACGACGTTGTGACGCTGTTGGAAGATGAATTGACGGACCTTGAGATAATTCGGCAAACCAATCAGGTTGACGAGTGGACGCCAAAAAACGATCAGGTGGTAATTGTTCGTCATGCGTTGGAGCGACTACCGGAAATCGATTGTCCGGGTAATCCGCCAGCAATTGGCTACGAGATGATTTTGCACTTGCGACTCCATGTCATGCAGAGTGAGCATGACACAGAGCCGCTAGACAAGTTGATGAGCATATTGGCTGCAGACGTTCAGGCAGCATTGACGCAGGATTCAGGCTGGTATCACTGGGACGGCAAAGCAATCGATTCAGAGTTTGGAAGTTTTGAGCGGATATCGACAGACACAGGCTTTGCCGCTGCACTGCTACCGCTTCGAGTGCGATATAGAGTTAGCGAAAACAACCCCTACGAATCAAGGCTGTGAGCAATGCTGAACGTGCATTTAGACAAGCAGTCAGTCGCGGCAACTCGCAAGATACTTGAAGACCTTGGCGAAAGCTTTGACAAGGCTATCAACGTCGCGATCTCTAAGACCGTGAAGAAAGTAAAGACGCAAGCCAGCCGCAGACTAAGGCAGGTTATTGCAGCACCGACAAAGGTACTCAAGCGAGCAGTCACACGCGGCAAAGTTAGCAAGCGATCCAATGTTGTTTCGGTCACAGTTTACTTGCAAGCTGGCCATCCAATACCACTGAAATACTTCAAGCCGACATCACCGAAAAAAGGCAAGTTGGGCGTCATCGTCCAAGAGTTTGTCGGAACACGCCGACGCATTCCAGATGGATTTATGAACGACAAATGGGGCAAAAGCGTTTACAGGCGAGCCGGCAAAGAACGGAGACCACTTGACCTACAGCATGGCGTTAAGCCTGGCGACGTTATGCAAAGTCACGGAATAGACAGAGTTGCAGTCTCAGTCGCTAACGAAGAACTCCCAAAACAACTCAAAGAGCGAATCCGCTTTCTGACACTTAAGGCACAAGACAGATTAAGGAACCAAAAAAGTGCTACGTAAAAAACGACTGATTGCCATTAAGCATGAAACAACTCCAGGCACGGCCATTGCATTAGCTAACGGTGATGCAGCTTTCAATGCCTACGACATAACGATTACCCCAAATATCAACGTTGAAGAACACGTAAAGCCAGGCGGGTTTGACCGCAATGGCGGCAACCCAGGTGCTCGACAGGGTACATGCACGTTTAAGACGATGCTGGCGGCCACTGATTCAGCGGTGCCGACATGGGCAAGCGTTTGCCTGCCTGCGTGCGGTTGGAAGAATACGACTGGACTATTCGAGCCGGTAGCAGAAGCACCAGGGACTAACGCCAAGACGGTGACAATCGGCGTCTATTCAGATGGCAAGCTGTTTTCCATCTATGGTGCAATGGGAACTTTTCGGATCGTCTGTCCGAATGGGAGGCCATGTTACATCGAGTGGACATTTACAGGCAAATGGGCAGCGGTCACAGACACGGCATTGCTTACTCCGACCTATCCGACTGATACCGTCCTTCGGTACGCAACGGCGACTACCACATTTAACTCTGTGGCATTGTGCGTTGAGTCTTTAACTCTCGACGCAGGTAACACCGTCGTTATGCGCGAGTGTGCGACAGACGCTACAGGCTTTCACACGGCACTTGTCACCGATCGCTACAGCAAGCTAACAGCTAACCCTGAATCGGCACTTGTGGCGTCACGTAATCCGCACGGTCAGCTAGTCGCAGGAACCGAAGCAGCGTTCTCGCTGAGCATGGCGTATGGCACCGATAGCCTAGTGTTTGCGGCTACCAAAGCACAAGTGCTAAGCGTGGGTGATGGCAACCGAAACGGAATCATGGTTGACGACTTGGAGTTTGGTTTGAATACTTCGTTCTCGCTGGAGTTCGGTGCCTAATGCCTTTGTTCCTTGAACCAAATCAAGAATTTCCAGTCGTGCTGGACTGCGACAAAGACAAGCCAGCCGATTCTAGGCCGACGTTCCTGTGCAAGTCGCAATCGGGACGCGGCATGATTCGGATTGCCGAGTTCCTGGACGCGGAACGCACGGAAGGAATCGCCGACACGCTTGGCAAGTTCGCCGAGGAAATACTCGAGCATTGCGTCGGCTGGAAGCACATACCATACGAGTTCAATGCTGAGTCGATTGTCCAAGTGCTGAGTTATTTCGAGATGCGGGAACTGCTACGAAAAATCATGCTGAATCAGCACGTTACGCCGGAAGAAAAAAAAAGCTAAGAGTCGTCGCAGCAATTCGCACAGGCAAAATATGTGCGGGTTGCTCGTCGGTTAAATGCGTTGATGAGGGGACAGAAGAACAACCGCTGGAAATGGAATGCCCGCTTTGCAATGGTGAGGGTTGCACGGAGTGCGAGCATGGAATAGTTACGATCACCGGCTGCCCGCAGCAGTATTGCCGAAGCGTGGTAAAGGTGGCTCAGCTATCGACCTACAGCGAAAAAGGATTGTTGCCAATTGCCGGTGGTGTGCTCGACCAGTCAGCCTGGGTGATGGAAGCCATTAGTGTTTTGCAGCATGACGAAATGGAGTTTAGAACGCGATGAGCGACGGTGCAATTAAGATCGAGTTGA
>Ga0207939_1000526_pt1 | contig 11166 bp, 10 predicted proteins | sample LakMenEpi02Jun12_FD_150663 | JGI IMG/M metagenome (GOLD analysis project Ga0207939, IMG submission 150663) | Freshwater microbial communities from Lake Mendota, WI - 02JUN2012 deep hole epilimnion (SPAdes) | ecosystem: Environmental > Aquatic > Freshwater > Lentic | place: Lake Mendota, Madison... | reverse complement strand
GAATGGCCTGAATGATTACCGACTCATTGATGTGTTTGGGCAGGGGTAGTTGAACGAGAATTCCGTCGATGCCCGGGTTTTGGTTTAATTGCTGTATTTGATGCAACAGATCAGATTCGGTTACTTGTTCTTCCAGGCGGATGAGGGTAGATTCAAAGCCTGTTTCCTCGCAGTTTTTCACTTTGCTTGCCACATAGGTTTCACTGGCGCCATTGGAGCCGACCAAAATAGCGGCCAGGTGTGGGGCTCTTTTTCCGGATGCTTTGATTTGCCCCGTTGCTGCCAGTAATTTCTCTTTAATTGCCTTTGCCGCAATTTTTCCGTCAAGTAATATCATGTAGCAAAACTATTTTAAAAATGGGAGAGCAGTTACATTTTCGAAAAGACCTGAAAAAATCTACCATATTTTAAAATAATGCATAAAATCTTTTTTGTCAAAGCAAGTAATGCATAAAAAATTTATTTGCATAAAAAATATTTATTGTATTATTAAATAGTTATTTATGTATAACAAAAAAATCTATTTGCTTTTCTTTCACATTTTACGCAGCATTGTAAGGCCCGTTTTGGTCTTTTGTATTGATAGTGATGTTATAATATTAACCATATTTTTTACATTTGTTAAAGGTATACTAATTTTAGTGGCAGGGTTAAGACGATATGGCTTTTTGAACTCTGATACAATTATGGGTAAGTTCGATGGTTTGAAGTAAAAAAATACAAAAAAGGTAACAGTTGTATTAAAACTTAATACATATTAAATATTTTTATTATTCATTTTAAACAACCAACAACATGAGAAAAATTGTACGAATACTGGTTTTGCTGCTGTTCTTCGGAGCTACAGTGAATGCCCAGACAGTTGCAGTTCAGGGAAAGGTTACGGATGTTAGCGGCCCCGTTTCCAACGCTACCATACAAGAAAAAGGGACCAAAAACATTGTGCAGGCGGATGCCAATGGAATTTTCAACATTCGCGCAAAGGAAGGGGCCCTGCTTACTATTTCTGCAACAGGCCACGACAATGCAGAAGTGGCGGCATCAAGTTCTTTTATGAATGTAGCGCTAAATGCGAAAGCGGATGAGCTGCAGGAAGTAATGGTTACTACTGCCTATAATGTGAAAAAGTCTCAGCGCACTACACCTTTCAGTTCTCAGGTAATCAAATCTGAACAACTGAATGTGATTCGTCAGCCGAACTTGAACAATGCTTTGGCGGGAAAAGTAGCCGGTGTTCAGTTCCGGGGTCAGAGTAGTGCTAAATTAACAGATCAAGGTTTCCTTCGTATTCGCGGAGGTGGATCACTTTCGGATGTGGCACCCATTTATGTAGTGGATGGTACATTAACCAACTCTTTTGATATTAATCCTGATGATGTAGAAGATATCACTGTTTTAAAAGGCGCCAACGCTACTGCCTTATTTGGTAGCCGCGCCGTGAATGGTGCTATCGTTGTTACTACCCGCAAGGGCGGGGGTAAAAAGGGCATCGGTATAGAAGTGAATCAGGGACTTATGTTTGATCGGGCTGCTTTTCTTCCCAAATACCAAAATGAATATGGAGGGGGCGATGGCGACTGGCTTACTTTTAATTATGTTGCCGGCATGCCCACAGAATGGCAGAGCTTAAATGGTAAGCGTTATCGCGACTTTACCGATGATGCCAGTTGGGGACCAAAAATCGATGGCAGTGAATATATACCTTGGTATGCATTCATTCCGGGCCATAGCAAAACTGGACAAACGGCCTCATTTGTGGCTCAACCAAACAACGTGCGTGATTTCTGGAATACCGGTATCACCAACAACACCAATGTAAGCTTTACCCAAAGCAATGGAGCCGGACAAAACCTTCGAGTTTCTTATACAAACCAATCCATTCGTGGTTTGTTGCCTAATACTAATTCACTTCGTCACAATCTATTTGCTTCTTTCAATATGGAATTGGGCAAGTTGTTCACGTTGAATGCCAACATAACTTACACCAATCAGCGCATCAACGGTGAATTTGGTGACGGGTATGCCAACAACTCCTCCGGTAACTTCAACCAGTGGTTTCACCGCGATTTGGATATCAATATTCTACGTGATTTCTCCGACTTCAAAACACCTATCGGAACGATTGCTTCTTGGAATTTCCGTCGGAACCCTGGTGCCTGGAGTGCAGCTGCGCCTAGAAATAGCGTATATGGGGCTAACTACTGGTATAACCCCTATACCTATTATGAACAGCTCAATTATGCACAATACCGCGATCGTATGTATGGTGATGTGGGCCTTACCTATAAAATCAATAGTCACCTGAAAATTCGTGGTACAATTCGTACTGATCAGTTTAGCGGAAACGTAGAAAACATTACACCTAATATTCTCGAATTCACCGGCGTACAAACTGGATTGCTCGCTGCATATGGAACCAGTACTACTGTTAATAGAGAGTGGAATTTTGAAGGATTGGCAACATATACCAATACTTTTGGTAATCTGGCTGTTACCGTGAATGCGGGTGCTAACCGTTTGTCCATTCGCAATCGTGCCGTTTCGGCCAATACCAACAATGGCTTAAACGTGCCGGAATTGTATGCAATCAGTAACTCCAAAACAACTGCTACGATTTCCAATGCACGCTCCGACCAACAAGCCAATTCTCTCTTTGCTTTTGGTGATTTCGAATACAAGAAGAATTTAAGTCTTACTTGGGTCGTAAGAAATGATTGGTTCTCTACCTTACCAGCCTCTAATAATTCACTTTTATCATCTTCTATTGGAACATCTTTTGTATTCTCTGATTTCACTAAAAAAGCACTTCCCTGGTTGAGCTTCGGAAAGGTATTTGCTTCATGGGGTAAGAAGCCGGTGGCTTTGAATCCATACGAGTTGAACCTGAACTACTCTGTTAACCCGCTTTTGTGGGGAACCAACTTCTTGATGACAACACCTGATGTTGCTCCGGATGCCAGTCTGCGTGGTTCTCTGGTTACTACCTGGGAAGGTGGTTTGGACTTTCGTTTTGCCAAAAACAAAATTGGTTTAACTATTACTTACTTCTTTGAAGATAATATCAAAGCTCCGCTGCAGGTTACTTCCAGTGGTGTTAGCGGATTTACAGCTCAGCGTATTAATGCCGCCTGGATACAACGCCAGGGTATTGAAACAGAATTAAGTGCCAGAATCATTGAAAAGAAAGCCTTCCAATGGCGTGCTAATGGTACTTTCTCTTACCTGATAGACAATCCAGTGAAAGAATTAGCACCTGGACTTAGCTCCATTGTACTTTCGGGTGGATCTTTCGGAACCCGTTTTGCCCGTGCTTTCCATATTGCCGGCCAACAATGGGGTACTCTTAGAGGAGGTGGTATCAAACGCAACGCAGATGGTCAACCCCTTATTACTACCAATGGTTTTAGTGGCGGACTGGGTTGGTATGCTCCCGGAGATGCTAACAAGGAATGGGGTTCAGTTGTTCCCCGAATCACAGGTGGTTTGCAGAACTTCTTCTCATACAAGCGCTTCAATATGGCGGTTTCTATGGATTATCAATTTGGCGGTCAATTCTTTTCACTGTCCGAACAGTGGGGTAACTTCTCCGGGTTGATGTCTAATACAGGTGGATTGAATGAGAAAGGAAATCCAATCCGTAATTCTGTTGCTGATGGCGGTGGTGTTCGCGTAACTGGTGTGCAGGCTTCCGACGGAAGAACGCCAGTAGATACATATGTTGAGGCGTATGACTACTTCCACCAGTTCTATTATCAGCAGATTGCAGAGCCCTTTGTACATAGTTTAAGTTGTGTGAAGGTGCGTGAAGTAAGCCTCGGGTATAATATTCCGGTTCAAAAGCTTGGTAAATTTGGTAAGGCATTTCAGGGAGCTAATATTTCCCTTACAGCCCGCAACCTTTTTATTCTTTACAGAGAAACCAAGAATTTTGATCCCACCGAGATCAGTGGTGTATTTGGTGAAGATGGCCAGATGCCCGGAACACGTTCAGTTGGGTTTAACCTGAAAATGAATTTCTAATAACCCTTAAAAGTATATACAATGAAAACTATGAATATAAAAAAAGTCGTTATTGTGCTAGGGGTGTCAGTTATGGCAACGGTTGGCTGTAAAAAGAGTATTGATGAATTTGGAACCATTAATAGAAATCCAAATGCAACTACCGTTCCTATCACTTCGGCCTTATTAAGCAATGTAATTGCTAATGCAGGTGGTAATGTATGGGGTGGTGCCGTTAACGCTACCGCCGGATTATATTGCCAGTATATGTCTGAGACTCAGTACACGGATATCTCCCGCTACGCAACCCCCACTATCAACTGGGATGGTACCTATGCCGGTGACATGTACGACCTTCAGAACATAATTAATACAAACACAAATCCTGAAACAAAGGCAACAGCAGCTCAGTATGGTTCGAATGCGAATCAGATTGCCATTGCACGTATCCTGAAAGCGTATTATTTTATGACGCTGACTGATGCTTATGGAGATGTGCCTTTTTCTCAGGCTTTAAAAGGCGTGGGAACCATTCCGTACGACAAGCAGGAGACCATCTATCCGGCTCTTCTCACCGAGCTTAAAGAAGCGGTGGCACAATTTGATAATGGTGCCACTGTTCAGGGTGATTTAATGTATGCTGGTAATACTACCAAATGGAAAAAATTGGCTAATTCATTAAGAGCTATTTTGGCACTTCGTATGTCGAAAGTATTTCCATCAACTGGTCAGCTCGCCGCAACTGAATTTGCTGCTGCTATTGCTGCTGGTGTTATCGATGCAAATGCAGACAATGCTTCGATTCCTTATCCTGGAGGTAATTATCGTAATCCGGTTTATACTTATTATGTAATTACGCAGCGTTTTGACTATGCAGTTAGTAAAACCATGACCGATCAGTTAACAGCATTGGGGGATCCCCGCATTGGAACTTTCGGTAATAACAGTAAGGGATTCCCTTATGGGTTAACCAGGAGTGATGCACTGGCATGGCAGACCATCAATCCCGCTTTTGCTTTTCTGCTTGGTTTTACCGCAACCCCTCAAACATTGCCCTTGAGCCTAGTTTCTGCCGGTCAGATATTTCTGGCAAGAGCGGATGCTGCCAAGAGAGGCTGGACTACCGAGAATGCAGCAACTGTTTATGCTTCTGGCATTACAGCTGAAATGAATCGTTGGGGAATTTCAAATTCAACGGCTATCAACGCGTATCTGGCTCAGCCCGTTGTATCGCTGGATGGGTCTGCTTCAGATTTTCAAAAAATTGCTGAACAACGCTGGTTGTCGCACTTCCCGGATGGAAATCAGGGTTGGGCTGAGTGGCGCAGAACAGGCTTCCCTGCTCTTTCTCCAGCTCCCGGCCAAAGCAATCCGGTACCGCGTCGGGTTCCTTATGGGCCTAATGAGCCTCAGTTAAATAGCGTAAATTATGCTGCAGCTGCCGCACTGTATAACAGCAATTCTCAAAATGCACGCATCTGGTGGGATAAGCCATAACATTTCTATTACTAAAAAAGGCCGATGCTTGTCATCGGCCTTTTTTTTACCGCTATAAACAAACAGTCCTTTTCTGGAAATCCTTCTATCGTAATTACTAGAAGGGTATATAGCAAACAATACACTACTTTTCCTCAATTTATATTGTGCCAATTAAACGATTGGTAGCAGCCATTGAATTGATTAACTTTGTAGTAATCTCAACTCAATGGAAACACAACCCGCCAACCAACTAAACATCGAAATCTCCGAAGAAGTTGCCGAAGGTAGCTACGCCAATCTGGCCATCATCACCCACAGCAACGCTGAATTTGTAATTGATTTTGTGAATGTTATGCCCGGAACCCCGAAAAGTAAGGTAAAATCCCGCGTGATTTTTACCCCCATGCATGCCAAGCGTTTTATGAAGGCGTTGCAAGAAAATATTAGTCGCTTCGAAGCCAGCAATGGAACCATCAAAGACCTGGAGCAGATAGAGATTCCTATGAATTTCGGTGGACTCACCGGACAAGCCTAAGGATGATTATATCATTCCTTCATCGGCAAAGCTGAAATAACCTTCCTGACTAACAATAATATGGTCTAGCACCGCAATATCCATGAGTGCGGCAGCCTGTTTTATTTTTTGAGTCAGTTGCTCATCTGCCTTACTGGGCGTTAAGTTTCCGCTGGGATGGTTGTGGCATAAAACTAACGAAGTAGCATCCTGCTCCAACGCTTTTTTTAAGATGATACGTGGGTCGGCAACGGTGCCGGTTAATCCCCCTTCGCTGATGGTTTCTAGTGATAAAATGCGGTTACCCCTGTTCAAGTACACTACTGCAAATACTTCTTGTTTGCGGTATTCTAATCTGGCTTGCAAATAGCTGGCAATATCCTTGCTGCCCTGAATTTTTGTTCGAAAATGTTCGGCTGCTTTTCTGCGAATGCCTAATTCCATGGCTGCAGCAATGGTTACCGATTTGGCTTCCCCAATACCTCGAATCCTGCCTTTTAATAGTTCCGGCACACTCATTCGGGCCAGTTGCTGGAGGTCGTTATTAGCATACAGCAGCATATTTTTGGCTACATCCAGGGCCGAAGCATCGCGGGTACCATTATGAATCAGAATGGCCAGTAGCTCTGCAACGCTTAAGCTGTGCGCACCTTCGCGCATTAATTTTTCTCGGGGCTGGTCGTCGGCAGCCCATTCTCTAATCGACAATTTTCGCATGTGAACAAATTGTAATTAAGTCAATATAGCAATTCGTACTTGAATAGTTATCTTCGCGCATATCCCAGTAGTATATGAATCCTTCTGTTAAGATATTCTCCGGTACCGGTTCCCAAAAATTGGCCGAGAAAATAGCCCAACGCTTTGGTGCCCCACTTGGAAAAGTAAATATTCAGCAGTTCAGCGACGGGGAATGGCAGCCCATTTTTTTGGAAAGTATTCGGGGGGATTATGTTTTTTTGGTGCAAAGTACTTTTGCACCAGCCGATAATCTGATGCAGTTATTGCTGATGATTGATGCAGCCAAAAGAGCCAGTGCCTATCGAGTAGTGGCGGTAATTCCCTATTATGGATATGCGCGGCAAGACCGGAAAGACAAGCCCCGGGTAGCCATTGGGGCCAAAATGATTGCCACCCTACTGGAAGCTGCGGGCGCCGACCGGGTGATTACGATGGATTTGCATGCTCCCCAGATTCAGGGATTTTTTGATGTGCCGGTTGACCATTTAGATAGTTCTGCCATTTTTATACCCTATATAGACCAGCTTAAGCTGGCCAATCTCTCTTTTGCGGCTCCGGATGTAGGCAGTACCAATCGAGTACGTGAAATCGCCAGCTATTTTAATGCCGAAATGGTAATCTGTGATAAACACCGCAAACGGGCCAATGAAATTGCCAGTATGGTGGTTATTGGGGATGTAACCGGCAGGGATGTGGTGCTGGTAGATGATATTTGCGATACCGGAGGAACCCTGGCTAAAGCGGCCGGTCTACTGAAGGAAAAGGGTGCCAACAGCGTACGGGCTATGATTACCCACCCGGTTTTAAGCGGTAAAGCCTACGAAAATATTGAAAACAGCGTGCTGGAAGAGCTGGTAGTATGCGATACCATCCCACTAATGAAGGAATCTCCCAAAATAAAGTCCATCAGCGTAGCCGACCTGTTCGCCATTGCCATCCGGAATGCCTACGAAAATAAGAGCATTACCAGCCTTTTTATCCATTCTCAATTGAGGGGAAGGGATAAATAATCGCTTCTTTACGTGGTTTTTAGCTGATTTTAATTACCTTCGCCCTCCCAAAACCGGGCGTAGCGATTATGTTCCGGCGTGAGGGAATCAAATAATTAATTTTTTTATGAAAACAATTACAATCGAAGGTCACCTGAGGACCGAGCATGGCAAAAAAGCCGCCCGCCAGATTCGCTCTCAGGAAAATGTGCCAGCTGTAATTTACGGGGGTGCTCAGGAGGTAAATTTTTACGCTTCTGCAAAGGCATTTAAGTCTTTAGTGTACACTAGTGAATTTCAAACGGCCGATGTTACAGTAGACGGCAAAACGTATCGTTGCATTTTAAAAGATTTGCAATTTGATAAAGTAACGGATTCACTGATTCACGTTGATTTGTTGGAACTGGTAGGCGACAAAAAAGTGGTAGCCACTATTCCATTGAAATTTACCGGAACTTCTGTTGGGGTAAAAGGTGGAGGAAAGCTGATCATCAAGATCAAATCTTTGAAGGTAAAAGCGCTTCCCAAAGACTTACAGGAAAACATTACGGTAGACATTACCGATTTGGATTTGAACGGAAATATCCGTGTTGAAGATGTTAAGGTTCCCGGTATTGAAATCCTGAACTCTCCGCGTATTCCAATCGCTTCTGTTGTTCTTACCCGCCAGTTAAAGCAGGAAGAAGCAACTGGTGCAAAGGCTGCTCCGGCTGCAAAAGCTGCTGCTCCCGCTGCTGCGAAAAAATAATCTTTTCGAATGATTTTTATAACTGCAGGTTCTTGCGAACTTGCAGTTTTTTTATGCAAAAAATGGAAGGCTATCTTCCCCGAATGTTTTTCAATTCGGCAAATCATGTACTTTTACCCGTAACCCTAGAATAGCGGCTATGCAACGTTTTTTAATTGTAGGCTTAGGTAATCCCGGTCCCGACTATCACCATACCCGGCACAACATCGGTTTTGATGTGTTGGATGCTTTTGTGCAGAAGCATGGGGGAGTATTCACATCCGGTAGATTGGCAGAAGTGGCCACTGTAAAATTGAAGGGGCGAGAATTGGTATGTATTAAGCCAACTACTTTTATGAACCTCAGCGGGAAGGCGTTTTTATATTGGATGAATAAAGAGAACATCCCCGTGGAGCAAACCCTAACCATTGTGGATGATTTGGCTTTACCGCTCAGTAAATTACGCCTGCGGGGCTCGGGGTCTGACGCGGGGCATAATGGACTAAAAGATATTCAGCTAACCCTGGGCACCGACCAGTATCCCAAACTTCGATTTGGCATTGGTAACCAGTTTCCCCGGGGTGGACAGGTAGATTTTGTGCTGGGTCGCTGGCTGGCCGAGGAACAGCTGGTGGTTGATGCCAAGATAAAGGCCTGCTGTGATGTGATAGAATCCTTTGTGCTGGCAGGGTTGGCCTATACGATGAATATGGCAAACCGGATGGAGTTGTAATATTTTGTCCGACAATTCTTGCAACTTTCCTCCCCCCATTTTCAATTTTGAATTGTTGATATTTTTCTTGGTAAAACCATAGTTCCCCACCATCCCTATTTTCGGGCTACTCCCATACAATTTTTTCATTTTCAGGTCGTTCTACTCAAACAGGGCTATTAAATAGCGCCGGAAAAGTTACTGAATATGAAAATATTTTGTGTAGGAAGAAATTATGCAGAGCATGCCCGGGAATTGGGTAATGAAATTCCCGAGGAGCCCGTAATTTTTATAAAGCCTTCAACCGCGCTGCTTCCTGTTGGGTCTGATTTTCATTATCCAGCTTTTACAAAGGACTTGCATTATGAGGCAGAATTGGTGCTTCGGGTAGCCAAACGGGGTAGTAAGATCAAGTCGGATGCGTTAACGTATATAGATGCCATAACGGTGGGGATTGATTTTACTGCCAGGGATTTACAGGCTGAGCTAAAGAAAAAGGGGTTGCCCTGGGAAAAAGCCAAAGCTTGGGATCAGGCGGCCATATTGGGAAATTGGCAGGAAATACCCGAAGGCGAAATCCATTTTTCATTGAAGAAAAACGGCAACCTGGTTCAGCAGGGGAGTACGAACTATATGATTTTTCCTTTTGATTTCCTGATAGCCCATATCTCTGAATACTTTACCCTAGAGCCTGGCGATTTGATTTATACTGGAACACCCGCAGGGGTAGGGCCCTGTGTTGCGGGCGATGTGCTGGAAGGATATTTTGAAGACCAATCTGTTTTTTCACTGATTATTCATGCATAACAACCGAACACATAGCATGCTGAACCTTACTACTTTGCTGGATGCCTATCAGATGATGGTTACTGCAAAAACCATGTCGGAAACATTCGAAGCGCAGCGGTCTGAATGCCTGTATGTGCATGCAACTTCCCGAGGGCATGAAGCTATTCAAATTGCTACCGGTTTGCAGATGCACAGTTGCGATTGGCTCAATGCTTATTATCGCGACGATAGTTTATTGTTATCACTCGGGTTTACCCCCTATGAACTGATGTTGCAATTGCTGGCCAAAAAGAACGATCCATTTTCTGGCGGCAGATCTTATTACTCCCATCCCAGCAGTAAAGATCCGGGTAAGCCTTCTATCATGCACCAAAGTAGTGCAACCGGTATGCAGGCTATTCCGGCTACCGGATTGGCACATGCTATACAAATAGCCGAGGAAACCGGCGTAATGAAATTGCGAAAAACCAACGACGGCCAGTTGCCCATAGTAATTTGTTCTATGGGTAACGGTGCTGTTGCCGAAGGAGAAGTGAGTGAGGCATTTCAGTTTGCCGTACTTAAACAGTTGCCCATTATTTATCTGGTACAGGATAATGGCTGGAGCATTAGTGCCAAAGCCGATGAAATTCGCACCACCAATGCCTACGACTTTGCAGATGGATTTAAAGGGATGGAGCGTTTACAATGTGATGGAAGCAATTTTGCCGAAAGTTATTTAACCATGCAACGGGCCATTCAAATTGCCCGCATCGAGCGGAAGCCGGTATTGGTGCATGCTACTTTATCCTTACAAGGGCATACTATCAGTGGCCTACGTAAAGAATCTTATCGGTATAAGGATTCCTCTTCGATACAAAAGCCTTTGCTCGATCCGGTTGTTATTCTCCGTAATTTGTTATTAGAAGCGGGCATTACCGAGCAGGATTTACAACAAATAGAAACAGCTGTTTCCAAAAGGGTGCAACACGATTTTTCTAGGGCCCTGCATTCTGATGATCCCGATGTAGAAACCGTGGAAGATCATGTGTATGCCGAAACCATGATTAAAGAAGAGATGGGAACGCGGGAACCCCTGCAGGGTAAGAAGGTTATGATGGTAGAAGCTGCCCTACATGCCATTGAGGAACTGATGGAAGCCTATCCCGAAACAGTATTATATGGGCAGGAAGTAGGCAGCCGGCTGGGAGGCGTATTTAGAGAAGTTGATCATTTAATG
>Ga0207939_1000519_pt1 | contig 11236 bp, 8 predicted proteins | sample LakMenEpi02Jun12_FD_150663 | JGI IMG/M metagenome (GOLD analysis project Ga0207939, IMG submission 150663) | Freshwater microbial communities from Lake Mendota, WI - 02JUN2012 deep hole epilimnion (SPAdes) | ecosystem: Environmental > Aquatic > Freshwater > Lentic | place: Lake Mendota, Madison... | reverse complement strand
GTTGTCTCGTCTCGACGCCTTCAAGAAAGCCGCCAAGCTCTAGTTCTCCTGGCGAGAGTTGGGATCGCTTTCGCGCGCATCCCCGTCGGAGTGGCACATCGCCTGCGTGCCGCATCGCCCGCGTGCCGCATCGCCCGCGTGCCGCATCGCCCGCGTGCCACCGAATGCGTACTCTCGTAGGTGCCGTGTCGCAGATTGCCAGAGTCGTCGTCGACGTCACGGGCGTCGACAAACCCTTCGACTACCTCATTCCCGAGGATCTCGCGAGCACCGTCGTGGTGGGTGCACGGGTGCGCGTACCCCTGCATCGTCGAGAGGTTCCTGGCTGGGTGACTGCAATCGTGGACGCACAACACAGCGACGTCGGTGCGTCGCGATTGCTTGCTCTCAAAAAAGTGACGTCGATCGGGCCGACTCCGGAGGTGGTGTCGCTCATCGAATGGGCAGCCGGTCGTTGGGCTTCGCGTCGCCGACCATTCTTGGTGTCGGCGTCTCCCGACCGTCGTGTGCCACGGCTGCTTTCGCCTCGCTATTCGCCCCGCGTGACGACGTCGGGCGAGAGCCAGATTCGTGGGCTCCTCCATGCCGGTGGTGGAGTGGTGCAGTGCGGACCTGCATCGAATCATGTTGCGGTGCTTGAAGCGGCATTGTCGTTGGGTCCGACCATCCTGGTTGCACCAACCGTCGTGCAGGCCAGACGGCTGGCAGCCGAGAGTCGTCGAATGGGCTTTACCACCGCGATCTATCCCGACGAGTGGGCTTCGGCTGCATCCGGCGTGGATGTCGTCGTCGGAGCCAGATCAGTGGTGTGGGCGAGCGTGCCATCGTTGTCGTGCATCGTGGTAATTGACGAACATGACGACACCCTGCAAGAAGAGCGTTCCCCTACGTGGCATGCACGAGACGTGGCCATTGAGAGAGCTCGTCGAGCCGGCATTCCGTGCCTCTTGGTATCGCCCGTACCGACACTCGCTGCGCAGAACTGGGCAGGGGATCGAACGTTGGTCACCGACGATGCATCGCAGTGGCCTTCGGTTCGGGTGATTGATCGCAACAGCGACGACCGATGGGCTTCGTCACTCGTGACGTCACCCCTCATCGAGCTCCTGCGCGATGAACGCAAGCGGGTGGTGTGTGTGCTCAATGTGAAGGGTCGGGCGCGAGTGGTGGCGTGTGACTCGTGCCGGACCGTTGGAAGGTGCGAGACATGTGGAGCCGCAGTCACCCAACCCGATGAGCATCAACTGGTGTGTCCACGGTGTGCAACCACCAGGCCAGTGGTCTGTATGTCGTGTGGATCGCAGAAGATGCGTTCAGTGCGGATTGGCATTTCCCGACTGCGCGACGAGTTGGAGGCAGCGGCCGGCCGGCTGGTGCAGGAAATCACTCCATCCACCACATCGGTTGATTCCCGGGCATCGGTGTTCGTCGGTACGGAAGCGGTCCTGCATCGCATCGATCGTGCGGATGTGGTGGTATTTCTCGATATCGATACCGAACTCTTGGCGCCGCGATTCCGCGCCAGCGAGCAGGCGCTCGACCTGCTTGCGCACGGGGCAAGGGTGGTTGGCAGCGGCGGCGAGCTGGTCATTCAAACTGCGGTACCGCAACACGAAGTGCTGGCAGGTCTTGCGTCCGGCGATCTCAGTGCCCATGTTGCGGCCGAAAGGCTTCGTCGCCAACGCCTCCACTTGCCGCCCTTCGGTGCTCTGGCGGAAATCAGTGGCAAAGGTACCGCAGAGGTAGTTGGGCAGTTGGCACAGTCGTTGTTGGTGCAGGTCGCCATGGGAGATGAGCGTGCGCTCGTACGCGCGCGGTCGTGGGATGACCTCAGTGAGGCTCTTGCAGCGCTCGATCGTCCGAAGCAGCGAGTGCGCATTGCCGTGGATCCTGCGCGGGCCTGAGTTTTTCGTCATTTCCGTGACGCGCCGGCACACAGTGGGGCAGCAGAGACGAAGTACTTGACAATCTTCAAAATCCAAAGGATGCTCCCATGACAATGACTCTTGAAAATCCATCGACGTCGGGTGATCCGCGCGGTGAACTGCCGCCGGAATACGTCAACCTCGACTTCAACGCCCCAGCCACGGTCGGTGTGGTGCTGTACGAGAGTCAGCGAATCCGCAGTGAGTTGCGTGGTGAAGACCGTCGTATGGAGAACTCCCTACGCGCAGAGATGTCGTCCATTGAGAAGTCGATTCGCGCGGACATGTCCAAGATGGAGCAGGCCATCCGCTCGGACATGGCAGCAATGGAAAAGTCCATTCGCGCGGACATGGCAGCGATGGAGCGCTCGTTGCGGGAGGAGATGGCCCGCAATACTCGCACGCTGTTGACGACCATGATCACCCTGAACGGCATCACCATCGCCGCGATCGGCGCAATGATCAAATTTCTCTGACGTCGAGCTAGATGTCGATACCGCGGGGCAGACGCTCGGGGTCGTAGTCGAGCAAACTCAACCCTTGGCGGCATGCGAATCGGTCGGTCATGCCACCCACATAGGTGACTGCTTGTCGGAGCGACTCGTCGCTCTTGGGTGCACCAACGCCGTCACGAAATGCCACAGCCATGTGGTCGGGGTGGGCGTGGTAGTGCTCCACGAGTGCACGCAGAAGATCGATGACGGCCTGAGCCTGTGTGCGGGAGGCCTCGCGCATGTAGATGTTGTCGTAGTTGAATTTCCGAAATGCCGCGAGGGCATCGGCCGTGTGGCTGGTCATTCCGATGCGCCCGGAGTCGCGCGCTGCATCGATCATGGCGGTGATGAACGATTTCAACTGCGAGCCGCGCGTGACGCCGCAACGTGAACGGACTGCTTCTGGCAACGTCTCGGCAACCACCAACCCGGTGGAAACGGCGTCCTCGAAATCGTGGCATACATATGCGATTCGATCGGCCCATGACACCACTTCGCCCTCCGGGGTTGCCGGAGCTGGCCGCGACCACGAGTGATTGCGAATGCCATCAAGTGTTTCGCTGCAGAGGTTCAGTGACGACAATGCGACATCGGCGCCCCACACCGCGTGGTCGTAGCCGCCTTCCACGTAGGGCGAGAGCGCGTCTTCGCTCGCATGTCCGCCGGGGCCGTGTCCGCAATCGTGTCCGAGGGCGATGGCTTCGGTGAGTGCCACGTTGAGGCCGAGTGCGCGGGAAACGGATACGGCAACCTGGGCCACTTCGAGTGCGTGCGTCAGGCGGGTGCGCTGGTGATCCTCTGGGAAGACGAAGACCTGTGTCTTTCCCGCCAAGCGACGGAACGACGACGCATGGAGAATGCGGTCCCGATCGCGCTCGAAGCACGTGCGAAACGCATCCGGCTCTTCGGGTTGTTGGCGGTTGCCTGCACCAAACGACCGCGTTGCATGTGGCGCGAGAAACTCCGATTCATGTGCTTCGCGCGCATCGCGGGGCACCAACTCCAGGCGCCCGGTTCCGGCCCATGAGTCGGCGTGAGCAAAGCGAATGTCACCGTCGTGTGCGTGGCCGTGCATCGTGGATGCCCACGATTCGGCGCGCGATGTCATGCCTCAACGATACGTACGGGGTATGCGCTTGTAGCGTGATTGTTCGCCACAACGGCATGAGTCGTCACCAGGAGTCCACCCCATATGAGTGCGTTTGTTGACGAAGCGCAACTGAACGTGCGTGGTGGCGATGGTGGTGCCGGTTGCGTGAGCTTCCGTCGTGAGGGTCCGGTGGTGTACGGCGGTCCCAACGGTGGCGACGGCGGTGATGGTGGTGCGGTGTGGTTGATTGCCGATCACAACGTTGCGTCGCTCGTGGCATTTCGTGATCACCCGCATCGACGCGGTGAAGATGGCGTATCGGGAATGGGCAAGGATTTGCACGGACGACGTGGTCGAGATTTGGAAGTAAAGGTGCCCGAGGGGACGATCGTTCGCGACCTCTACGGCGGCGAAATTCTCGCCGACTTGCGTACGCACGGGATGCGCTGGATGGCAATTCCGGGTGGGCAGGGAGGTCGTGGCAATGCGCGCTTTCTCACCAACAAGCGGCGCGCACCGAAGTTCGCCGAGCAGGGCGAACATGGTCCAACGCGTTGGTTGAAGCTCGAGCTCAAACTGATGGCCGATGTCGCTCTCGTTGGGTATCCGAACGCGGGCAAGAGCACGTTCATCTCTGCAGTGTCGGCCGCCAAACCGAAGATTGCGAACTATCCGTTCACCACATTGGAGCCGCATCTGGGGGTGGTGCGACTGGGCGAGGAAACCGAGTTCGTCATCGCCGACATTCCAGGACTCATCGAAGGTGCAAGCGAAGGGCGGGGGCTTGGTCATCAATTCCTCCGGCACATCGAGCGAGCACGAGTGTTGTGCATCCTCGCCGACCTGGTTTCGATGGAAGGCATTGCACCAGAAACCCAGGTCGAGGTGCTGTTGCACGAACTACAGGCGTACCGCCCCGAGTTGTTGGAGCGTCCACGACTGATCGTGGGTACAAAACTCGATGCCGTCGATGGTGACACCAAGGCTCGATGGGAGGCCGCCGGATGGCGAACGATGTCGTCCGTCACCGGTGCAGGTGTGCGCGACGTGGTGGGTGCACTCGCCGAGTTGGTGTACGAGGCGCGCGAGGTGCCGGCAGTCGACAACACCGAGATCACCATTCGGCCAGAGCCGGAGGGCACGCGGGTGGAGAAGGTCGGCGACAACGAGTTCCGCCTGCATGGTCGGGCGGTGGAACGTGCAGTCGCGCTCAGCGACGTGTCGTCCCCGGACGCACTCAACTACATCGACGACCGACTCACGGGTCTGGGGGTGCCACGACTCCTTGCGCGAGCCGGGGCGCATGACGGGGCAACGATTCACATCAAGGAATTCAGCTTCGAATACACGCACGTGGTGGGTTGAGGTAGCTCAATGAGAGTCGTTGCAAAGATCGGAACGTCATCGATCACCGACGATCGTGGGGCCATCAACGTTGCCATGGTGCAGTCGTTGTGTTTCCAGGTGGCGCAGCTGCGCAGCCAAGGCCATGAAGTGTTGGTGGTTACCAGTGGTGCCGTGGCTGGAGGTGTTGCGGCACTCGGGTTGTCGCAGCGTCCCACCGATACCGCGACGCTCCAGGCGCTGGCTGCAGCAGGACAGAGTCGACTCATGGGTCACTACAACTCCGCCTTGGATGCACATGGTTTGGTGGGTGCGCAGGTGTTGTTGGTGCCGAATGACTTCATCGATCGTGCTCAGTACCTCCATGCCCGACAGACCATGTTGCGACTGTTGGAGTTGGGTTGTGTCCCGGTCATCAACGAAAACGATGCCATTGCCAGCGACGAGATTCGATTCGGCGACAACGACCGTATTGCTGCATTGGTCGCCCACAGCGTGGATGCCGATGTGTTGGTGCTGCTCACCGATACGGACGGCTTGTTCACCGCCGACCCCGCAACGGATTCGTCGGCGACGCTCATCGAGCAAGTCTCGGCCTCCGACGAACTCATGACCGTGCGCGCAGGCGCTTCCGGTACGGCGCGTGGAAGCGGCGGGATGGCATCCAAGTTGACGGCAGCTCGAATTGCCAGTTGGTCGGGTGTACGCACGGTGATTGCGCGTGCGTCACGTGCATCGGTGTTGCAGGATGCAGTGTCGGGAAAAAGTGCGGTTGGCACCACGTTTGCGGCTCACGATCGAAGTTTGACGGCACGAAAGTTGTGGATCGCGTTTGCCGCACAGCCCGCCGGTCGAGTCACCGTCGATGATGGTGCCCGCTCTGCGCTCGTCGCGAGGGGAGTCTCGCTCCTACACGCAGGCGTGGTGGAAGTTCGTGGTGGATTTTCCGCCGGCGATGTGGTGGAAATCGCAGATACGACAGGGGTGGTTCTGGCTCGCGGATTGGTTCGTGTGGACGAGCGCCATGCGGCTGCAGCAGCCGGGAAGAAGAGTTCAGAGTTGTCTGACGAGGTGCCTGTCGAGTTGGTTCACCGCGACGACCTCATCGTCTACTGAACAACAGTCCGGGCAGGTGTGGCGTGCCGTGTCGTCGTGACATGGTCTCTACTGCCACGACGGAAAACACCAGGTACGAAATGGCGAACGCCAGTCCAAGGCCGTGCACGTCGTAGCGATCGGCCAGCGGGACTGCCAACACGATGTTGAGAGCGTTTTGTCCGAGGTTGATGAGAAACGGCGTACGCGTGTCACTGTGGCTGTAGAAACCGCGAAGTGCGAAGAGGTACAAGGAGAATCCCACCAAGCCGACACCCAAACCGCTGAGGGCGCGAGCGGTGGTGGCGACTGCATCGTCACTGAACGCCCCCCAACCGAGGAGTACGCGAACGATCGGCGCGGCAAACACCGTCAATGCGATCGATGGCACCAGCGTGAGTGCCACGGTGGAGCGAGCGCTTCCGATGAATCGCTGGGCAAACTCCGTGCGGTCGTGTCGTGCAACGGCTCGGGCCATCAGCGGTGCGCTGGTGGTCACGATGGTGACCGCAAGCAGCCCGTGTGGCAATTGAAAAATGGTCATTGCTTTTGCGTAGGCATCCAGTCGGCCGGATCCGGGGTCGGCCAGATTCTTGATCACGATGAGTGCCGCCTGGTTTGCTGCGATGTATCCGATGGCCCAGCCGGACACCTTGAAAAGCTCTCGCACGGCATCGTGCCTCGGAGCAAAGACGGGTCGGGGGAACACGCCGGCCCGTATCGCAACCGACATGACGATGAGGGCCATCACCGCAATACCGAGAGTTGGGCCGAGCGAAAACCACCAGAAGAGTCGCGATCCGGAATCGGCAGCAGCGAGCGAAACCTCGGCAATCGACGAATCGCTGCGCAACCCGAGAAGGGCAACGATTGCAACCACGTTGGATGCCACCGGAGCCCACGCAGCAGCCAAGAACCTTCCGCCCGCATTCAACACTGCGGCTGCAAGCGCATTGAGGCCGTAGAAAAAGATCTGCAAGAGGAACACCCGGGTGAGGGCGGTGCCGACGCCATGGAAGATGTCTGCATCCCCTGCGGGTGACAGTGAGTACAGCCGGAATATCGCCGGCGCCGCCAACACGGCGAGAACGGTGATCACACCGAGGACCACGAGTCCCGTGCCGAACACCGCAGCCGTTCCGTCATGATCGTGTCGTTCGCGTTGCGCCACGAAGAGCGGTACCAGTACGGCCGTGAGGGTGCCGCCGAGGAGCAGCTCGTAGATCACGTTCGGCGCATTGTTGCCCACATCGAATGCATCGGCCAGCGCGGTTTGCCCGATCACCGCGGCAAACACGATGAGGCGAGCCAACCCCGTCACTCGTGATGCCAGCGTTCCGCCGGCCACACCGAGATTGCTCGCGAACTGCGAGCGTTCAGTCATCGTGCTCAAATGCTATTGCCAGCGCTCGTTCGCAGAGTGCATTCCTGAGTAGCCTTACCGTGATGACAAACGCATTCGCCTCCGTTGCGCAGGTGCGTGATGGTCTCAAGAAAATCAACTATCTCGCCGACGACGGCATCGCCGGAGTGGTGTACCTCGCCCAGCGTCTGGGTAAGCCCGTGCTCATCGAGGGTCCGGCGGGAACCGGCAAGACGCAGTTGGCAAAGAGCGTTGCCGAACTCACGGGTGCGCGTCTCATTCGTCTCCAGTGCTACGAGGGTTTGGATGAATCCAAGGCTCTGTACGAGTGGAACTACAAAAAGCAGCTGTTGCGTATCCAAGCCGACAAGACCAGTGATTCGTGGACGGAAGTGCACGACGACATCTTCAGCGACGAATTCCTCCTGACCAGGCCGCTCCTCGAAGCCATCTCTGCTCCGGATCCCGTGGTGCTCCTCATCGACGAAGTCGATCGCGTGGAAGTAGAGACTGAAGCCCTGCTCCTCGAGGTGTTGAGCGAATATCAGGTGTCGATTCCGGAACTTGGCACCATCACCGCCAAACAGATTCCGATGGTATTTCTCACGTCCAACAACACGCGCGAATTGTCCGAGGCGCTCAAGCGTCGTTGCCTGTATCTCCACGTGGATTATCCGGACATGGAGCGCGAGAAGGAAATCGTTCTGGCCAAGGTGCCCGACATCAGCGCCAACTTGGCAGATCAGATTGCGCGAATCGTTCGCAGCATCCGTCAGTTGGACTTGAAGAAGGCGCCTTCGGTAAGCGAAACCCTCGACTGGGCCCGCACGCTCATCTTGTTGGGTGTCGACCACATCGACGCCGAGCAAGCCAAGGAAACGCTCCACGTGTTGCTCAAATACCAAACCGATATCGCAAAGGCCGCCAAAGAGCTGTCGGTCGACGAATAGAGGACACGTGCCGGTCATCGACTTGATGTCGGGTTTCGTGGGGGAATTGCGACGTGCAGGCCTCCCGGTAAGCCTCACGGAAAATCTTGATGCGATGGAAGCCGTCAAGGTGATCCCCATCGAGGATCGCGAGGCATTCAAGTACGCACTCGGTGCCACGTTGGTGAAGAACTCTTCGCATTGGCGAGTATTCGAAACCATCTTCGAGGTGTACTTCTCCCTTCGCGGATCGCAGTACAACATCGTCGATCCGAGTGAAGATCAAGCCGACGAGTTCTGGCGTGACGAGCAGGATCAGGCCCAACTGGGACAAGGCGAAGGTCGGGGAGCCGGTGGCGGTGGGCTCGAAGCCCTGACTCCGGAGGAACTTGCAAACATGCTCATGCGCGCGCTGATGCAGGGTGATCAAGCGATGATGCGGGCATTGGCACGACAGTCAGTGGCGCGCTTTGCGGGTATGGAGCCGGGGCGTCCCGTGGGTGGCACGTATTACCTGTATCGAACGTTGCGCAACCTCGATCTCGACAACATGCTGGCCAAGCTCATGGAAGCCGGCAAGGCATCGTCGCAACGTGAGTCCACCAGCCTCGAACAACGTTTGGCCAAGGACGAGTACGAGATGCGCATCGAGCAGTTCAAGAAGGAGGTCGAGGCGGAGATTCGTCGCCGACTCGTTGCCGACCGAGGTGCCGAGGCCATGGCAAAGACGCTTCGCAAGCCTCTACCCGAAGACGTGGAGTTCATGCACGCAAGCCGAGAAGAAATGCAGTCGCTGAAGAAGGCGCTGTTTCCGCTCACGCGCAAGCTCGCCGCGCGTTTGGCGCGAAAACGTCGTCACGGCAGAAAAGGTCCGCTCGACTTTCGCAACACCGTTCGCCACTCGCTCAGCTATGGCGGAGTGCCGGCGGAGCCGAAGTTCAAGTACCCGCGGCCAGCCAAGCCGGAGTTGATGGTCGTTGCCGACATCTCGGGCAGCGTCGCAGCGTTTGCCCGGTTCACGCTGATGCTCGTCTACGCCATCCAAAGTCAGTTCAGCAAGGTGCGCTCCTTCGTCTTCATCGATGGCATCGACGAAGTCACCAAGCATTTCCGCGCAACCGAAGACATCCAGGAGGCCATCCACAAGGTCAACACCGAAGCCGATGTGGTGTGGGTGGATGGCCACAGTGATTACGGGCATGCCTTCGAAGTGTTCTGGGAGCGTTACGGCAAGGACATCAATCCCAAGACCACGGTGTTGCTCCTTGGGGATGCGCGCAACAACTATCACGCGTCGCAAAGTTGGGTGGTGAAGGAGATGCGCAAACACGCCCGGCACGTGTACTGGTTGAACCCCGAGCCGCGCTCCTATTGGAACACGGGCGACTCCATCGTTGGCGAATATGGCGGTCATACCGATGGCGTGTACGAGTGTCGAAATCTGCGTCAACTCGAAGGGTTCGTCGAAAAGCTCGTATGACCGACACTCGCGTGGTGCTCGTGCGTCACGGCGAATCATTCGCCACGGTCGATCGCTACATCGGCGGTCTGCGCAGTTGCAAGGGCCTCACCGACCTCGGCAAGGCGCAAGCCAAGGCGCTCGGGGAGCGCCTCGCACGAACCTCGGAACTGAACGTCGATGCAGTGGTGTCGAGTTCGTATCCTCGCGCCAAGCAAACCGCCGACATTTACGGTCCGTTCATCGGCCATGCAGACATAGACGTTCGTCCGGGTTTCGGCGAACACGATCCGGGTCCGGTGTGCGATGGCATGAAGTTCGATGACTTCGTCGCCCAATATGGTCGCCCGGATTTCAACGGCGATCCCAATGCTGTTGTATTTCCGGGCGGGGAAACCCTCGCGCAATTCCATGCTCGTGTGATCGCCGCATTTCAGGAACTCGAGCGCGACTATCGCGGGAAAACGGTGATGGTGACGTGCCATGGCGGCACGATCGATGCGTTGTTGCGCCACTGTTTGCAAACTTCGCAAACGGGCAAATTCGAGGTGTACACCAAGAACTGTTCCCTTACCGAGCTGTTTCGTCCCCGGGAAAACATCTGGCGGTTGTTGCGATACAACGACCACGCCCATCTCGCCGACCTGGTGTAGCTCGTGTCGCATGACGTTGTGGTCGTCGGCGGCGGACCGGCCGGTGCAGCCCTGGCGAACTCGTTGGCACAGCGAAACGTGGATGTGGTGGTGCTGTCGCCAACCACGCCGTGGAACGCCACGTATGGGTCGTGGCGCGACGATGTGTCCGACGCAGAACTCGGGTGTCCACTCGACGATGTTCTTCGAGATGGTTGGAACACCGTTCGCGTGGTGGGGAAGCGTGAGCATCTCCTGCAACGCCCGTACGTGGTGTTCGACAATGTGCGACTTCGTTCCGCTTTGTTGCGTGATGTGGCCGTACACGAAGGAGCCGCCAACGGAGTGACGCACGGTGGCAACTCCAGCACCGTGCATCTGACGGATGGAACCACGCTGGAGGCTGCGCTGGTGGTGGACGCCACCGGCAGTGGTGTCTTGCTTGCGCCACGCGGCAACGGTGCTTCTGCTGCGCCACGCGACCACGCCGGTGCCCAGACGGCATTCGGTCTCCTTGTAGATGCGAATACTGCACGGCGGGTTGGTGTTCAGCCAGAGGTGTTTACGTTGATGGATTGGAGCCGACCGCCGACGTTTCTCTACGGCGCACCATTCGCCGATGGCTCGGTGCTCTTGGAGGAAACCTCGCTGTACGCAAATCCGCCTCGGCCCATCGATCTGCTCGAAGCTCGGCTTTCAGCCAGGCTGGGCGATGGTGCATCAACGCGTGGTGACGGAACACCCGCAACGACCTACGGCAGCGAGCGGGTCACGATTCCCATGGGTGAACCATTGCCGATGCGCACCACGCGTGTGGTGGGGTTTGGTGCGTCGGCAGGCTACGTCCATCCGGTAACGGGCTACTCGGTTGCTGCTTCGTTGCGGGCTGCACCGAGAGTGGCTGG
>Ga0207939_1000510_pt1 | contig 11424 bp, 6 predicted proteins | sample LakMenEpi02Jun12_FD_150663 | JGI IMG/M metagenome (GOLD analysis project Ga0207939, IMG submission 150663) | Freshwater microbial communities from Lake Mendota, WI - 02JUN2012 deep hole epilimnion (SPAdes) | ecosystem: Environmental > Aquatic > Freshwater > Lentic | place: Lake Mendota, Madison... | reverse complement strand
GGTTTTGCCAGCTTCTTGGTTCAGCCTTCTCGCCATTTCTGCATCGTCGGAATTAATACATACGTTTAATCCAACCTTATGCATGATAGCCGCATTATAGGCGCTCGCATCTGTTACCTCTACTTTGTAATACCACCAATCTGAGAAGGTAGAGGCGGATGATCCATGCGCTTTCATTTTGTCTGCCACCTTATAGCCTTCCATAATATGTGTGAACGTATTAAAGGTTACACCATATTTTTCTCCAGCACGCAGGGCGGCGGTAATTTCGCTTTGTACATAGGAGTGACAAGTAATAAAGCGCTTTTTGTTTAAAATTTCTGCAATTGCATCCAGCTCTAAATCTCTGCGAGTTGATGATGGATTGGCCTTCATCGCCTTATCATAATCGCTTGCACGCGCAAAGGCATCGGTTAATATTTGTTCAACGCCCATGCGAGAGTCTGGAAAACGGTTGTTGTTTTGTGAGGTAGCTCTCTTTACGTTTTCTCCCAATGCAAACTTGATAAACGGATCCCACCCTTTAAACATTAGGTCATCCGCATTTGCTCCCCAACGTAATTTAATTAACTGGGTCTGTCCGCCTATTGTATTAGCAGATCCGTGTAATATATGTGAAGTTGTAACTCCTCCGCTTAACTGGCGATATATATTAATATCTTCCGGATTGAGGTTGTCTGCAATGCGCACTTCGGAAGTAACCGATTGTCCGCCCTCGTTAATAGAGGCTGCAGCAATGTGAGAGTGCTCGTCGATGATTCCCGCTGTTACGTGCTTGCCGGTTCCGTCAAATACTCTCGCGCCCTCTTCGCTCAGGTTCCTGCCAACTTTTACAATCTTACCATTTTTGATTAGCACATCGGCGCCTTCCAACTTGCCCTCTTTTTCGTTGGTCCAAACCGTTGCATTTTTAATTAACATGGTTTCTTGTTTGGGTGAGGTTTCCCATCCATATCCATTAAAGGGATAGGCTACTTGTCCCACTCTTGGCGCGAATGCAGGCCTTTTTCTAGAAGAATCAGAAGTAACAACCGCTGTGCTGCTCCAGTTGGCCGTCCAGGTAACTTTATTTCCGGCAGTATCTTCTCCAGTTCCGTTCCAGGTATTGCCGTTGGCAACGCCGCTCAATCGATATTGTGCTGGGGTGCGACCCATATTGGCTCCGCCCATTCCACCACCCCCGGGCCTGCGAGCTGGTTGCGTAGCGAAACTCAGTTTCACCATTTTGCCGTCGTGACTAAACTTTCCGGTAAGGGTATCTTTTCCGATTACATTTGCGGCAGCTGCACTTTTCACGTCGAGCGTATAGTTGGCGGTTCCGCCGGCACCAGTAATGGCGAGGGTATACATGCCTTTCACGTCGCTCCAATTGTCGTCTTTGATGCTATATTTATTTCCCTGCACCCAGTTTTGTAAGAAGCTGGTTTTTTCTGCAAATACGGGTCCGCTAGTGATGATAAAATTTGCCAGTTTGCCTACTTCTAAACTCCCAACTTTATCATACACGCCAATTAAGTTCGCAGGTGTTTTAGTAAGCGCATCCAGTGCCTTGTTTTCCGAAAGTCCCATTTCTATTGCCTTGCGCAGATTGGTATAAAATGTTTTTGGATCTTTTAAGTCTGCAACGGTTAGGCAAAAATTAATCCCCGCTTTTTCCATTACTCCGGGATTGCCCGGTGCTAGCTCCCAGTGTTTCATATCCGCAAGGGATACCGCTCTTGCGTCAGCGGGATCTTCTACATCCATCGCGGCTGGAAAGTTCAGGCCGATAATAAAGGGTGATTGGAGGGCGGCAATATCTGCTATCCGCTGATATTCGTTCCCGCCACCCTTGATGATATACTGTACCCCAAACTCTTTACCAATTTTTGCAGCGCGCAAATCATTCCATTTGTCGTCTGATTCAAAAATTTGCGGAAGAGATTGTAAGTCGTTCCAAGATTTAAGTGATAGATTAAGCCCCTCTTTTGCTGAATTGTTTTTATACCATTGTGCATCCAAATAAGATTGGCGAATCAGCGCGATGCTACCCATTAAACTGCTGGGATAGCTTTGCCCAGATGTTCCTTTGTTAAACGAATAGTGTGCCGATGCCTTGTCTTTAAGCACTACTGAATTTTCGTTTTCGCTGGCCAGTGTAACTACTGCACCTGAGCCGCGCGCAATTCCATCTTTGCCATGGGTTAATACGGCTCCAAAACCCAGGTCTCTCCAGATTTTTGCCTTGGCATCATCTACGGCAAACTGACGCACCGCATCTGTTTCCGGGCGAACGGCCTGATTCCATCCATAAGCCCCCTTGGTATTAGATGTAATTTGAGCCGGGGCATTAAAATTAAATGAGGCCCTTGCTCCACCCGCCTGTTGTGCGGAGGCAATACCATAATCGGTGTAGATGTCAATAAACGACGGGTAGATAAACTTGTCTTTACAATCAATCACCACCGCGTCTTTCGGTATTACCACGCCGGTGGTTCCAACGGCAACGATTTTTCCTTCGCGAATCACGAGGGTAGCATTGATTAGTGTGGTTGAAGATTCTTTAACAATGGTGGCATTAGTAAAGGCATAACATCCCTCCCTTTTATCGGCCACTCCGTTTGTCGGAAAGGTTTCTTGCGCCTGTATTTGCCGGCCAATTAAGAGTGCCGACAACAAGAGCGCTGTTTTTTTTATCATAGTGCGCGTTTTTTGAATAAGAATAAAGCTAGCTAATTCACCGCATCGGAAAAACCATTCATCCTTTTTTCGGTGAACAAAGATTTTTTTCGGTAAACGACGGATTAGAACTTACCGGCATTCACGTCTTTGATAAAACCAATAACTCCTGGAAAATAATGCGGCTGGTCGTCCCACATAGAGCAGTGGCTTCCATTGGGGCAATATAGATATCGGCCCCTTTTCACCTGTGTAGACATCCATTTCATGTGTTCCGGATCCATTGTGTCGTGCTCTCCGCCTATTGTAAGCGTAGGCACCTCAATTTTGGGCAGGTCTTTGCTCCTGTCCCAATTCAGCAGCCGGCCACTGGCACCAAATTCTGAGGGTCCTTGCATCATCACATAGATTTCTTGATTAATATGACTAAATGCCCGTACTACCGGCTCTGGCCAGGGAATTGTGCGGCAGAGATGTTTTTCATAATAGTTCGGCTGTAAAATTTCCATATACCGTGGGTTGGTATATTGTTTTTTCGATTCCATTAATCGGATGGTATCTACTATTTTCGGATCCATTTGTTTGGCCAGCACGTTATTGGCATAATCTACATACTGAGGGATGCTGCTCACCATATTACTAATAATAAGCCCCTTAATATTTGCCTGATATTTCAGGGCATATTCCATTGCAAGAATACCCCCCCAGCTGTGCCCCAACACATAAAAATTATTTTTATCCATCCCCAGCGCAATGCGCACTTGCTCTACTTCTTCTACAAAACGTTCGGTGGTCCAGAGCGAGCTGTCGGTGGGGTGGTCGCTTAGCATCGAGCCCAACTGATCATATTCATAAAATTCAATTCCTTCTTGCGGAAAATAACTTTCAAAGCTTTCAAAGGCTTCGTGAGTGCCACCGGGGCCGCCATGAAGCAGCAAGACTTTCATCTTCGGGTTGTTGCCGAATTTTTTTGTCCACACCTTAAAAGCTCCTACCGGCGTTTTTATGGGAATCATTTTTACTCCTCCGGACTGCACACCGCTATCGGTAATTGCGTGGTACTCGGCCAGGGTTGGGATAGAGGATGTGCTTGGTGTTTGGCATGCCCAAACTAGCGAGAGCATGCAACAAGTGATGAATAGTTTTTTCATGTTTGTTATTTGCTTTTATTACCCTTAAGTCTTTTAAGCGGGTCGTATTTAATTTTAATTTTACCATCTTTATCTGCTGCCGCCCGAAGAAAAACGCTCATTCCTCCTTTTGCATCACCTGAAATAAATTCGGGGTGGGCTTCGTCTTCCTTTTTCTTTAGATTTTTGAGAGGTACTTGTATGCTAATATCGGTATTGTTGTTTAATCCATAAATCCCTTCTAAAAACAAAGTAAGTACGGAAGAATTAATGGCCATTCTTTTGATGGTAACCCCTGCATTTTCAAATACCAGCGAGTTGCTGATTTCCGCAAACTGAACATTTGAGAAGTCCCGATTTTTAAAGGCAGTTTTCTGTACTTCCAGTAATGGCGGAAAGTTCAACAGGGCCCCGTTCTTTAGTGAAAACTTGCCGTTTCCTGCAATGGTGTTCATGTTAGGCTCCCCCTTTCCATTTAGTAAAAGCGAGTACTTTGCGTTTAGGTTCAGTTTTCCCCGGATGTTTTCGTGGCTAATGCCCTTTATTCCAAAATTTTCAAAAGCGTAAAAAGTCTTTTTTGCATCTACATTCTTGAGAGCAATCTCGCTGGAAAAAGCAAGGCGGTTAGGACTAAGCTCTTTAATGAATGCGGATACAGCCACAGTTCCATCACCGTGTTGTAAAGAGGCTTTTTTTACCGCCCAAGTATTTCCTTCTAGTTGAATGCTGGCTGTAAAGTTTCTGGCATCCATCTTCTCTATTTTTAGCCGATCGGCCTTTAAAGAAGCGGTTACCGCTCCGGAAGATAATAGGTGATCAATATTTTCTACCGTTTTGCTAATCCCTGTTTTCTTTTTGCTTTTGGTTGATTTGGCCGCCACTTTCCTCAGTAAAACCGAACGAATACTATTTAGGTTGATTACGGGCGCATATATGTTCCAGTCGAGCGATACCGGAACATGGTCGTCGCTTAATACAGACAATACGTTGTTTGCCCGGCCTTTCATATAAACTGCATTACCAGCTAATTCCCCCTTAAGACTGTCTACAATTAGGTGGGCGTTGTTAAATGTAAATGTACCCGTACATTTTTGAATGGTTGCCTGCGGACCAGTTAATAATAACGATCCATTTTTAAATCGCAGAAACCCTGTGAGCGTGCTGTTCTTCGAACTGATGCTGTCTGTTCTGCCGGCATAGTTCAGAGAAAACTCCCCTTGGCCGTCCGTGAATTTCATGGTTTCGGATTGCAATGCCGAATTCAGTTCGTTCAGCGGGAAGCTCGAGCTTGCTTGAACTGCGATGGATGGATGAGAGAGATTCATTACGTTGAGCTCTTTTATGTTAAGTTTCATCCCCTCCCAAATTCCCGTCATTTCTTTTACATAGATATGTGAATTTTCGTCGGTATAGCCTTTTCCGGGAACCACTTCGTTCAAGTATTCGCCCGTAAATGAACATTGCGTCATGTTTAAAAACTTGCTATCGACCTGATTGTTTTGCGTGGTGAATTTTACTTGTACCCGGGGATCCCCGCCCGCCAAGCTTCCGCCAATTGTGGCATCTACATCCAGTGGTTGTTTTACAGATACAATACCGATTGATTTAGAAATCTTAGGCGTTAGCAAGGATCTTGCAAAATCTACCAATATTTGTTGGCTGGTAATATGAAGCTGAAAGCTGTTTTCTTTTCCTAACAGAAACGCACCGGTAAACACAAAGGGCTGCTCACCAATTTGTAAGTTCATGTTGTTAAAGGAAAGTTTTTTCTGAGCAGCATCAAACTGAACAGTGTATTTTCCAGTCATTGGCTGGTTACCCACAAAACTGCCGTTCTTTTTCTTAAAGCCAATCCCGCCCACTTTCAATTTTTTATCAACTTCAACAGTAAATATTTCTTCTGATTTTTTAACTGAGGCCTCTAGTTTTTCTACCGTTATGTTATATAGCTTATCCCCCGGCACATCTTCTAAGTGAAACGAAAAGTTTTCAATCAACACTTGGTCTAATAATTTTTTGGCGGCCTCGTTTGTGGCGGTGGGCTTTGGCGCATTGGCATTCTTTGGTTTCAACAGATATCCATTGCTATATCCGGTAGAGTCGGTGAATAAATAAAACCCACCATTCCGCAGGGTAAATTTATTTATCAGTACGCGACCAGTAATTAGGGAGGGGGTGCTAAGCCGAACAAATAAGTTTTCTGCAGACAATAACTTGTGTTGGTGTTTGGGATAGAGAGAATCGGTAACACTCACATTAATTAGTCGAATAGATAAACTAGGAAAATGGCGAAACAGCGATACGTTCAAATCTTCAATAGTTACATTTCCACTTAGCTTGGTGTGGATAGTTTCGGTGGCTTGTGCAATCAACTCTTTTTTGTTACTGTTCACGTACATCGTTAGTCCTATAAACAGGAGAAACAATAGCAAGAGCAGCCCTGCAGCAATTTTAATTGACCAGCCAATAAATTTTTTCAAGTGAAGTCTTTAGCTAAAGATAACTTTTGCCGGGGGCATTTCAAAATTTCATCGGCCCATGTAAACCATCAGAATTTGCACATCGCTAGGGTTTACCCCGCTGATGCGACTCGCCTGACCGAGCGTTTGAGGTTGAATTTTTTTGAATTTCTGCAAAGCTTCGTTAGATAGCGCAGGAATTTGGTCGTAGTTGATGTGGCCGGGAATCAGCAGATTTTCTAGTTGACTCATCCGCAACGCCATTTCCTCTTCTTTTTCTAGGTAGCGGGAATATTTTAGTTGTATCTCTGCTTGTTCAATGGAAGTTTCTGACAGCTCGCCTAAAGCTGTCTGCAGGTTGGCGTCGTTTTCCATTAGCCCCTTGATCGAAACATTGGGCCGCAATAATAAGCGCCCAATTTTTTGTTTTTCGATAATTGCCGCCGAATCAATAGAATTTAGGTAGGGGTTTATGGTGTCTGGATCTAGAGAGTCTTCGGCACATACGCGGGTAATTTCTGCAACTTCGGTTTTCTTTTTGCCCAGCGCTTGCATCCTTTCTTCGGAAGCCAGCCCCATTTTATAAGCCCTTTCGGTCAGTCGCCAGTCGGCATTGTCTTGCCGCAGTAAGGTTCTGAATTCCGCACGGCTGGTAAACATTCGATAAGGCTCGTCCGTTCCTTTACTGATTAGGTCGTCTATTAATACGCCGATATAGGCTTCGTTTCTTTTTAAGATGAGAGGCTCCTCTTCCCGAACGGAGTGGTGTGCGTTGATGCCGGCCATTAGTCCTTGGCAAGCCGCTTCCTCATATCCGGTTGTACCGTTGATTTGTCCAGCAAAAAACAACCCGGTTATATATTTTGTTTCCAACGAATATTTTAATTGGGTTGGCGGAAAGTAGTCATATTCGATGGCATAGCCCGGACGAAAGATGCGCACGTTCTCAAAACCCGGCACGGTACGAAGGGCTTCGTATTGAACTTCTTCTGGCAGGGAGGTGGAGAATCCGTTTACATAAATCTCAACGGTATTCCATCCTTCCGGCTCAACAAACAGTTGGTGTCGGTCGCGATCGGCAAATCGATTGATCTTGTCTTCGATACTTGGGCAGTAGCGGGGGCCCACGCCGTCTATTCTTCCCTGGAACATCGGACTTCTGTCGAACCCGGTTTTTAGGATGTCGTGTACGGTTGAGTTGGTATAGGTGATATGACAACTCCGCTGTGCTTCGGGTTTAATTTTTTCGATGGGTAAAAACGAGAATCCCACTATTTCGTCGTCGCCTTTTTGTTCGTCCATTTTGGAGTAGTCTAAACTTCTGCCATCTACCCTTGGGGGCGTTCCGGTTTTCAGCCTGCTGCTTTCGAATCCCAGGTTCACCAATTGTTCGGTTATACCGGTGGCGGCTTTTTCTGCTACTCGCCCTCCCCCAAATTGTTTTTCGCCGATGTGGATGATCCCGTTTAAAAAGGTTCCGCTGGTAACCACCACCGCCTTAGCGCGAATGGAATTACCCATTCCGGTAATTACCCCCGTCACCCGATTGTTTTCGATGATCAGTTCCCGCACCATGTCTTGATAAAAATCCACGCCCCTTGTGTTCTCCAGCATTTCTCTCCAGGTGGCGGCGAACAGCATGCGGTCGCTTTGGCAGCGTGGGCTCCACATGGCCGGACCCTTGCTTCGGTTGAGCATCCTAAACTGAATCATACTTTTGTCGCTCACGATTCCGCTATATCCGCCCATGGCATCTATCTCCCGAACGATTTGTCCCTTCGCGATTCCCCCCATGGCCGGGTTACAGCTCATTTGGGCAATGGTTTGCATATTCATAGTAACCAGCAGTACCCGACTGCCCAAATTGGCAGCAGCCGCGGCAGCTTCACAGCCGGCATGACCGGCCCCCACTACAATCACATCGTATTCAGGAAACATGGCTGCAAAGATAGAAAGGTTTCGTGTAAACGGTAAGCCAAATCGGTTCATGTTCCACGTGAAACAAGCCCGACAAGGGGTTGATAAACAAACCAAACGGTGTTCCACGTGGAACGTTTCTCGGTGGGCGGCTCATTTTTATAGGAAATTCGAAAAGGAGCCAGGGTTCCACGTGGAACAAAGGGGAGGCTCGAGGTCTAAAAGCGCGTGTTGAGGGTACAGGAGAAGTCCTGCACCAGAAAGAAATTGTCTGAATCATAATCCACACAGCCCAATCCAATCTGCGTATACTGCTTGCTCAGCAGGGTTTGCCGGTGTGCGGCAGGGGTGAGGTTCATATCTAGGTATAATAAAACCACTGAAAGTAGCACTCCTTGGTTGCCCAGACTGATATTTTCTCCGGCGCAGGTGTTGATTCCGGATAATCGCATTCGATCGGCAAAGCTGTTTCCGTTGGTGGAACTGTGGGAGATAGGGGATTTTTGACGGGCAATATCAGTTGCGTGGGCTCGGGCGGTTTTGTTGAGGAGGGGGTGTGGACTAAACATTGCCAAACTCCCGGCCGCCAGCAGGTCTTTTCTAAGGGCTGCCGACTCACGACCACGCAAGATGGGGAAGGATTGTAAGATGGGATTAAGTACACTGTCGCAGAAATATTGTGGGCTCTTGCGGGCCAGGTTTACCCAGTACAGGCATTCCTGCTCGCGGATATTCATAGAAGCAAAGGCGGGAAAGGAACGATTCCATTCGAGAATGGCTTTGTCGCGGGTAATGGGGGTTGGTACGGCCCTTACCTCTAGCTCCACTTCGGATAACTGTGCCGCAACCGAACCAACATAAAACAGCAAAACCGCTACCAGAAAGGCTTTAGGCATGAGGCATTCTTTTCTTCAGCAGTTGCAAATATCGGTCCTCTTTTTGTCGAATCAGCGCCTGGTCTTTTTTTAACTTGTCTTTATACCCACACAAATGCAAAGCCCCATGCAAAATCACCCGCCGCAATTCCTGCAGGGCCGGAACCCCCAAAGCACGGGCATTGTCGCGCACCCGATCTACGCTAATGTATAACTCCCCCTCCACAGGAGCACCCCGCTCGCTCATCAAAAATGTGAGGATATCGGTATAGTAATCATGCTGCAAAAACTGCCGGTTTAATTCCAGCAAATAATCATCCGAACAAAACACGATCGATAAGCCTGCTAGCTGCCGGCCCTCCTTTCGGAACAGATCCGACAACAAAGTTTTAAGAATCGTTTTGCCGGGAAGCGAAATGCCCTGGTCGGCCGTATGAAATTGAATAGCTGCCATCAAATTATCGTTATCTCCTAAAATCGTAACAATAGTACACTAACGCTTCCTACCTTTATTTATTCTTTACTGAACCCCTGCAAGTGAAAACTACGGAATTGAAAAGACTCTCGGAATTAGTGGTGGGACAAGTGGCTTGTATCCATTCTTTTGAAAAAGACGATATCTTCATCAAGCTGATGGAAATGGGCTGCGTGCCCGGTGAAATAATAAAGGTAGAACAGATGGCTCCCTTGGGAGACCCCATCTCCATATCGGTAGCCGGCTATCATCTAAGCTTGCGATTGAATGAAGCCCATAGCATATTTGTAGAACCCGCCGCACATAATTAGTTGACTATCAATTATTTACATGAAAATCGGCTTATACTTCGGGTCATTTAACCCCATCCATGTTGGCCACCTGATAATTGCATCCTACGCTGCCGAGCATACAGATCTAGACAAAGTATGGTTGGTAGTAACCCCCCAAAACCCACATAAACCCGAAGCCGCCCTATTAAATGAATACGACCGACTGCATTTGGTAAGGCTAGCCATTGGTGATGATACCCGCTTGCGCGCATCCGATGCGGAATTTTCTTTACCCCGCCCTTCTTATACTATTGATACGCTTGCGTATTTGACAGAAAAATACCCGGAACATTCTTTTCACATCATCATGGGTAGCGACAGTTTGCAAAATCTTCCTCGATGGAAAAATGCCCGATTGATTATGGCGCAGTTCCAATTATATGTGTATGAGCGCAGCGGCTATCCGGTGGTAGAACATCCGGGTGCACGCATCACAATTTTTGATGCACCTATTCTCAACATATCTGCAACTGCCGTGCGCGATCAAATTCGCGACGGACACTCTATTCGCTATCTGGTGCCCGAACCCGTTCGCGAAGAAATAGAACAGAATCGTTACTATACAAGCATCGGGGCTCCCCGAAAATAGTGGGCAAAAAAATATGCGCCAGCGGCGCATATGTAATCATTATTTCTAGTGAGCATATTGAGTTAGCGATTCATCGAAGCCAAAAACTCTTCATTGTCTTTCGTGCCGCGCATCCGCTTGAGTAATTCGCTCATCGCTTCTTCCGTATTCATATCATTAATATAGAGGCGCAGAATATTCATCCGCTGCAACACATCTTTATCCAACAACAAATCATCGCGCCGCGTAGAAGAGCCCACCAAATCAATTGCAGGGAACACGCGTTTGTTGGCCAGTCTTCTATCGAGTTGCAATTCCATATTACCGGTACCCTTGAACTCTTCAAAAATTACTTCATCCATTTTGCTACCCGTTTCTATCAAGGCGGTTGCAAGAATGGTGAGGGATCCGCCGTTTTCGATTTTACGGGCAGCACCAAAAAATTGTTTGGGCTTTTGCATGGCATTGGCTTCTACCCCACCCGACAATACTTTACCGGAAGCAGGTGCAACCGTGTTGTGGGCGCGGGCCAAACGGGTAATGGAGTCGAGCAGAATCACCACATCATGTCCACACTCTACCAGTCGCTTTGCTTTTTGCAGTGCAACGGCAGACACTTTCACGTGTTTTTCTGCGGGTTCATCAAAAGTGGATGCGATAACTTCTGCGCGCACACTGCGTTCCATATCGGTAACTTCTTCGGGGCGCTCATCAATCAGCACCACCATCAAATAACATTCTGGGTGATTGGCTGCAATGGCATTGGCCACTTCTTTCAGCAACATGGTTTTACCCACTTTCGGTTGCGCTACAATCAATCCACGCTGACCTTTACCAATGGGCGTAAACAGGTCCATGATGCGCGTGCTGTAATTATTAGAAGTAGTAAACAGGTTCAGCTTTTCGAAAGGGAATAGTGGGGTAAGATAATCGAAGGGAACGCGGTCGCGAACTTCATCGGGGCGCTTGCCATTGATATAATCAACTTTCAGCAGCGCAAAATATTTTTC
>Ga0207939_1000509_pt1 | contig 11425 bp, 19 predicted proteins | sample LakMenEpi02Jun12_FD_150663 | JGI IMG/M metagenome (GOLD analysis project Ga0207939, IMG submission 150663) | Freshwater microbial communities from Lake Mendota, WI - 02JUN2012 deep hole epilimnion (SPAdes) | ecosystem: Environmental > Aquatic > Freshwater > Lentic | place: Lake Mendota, Madison... | reverse complement strand
CATTGCACTAGGTAACCCATCACAGGTTACAGTAACACTGAACGAATACGGTTCAGCAGTTACAACAACAAAGAAGTTAAACCTAACTTCATTCAACGACGTTGATTCAGCACTTGCTGACATCATCGCGTACAACGCAGCAGATTCCATTGACAACGTAGTAGGTCAGGTCCTCTCAGCAGGAACTAACGTGATCTACTCAAACGGTCCATCAGGAACTGCTCCAACATCATCAGCAACAGTTCTACCAGTAGACACAATGACAGTTGCGGATATCCGTAACGCTGTTGTATCACTACGCACAAACAAGGCATTGCCTCGTATGGGTGAACTATATGCTGCATACCTACACCCACGTCAGTCAGCCGATCTTCGTGCTGAAACTGGTACAGGTGGATTCCAGGAACTAACAAAGTACGTTGAGCGTACACCGTTCGTTGCTGGTGCAGTAGGCGTTATCGAAGGCGCTTTCATCGTTGAGACACCACGTGTCCTAAACGGTCTAAAGCTATCTACAGGTATCACACCTACAGTTGCAATCACCAACGTTGCTTTGACATCTAACGTAGTAACTATTACTACAGCAGTTGCTCACGGCCTCGGAACAGGTCAGGTTGTAACAGTTGCTGCTACAACTAACACAGGTGTTAACGGCACATTTACCATCACAGGTACAACATCAACAACATTTACATACGCATTGACAGCATCTAATATCACATCAGTTGCTGACACAGGTACTGTAACATTTACCAACAACTACCGCGCAATCGTCGCAGGTCGTGAAGCATTGGCTGAAGCACAGGCTGCAGACATCTCAACCGTTATCGGTCCAGAGATCGACGCACTACGTCGCTTCCGCACAATCGGTTGGTACTACTTCGGAGGCTTTGCACGCCTTCGTGAAGCTGCTCTCTTCCGTATTGAGTCAGCTGCAACAAACGGATAATTCCGCTAGTGCAACGGCAGGGGGTAGGGAAACCTACCCTCTGTCACTTAGGAAAGGTTGGATATGGCATACACACTAACGACACCGTACCAGTGGCAAACGTGGGGAGCAGGTGGTTCGGAGTTTACTCCGTACTCACGCCTTGCAGGTCGTCGCTTTAATGGTGGCACTATTGATGGACCTATTGCAATTAGCCTGACAGATGTAGCACGAGGCCAGACAATGATTGTTAATGGAACTAATGTTACTTTGACATTGACACCAAGCCAAGATGATCTAGCAGCAGCAAGTTATTACTTCCTTGGTGGACACGAGTATGAGATTAGTGATTACCAAGCACAGGTTCTTATCAATGCTGGCTACGGCGATTATGTGACACCAATCGTATGAGTTTACATAGACGAACAACGCACCTTGAGTATGTAGAAGGATGCTTCGGTTGCAAGGTAGGAGATCTAGAGTTGAGCGTAGGTGCTGCTAACCACAGAGGTATACCTACAGCTAAGCAACACGATAAGGAACTACAGTCTTATTATGATGCTACAAGGCAGGGCATAGAACCACGTTCAACAAAAAGCAAAGATATAAATGCAGCAGTTCAACTTTCCAACGAGGCTGGTAAGGCTTTCGATGGAATCTCAATGACCTTCAAAGACTAAGGAGAAACAATGCCAAACGTAGACGGAAAGAAGTTTCCATACACAGCAAAAGGTAAGATGGATGCAAAGAAAGAAATGAAGAAGAAGATGATGAAGAAGGCAGCCATTAAGAAGATGGGGAAGAAGAAGTAATGGAAAACTACTCAGAAGATATTACAAAGTACCCAACACCTGACAAGCAGTACGAAGCAGCAATGAAGTACTGCACATACGAATCACTACAGACAGGTGCTATGGGAAAGGCAGCAAAGTAAATGCCAGTAAGAAAACCAGGTAAGTGTCGCAAGTGTGGTAAGTCAGACAAAGCCTGTAAGTGCTAATGAAAAAGACTGCTAAAAAGAAAAAAGTTGCAAAGGTAATGAAAGAGTTTAAGGCTGGAACTTTGAACTCAGGATCTAGTACAGGTCCAGTAGTTACAAATCGCAAACAAGCAGTTGCTATCGCAATGTCTCAGGCAAAGATGTCTAAGAAGAGAATGGGTAAGAAGAAGTAAATGGCAAAATCTCCAGCGTGGCAGAGAGCAGAAGGTAAGAACCCCAAGGGTGGCCTGAATGCAAAAGGTCGTGCCTCTGCCAAAGCTGCAGGTATGAACCTTAAGCCTCCAGTCAAAAAGGCTGAGGCAGCTAAGTCTCCTAAGTCTGCAGCAAGACGCAAGTCTTTCTGTGGTCGTATGTGTGGGATGAAGGCAAAGAATACTTCTAGTAAAACTGCTAGAGATCCGAACTCAAGAATAAACAAGTCACTTCGTGCTTGGGATTGTAGTTGCAAATGAAAAAGAAAACAGCATTCTGGGATACAAAGAATCCTAAAGAGAAGTCAAAGAAATTAACGCCAGCACAAAAGGCAGCAGCAAAAGCACGGGCTAAGGCAGCAGGACGACCTTATCCAAACCTAGTAGATAACGCAGCAGCAGCTCGCAAGAAGAAGAAGTAGGAGACATAGGTGGCACTAGGAGAATACGGCACAACGTTATTAGATGAACTTAATCGTTTGGCTAATGGTGGCACCTATCGAGCACCAGGCGAAATGGTTGGTGAAGCACTTGCTGCTCGTCAATGGGCAGTTGCACGTTCAGTATCAACAAATTTAACAGACACAGTAGGAGTTCTAAATGCGATTGCGGGTACGACTGACACTAATCGTCTTGATTACAACGGTGTATGCAATCTCATCGCTGGCACTTTTCAACTACCTGCAGCGCAAGCCCTTAGAGGAGTCTCATCTTGAGTGCTAAATATAATATCGTTTGCGAACAAGCAACTACATTCAATCTGTCCTTTGTAGTACAGACAGGCAACACTCCTTGGAACTTGACTGGTTATGATGCAACTATGACCATTCGACCATTCGTTGGCTCTACTGAGACAACGCTACTGGCTACCAATGACAATGGACTCATTGTGCTTGGCACAACAGGTGGAGATGTCAGCGTTACCTTTAGTGCTGCTACAACAGCAGCTCTAGAGCCTGGTAGATATGCCTATGATTTTGTTTTTGATTCAGGCTCAGTCGTTACACGCTTACTTGAAGGTAAGTTTATTGTCGTAGCAGGTGTGACTGTATGAGTGAAACAGTTGTAGTAATCTACCAAGATCCTGCAAATGGTATCTCTGTTAATGTCGAGCCACAAACTTTGGCTCAAGAGGTTATCGTTTCTACTACACCTGCACCTGAAACATCAGTAGTATTATCTAACGACCAAGGACCGCAAGGTCCTGGTGGTGCAACAGGACCGACTGGACCGACAGGTCCAGCAGGATCAACTGGCGCCACAGGTGCAACAGGTGTGACTGGAAACGTCGGACCTACAGGTTTAACAGGCCCTACGGGGCCTACAGGCCCTATTGGACCTACTGGCGTGGGAGCCACAGGTGCAACTGGTCCTACGGGAGCAACAGGAGCAACAGGTGATATTGGAGTTACTGGACCGATTGGCGCGACGGGTGCCACAGGTCCTATTGGAGCCACGGGTAACACAGGACCTACAGGCGCAACGGGTCCAGCGGGAGCAACAGGTCCAGCAGGACCTACTGGTGTTACAGGAGTCACGGGAGATACTGGACCTACGGGACCAGCTGGAGCAACTGGAGCGACAGGCCCAACAGGTCCAGAAGGACCTACAGGAGCGACTGGCCCACAAGGTGTAACAGGTGCTACTGGTCCATCAGGTGCCACAGGTGCTACTGGTAGCACTGGTGCAGGTGGAGCATTAGGTTACTACGGTTCATTTTATGATTTAACAGACCAACCTTTAGCAAGTATTACAACAGAACAAGTTGTTGCTATTGGTACTACCGCTGAAGCAAATGGCGTTAGCATTGTCAGTGGCGATGAAATTACCTTTGCAAATGCTGGTACTTACAGTCTTACATTTTCTATACAGGTTACTAATATCGCTAACTCTGTTGAGAAAGCAACTTTCTGGCTAAAGACAAACAATGTGGATTTTCCTGATTCAGCAACAGAAATAGATTTACAGCCTCGTAAATCAGCATCAGAACCTAATCGTCAAGTCATTACAATTAACTATGTTGCAACAGCAACAGCAGGACAACAGGTACAGATCTACTGGTCTGGTACAAGCACTGACTTAAAACTTGAATCATTGGCAGCAGGAACATCTCCAGTATCTCCTGCCGTTCCTTCTATTATTGTTACAGCAGTACAGGTTATGTACACACAGGTTGGACCAACAGGACCAACAGGACCTACAGGTCCTGCGGGTGCAACTGGACCAAGTGGACCTGCAGGTTTAGATGGTGCTACAGGTGCAACAGGACCATCAGGTGCTGTTGGTGCTACAGGCCCTGCTGGAGCAACAGGACCTATCGGTGCTACAGGACCTCAAGGTGTAACTGGAGACATAGGACCAACTGGACCAGCAGGTGCAACAGGACCAGTGGGTGCTACAGGCCCTGACGGTGCAACAGGTACTGCAGGTGCTACAGGTGCCACTGGGCCAGCAGGTGCAACTGGTGCAACAGGTCCGACTGGGCCAACTGCAAACATTGACGATTTAACAATTAGCGTAATTATGCAATCACTCTAAGAAAAGGTAGTAACTAATGGCTACAACAAGTAAGGTCCTCTTTAGAGGTGCAGCAACAACTAATACTGCAACGACCCTTTATACAACACCTAGTGCTACAACCACAGTTGTCACTAACATTGCTGTTACTAATACTGGTTCTGCTGTCTATACATTTACGCTAGGACTTGCTGGAACTTCGCTTCATACGACAACTACTATTGGAGCAAATGCAACTGTCTATATTGACCTAAAGCAAGCACTTGTTGCTACCAATACAATCACTGGTGGAGCGTCAAATGTTGCGGTTAACTTTCATATCAGCGGAGTGGAGATAGCATAGTGGCCTTAGCAACCATTCCAAGCGGAGATGTATGGGTACAGATTGGTACTACTCAGACTCCTACTAGCGGCTCATCTGTATCCTTTACAAGCATTCCAGCAGTCAAGAAATTGCGTTTAGTTGTTCAAAATATTGCTTTGACTACTACTGGCTCTTTGGATATTACTATCAACAATGACACAAGTAGCATTTACAACCAAAGTTACTTAAACTACAACGGAACTACAACAGTTACTGCTGCGTTAAATACGGTTGCTATTGATACAACTAGAGCAGGAGGAGCATCAGCGCATATTCAAGATTTTATCATTGATTATGCAAACCAAGCCTGCCCAAAACTCATAACAGGCTTTGGCTCAAACAACGGTTCAAATCCAAACCATTACGGAATTGTCGCCAACTATAACTCAACAGCCGTTGTAAATCGAGTAGATTTTGTTACAGCAAATACATTTAATGCAACAAATACAGGCACTATTGCAATCTATGGAGCGTACTAATGGATAACCAGACACGACCACTTATTACAGAAGACAACGTTGCAACGGGCGAGACTGTGACTCGTCCTATGAATGATGAAGAATATGCCAGTTGGTTGAGGATTCAGGAACTAGATCCTGTAGAATAACCGTATGAGATTCCACGTTATCAGCCTGCCTCATACGCAGACCACAAAAGAATATGTTAATTGCGCCTATACAGAGAAGGTAAGACGCTTCTGTATAATGATGAAAAACCTTGGGCATACGGTTTATCTGTATGCCAGCGAGGATAATGAAGCACCGTGTGATGAGTTAATTACTTGTATCACAAAGGAGCAACAGCAAGAAGCCTTAGCTGGTAAACACTTTACCGAAGCTGAGTTTAATAATGAACTACCTCACTGGCAGATCTTTAATGGTAAGGCCATAGCAGAGCTAGGCAAGCGCCTAGAACAGAAAGACTTTATCTGCCTTATCGGTGGTGCATCACAAGAACCAATTGCTAAGGCTTATCCCAACCATATCAGCGTAGAGTTTGGTGTGGGTTATGGTGGAGTCTTTAGTAAATACAAAGTCTTTGAGTCATACGCTTGGATGCACAGCATCTATGCAATGTTTAAGAACCCAACATCAGTAGATGGTAACTTCTATGATGCGGTAATTCCTGGTTACTTAGAGCCAGAGATGTTTCCGCTACAGGAAAAGAAAGAAGATTACTACCTCTACGTAGGGCGTATGGTAGATCGCAAGGGTTTGATTATTGCCCAGCACGTATGCAAGGAACTTGGCCTTAAACTTATTATGGCAGGACCTGGTAAAGATCCTAAGATTGAATACGGTGAGTGGGTAGGACCAGTTGGTCCTGAAGAACGAGCAAAGTTAATGGGTGGTGCTATTGCTTTGTTTGCACCTACGTTATACATAGAACCTTTCGGTAATGTTGTTATCGAAGCACAGACCTGTGGAACTCCAACGATTACCACAGACTGGGGAGCCTTTACCGAAACTAATCCACAAGGTGTTACTGGATACCGTTGCAGAAATGCAATGGAGTTTGCAGTAGCTACAGAGTGGGTTAAAGATCTAGACCCAGTAGCAATACATAAGAGGGCAGTAGCGTTATATTCGCTAGATGCTATCGCACCACAATACGAACAATACTTTGCACGACTGCTAACTCTATGGGGAGATGGCTGGTATGAGAGGAAATAATGCCAACACTAAATGAGATGATTGACGACGTACGAGGAAGCCTACAGGGGTATACCTTGCGTCAAGATCGCATCACCTATGTAGCAAACCCAAGTGGTATCAATACAACCGATACTGAAATCACAGTTGGTTCTGCATCTAACCTAGCAAAAGGTGTCATTGAAATTGATGACGAGTTAATCTGGATTGATTCCTTTGATAAGGCAAACAATGTTCTCAATGTTATCCCAGGATTTGGTCGTGGGTTCCAAGGAACAAACCCAGCACCACACTCTGAGTATGCACAGGTTACTTTGGCTCCAACATTTCCACGAGTAAATATCAAGAAGGCTATCAACGATACAATCAATAGTCTCTATCCTAAGCTATGGGCTACTTCTTCTACAACCTTTACCTTTAATGCTTCACAAACAACATACCCATTGCCTGATGATCTTGAAAGCATCATCTATATGTCTTGGCAGACAACAGGTTCTAGCCTTGAGTGGTTGCCTATTAACCGCTGGCGAGCAGATCCTATGGCTAACACAGCAACATTTAATACAACCAACACAGTCAATATCTATGAGAACATTCAGCCTGGTAGAACAGTACAGGTCTATTACACAACCACACCTAACACCTTAGATTCAAGCACAGATGACTTTGCAGATGTATCTGGATTGCCAGATACCTGCGCTGATGTAGTCACCCTTGGTGCTGCATACAAGTTGCTTTCATACCTTGATGCTGGTCGAATCAATCTAACTTCAGCAGAGTCAGATCTTAATGACTCAAAACTTCCATCTACGGCTGGAGTATCTGCATCTCGTTACATCTTTGCACTCTACAACCAGCGTCTTAATGAAGAGGCCTTGAAGTTGCAAGACAAGTTTCCAATCCGAATCCACTACACCCGTTAAGGAAAACCAATGACACGTAAGTTCTCTAGCATCAGCGTTGCAACAACGCTTGCTTCAGGCATCTCAAACTCTGCAACAACTATGACAGTTGCAACTGGTACTGGAACTGCTTTGATGGGTGGTGTAACTCTTGCTGCAGGCAACGTAGACCAGTTTACTGTGGCAATTGACCCAGATACTATCAACGAAGAAATTGTGTTTGTTACAGCAGTGGCTTCTGACACCCTTACTGTTGTTCGTGGTCGTGCTGGTTCATCTGCCATTGCTCACACAGGCGGTGCGGCAGTCAAGCACGTGCTTACATCTGATGACCTAACAGCATTTACCACAGCAATCTCTCCAGTAACTAGCGTTGGCTTTGCTGGTTCAACATCAGGTACAACCACAGTTCAAGCAACTGCTATTGCGGGTACAACAACGCTTACGCTTCCAGCAGCAACAGATACAGTTGTTGCTAGAGCAACTACAGATACGCTGACTAATAAAACTATTAACTCCTCTAACAATACTCTTGTTGGAATAGTAACCCCAACAAGCACAGATACTCTTACTAACAAAACTCTAACTGCACCAGTAGCAACTGTTGCTCTTAATGCTCAGACTGGTACTACCTATACATTTGTACTTTCTGATGCAAGCAAGTTTGTAACTTGCAGTAACGCTGGCGCTATTGCAGTAAGTATTCCAACTAACGCATCTGTGGCTTTCGCAACTGGAACAATCATTAACGTACAACAGATTGGCGCAGGGCAAGTAACTATTGCAGCAGCTACTCCTGGAACTACAACTGTTACATCTGCAGGTATTACATCTGCTACACCTAAGACTCGCGCTCAGTATTCTGCAGTCACTTGCATTAAGACTGGAACAGATACCTGGACAGTGGTAGGAGATATCGTTTAATGACCCTTATCCCAATCTTTACAGGTGGTGGTAATGGTGGATTCTCTGCAACTGGTGGAACTATTACAACAGCAGGTGGATATAAGTATCACACCTTTACCACTGATGGAAACTTCACAGTTGTACAGGGCACAACAACAGTTGAATACCTAGTCGTTGGTGGCGGTGGATCAGGCGGTGCTGCAAATGGATTTACTGGCGCTGGACAATACACAGCATCTGGCGGTGGCGGTGGTGGTCAAGTAATTTATGGCACTCAATCATCAATAAATATGTTCCTTACAATAGGTCTAGGTGGAGTACTAGGAAATGGTGGGAACACTGAACTTTATATTGACCCACCTATTGGATCACCAACCAGAATTGCAAATGCTTTCGGTGGTGGATATGGAGCAACTGGTATAGCTGCAGCTCTAGTTGGTTCTTCAGGTGGTGGTGGTTCTGTTAAATATGATGGAACTACACAGACAACATATGCAGCAGCCAATGGAACATCTGGCCAAGGCTTTGCTGGTGCTGCTGCTGATACAGGTTTTCCTTCTGGTGGTGGCGGTGGTGGAGCAGGTGGTGCTTCAGCAGGCATCAATGGTGGTGCAGCCATTACAACTTATTCAAGTTGGGGTGTTAATGCTGCATCTCTTGGTGGTGGCGGTGACGGTGGCAATGAATTTAGTGGTCCTTGGATCTCTAGTTACGGCTATGGTTCTCCTGGAGTTTACTCTGCAAACAACACACTTGAAAGCCCCCTTAATGGTGAACAAGGCATTGTAATTATTCGTTACGCACTTTAATCTAAGGAGTATAAATGCCATACGGCGACGACATTACCGAGGGAATCCCCTACGTATTATCCAATCCATCTGGAGCCACAAACTATTCAGCAACTGGTGAGGCATACGATGTAGGAATCGGTGGTCTCCCTTTCTTTATTGGTGCAACAGACGAGTCTCCTTATCGTCGTGTAACAGCACAGTATCGTAAACAACAGATTGACCAGACCCGTGAACCAGGTGAGCAGACGCTTACTGGTTGGTGGGTACGAAGCCAGTCTTCATTCCATTTTGGTGCTGGTATTAAATACTTTGAGCCAGCTCAAGAAGAATCTCTGAGATTCCAGTACACAGAATCCAAGGGAATTGATATCTGGACTAGAGGACAGGCAACTCTTCTTAATGATACTGCTTCATTCTATTCAGGTGCAGCAGAAGGACAACTCATTGGTGTCAATGATGGCACTAATGACTGTATCTATGTAACAGATGGCAGCGCACTTAAAAAGATTACAACTGGTGGCACATCTACAACAATAACTCAAGCAGGCACACCTTCAACTATCTATAGCCTGACAACTGATGGCTCGAACTATTACTTCATTAACGGAACTAAGGTTCACAAGGGTTCAGTTGGTGCAACTCCAGCAGATTCTGAGATTTACAATACTCCATCTGTTACCAGAGCAACCATTCGTTACGTCAAGCAACGCTTGCTTCTTGCTATTGGAAATGCTTTGTATGAACTAGATGCTAACGCTACTGCTTCTGCAGCTTTACCTACTGCTTTGTATACCCATCCTAATCCAAACTGGGTTTGGTCATCTATTGCAGAAGGTCCACAGGCTATCTATGTATCAGGTTATGCTCCCAATGGAACATCATCTGCTGTCTTTAAGATTTCACTAGATGCTACAGTTACAAACTCATTAGGTTTCCCTACGCTGGAAACTCCTACAGTTATCATTGATATGCCCAAGGGTGAGCGCATCAACGACTTTGATGTATACCTTGGTGTGTATGCAGTCCTTGCAACAAGTGCAGGATTCCGTGTAGGTGTGTCAGATGCTAATGGAAACATCCAGTATGGACCGTTACTCTTTACAGATTCTCCTTGTAATGCCATTGCCTTCAAAGATAGCTATGCCTACATTGCAACAAAGATAGATGGAGAAGCAGGGCTTGTTCGTTGTGATCTATCAACCACAGTTCTTGCTAGCAGTCTTTACTTCCCTTGGGCTTGGGATTTGGTAGCATTAGGAACATCTGCCACAGCAAACCAAGTAGCCTTCTTTGGTAACTCAGATCGTCTTGCCTTTACTACTGGTAACAATACCTGGGCTGAATCTACTACCTCTCTGGTACCAACTGGTTACCTGCGTACAGGTTACATTAGATACAGCACACTAGAAACAAAGATCTTTAAGTTACTTCAAGCGCGTATTGAAACAGCAAATGGTGGTCTAACCATTGACTCGATTGATGCAAACAATACCTATTACAGAATCGGAACCTTTGCACAGGAATCAACAGTTCCTGAGATCAATGTTAACTACCCACGTCAGGCACAAGAGTACCTTGGCTTTCAGTTTACTATGAGTCGTTCATCAACAGATGCTTCCAAGGGACCATTGTTTACTGGATACCAACTCAAGTCATTGCCAGCAGTACCACGTCAACGACTTATCCAGTATCCATTGATGTGCTTTGACCACGAATCAGATCACTTCGGAGTTGAGTCAGGCTATGAAGGCTCTGCCTATGAGCGTATGTCACAGCTTGAACAGATAGAAAACGTAGGAGATACCATCCGTGTTGAAGACTTCAGAACTGGAGAGTCTTACATTGGAATCATTGAAGAGATGGACTTTAGAAACTCAACACCATCAGATAAGCGATTCTCTGGCTACGGCGGATTGCTCTTAGTAACTATTAGGACGGTCTAATGCAAGCACAAGACTACGCAACAGTTGCTGTTGCCGTAATGACAATCGTAGGTGGCTTTGCTGGCGCAGTGCGCTGGTTAGTTAAGCACTACCTCAATGAACTCAAGCCCAATGGTGGCTCAAGTCTAAAAGATTCTGTCAAAAGATTAGAAGACCGTATAGATGACCTGTACAAATTGGTTGCAGAGAAGTGAGTTTAGATGAAACCTGTTGTAAAGAAAGCCACGCCTG
>Ga0207939_1000507_pt1 | contig 11455 bp, 21 predicted proteins | sample LakMenEpi02Jun12_FD_150663 | JGI IMG/M metagenome (GOLD analysis project Ga0207939, IMG submission 150663) | Freshwater microbial communities from Lake Mendota, WI - 02JUN2012 deep hole epilimnion (SPAdes) | ecosystem: Environmental > Aquatic > Freshwater > Lentic | place: Lake Mendota, Madison... | reverse complement strand
AGCAAACCAAGGCAAATCACAGCTTTCACCACCAAAGCGATTTTGAACATTAATTACTTTTCCATTATCCCATTTAAGATTAACTTTAAAAGGTAATGGATATTCTTTATTGTTCCAAGTTACAGTTCTCATTATGCAACTCCTTGTTTTTTATAACCAAAATATTTAATTGCATAATTTTCACTTAAACCAAATTCTGATATAGCCCATTCAATATCAAAATTTCCATTGGTAAATGGTAATCTTCTAAAGTCATTCCATTTAGATCCATTTTTTTCATCATAATGTTCTGAACTCCAAGAATAACCAAATAATTCAACATAATACATTCCATTTGGTTTTCTTATAGACTTTGCACAAGTTTCAATAGAATATATTTCTATATCATTTTGACAATTTGCTACAAAATCCATTTCCTCTTTTGTATGAGGTTCTGTTTTAGCAGATCTTAAATATAACATTTTTATTTTTGGTAGTTTCATTATTTTCCCTTTAGTTAGTATGTTTGTAGATTTTTCTATGATTAAGATTAATTTGTGCTGAATCTCTAACAGCATAAACTAAACATTGGTTCTGCCAACAGTCACCAATTTTTCTAGCCAATTTTAATGCTTCTTTATAACAAGAAACATTATGTCTAATTTTATTGCGATAGTGGATAACAGAAAAATAATCTGGTTTTTCTAATACCCACAAATCACGATCATTAAATTTATTTTTATTTTTAATCATTAAGATAATTTTTCGTGTTTATCTGGATTAAATTTCTCTAATTTAGCATTTGACAAAATAACAACATTTAAGTCATTTAGAGCTTGATTAACTAAATTAATGTCTTGTTTTTGATAATCAGATAATCTCCACAAGCTAGTATTTAATACAGCTTGGAATAATCTAACATCAAATTTATTTTGCTTATATTTTTTAACGAGTTCTTGATTTTTAAGAACTGTATTAATTGTTTTTTTTATTTCTTCTAACATATTTTCCCTTTATGTTGTTAATTATTAACTATTAACTATTAAATAATCTATTTATATATATTTAAACTATTTAATTATTAACTATTAATAGTTAGTAGAACTAAATTGATTTTCGCTGAAAAGATACCCATATCATAAAATAAATATATATTTAGATTCAACCACTTAGCGTATATATATGAATTGCCCTATTTTTGCAGTGCCTTCCCTGCGAATCTAGGGCGTAAATTTCAAATAAATAACAAGGTTTAAATGCCACTTATAAAAGGTTATAGTTCTAAAAGCATTGGCAAAAATATTCGCAGAGAGATGAAAGCTGGAAAATCAAGAAGTCAATCTGTTGCAATAGCTTTATCAGTTGCTAGAAAAGCAAAAAAAAGAATAAAAAAATAAATGCAAATTAGGAAGGTTAAAATAATCAAATCAGAAAAACATAGACGATTTGTAGCATCTTATAGTTGTATTATTTGTAAATCTCCAAATGTTCAATGTGCCCATATAAGATCAATTCCTAAATATGGAAATGTAGGAATGGCAGTTCGTAATGATGCTTTTTGTGTTCCATTGTGCATATCACATCACGCAGAACAGCATTTAATTGGCGAGAATAAATTCTATTTTAAATACTCTATAAATCCTATATACATATCTGAAATGATTTGCAAAGACAGTCCTTGTAAAAAGATTCAGTCTTTGCCAGAAGGATTTTTTGATGAATATAGAGAATATACTAAAACACACTCAAAAGGTTATGTGTGATAATTCGCTTTACTCTAATAGAGAATATTTTTATATACCACATAAAAAAATTGCTATGGCTATTATCAAAGAATTAACAAACATTAGTTATGAAGCAATAGGTAAAGAGTTTAAAAAATCTTGGTTTGCAATTTATAAAGATTGTAAAGATGTAAGGGACAAACATAAAGTTTTATTTAACAAGATATTAGAGAGGGTTAAAAAGAAAATATGAAAGTAGATATTACTAAACCTAAATTAAAAAAACTTTATCAGGCACTACAGGATAAAAAGCCAAAAGATGAATTTCAGATGGCTAGGACCAATCTAAGTTCTGACGCATTGGAAAGATATGTTTTATTAAAACTAAAGGAAGCAGATGAAAAAAGAAAACCTTAATCAATTAATTGAAAATACTAAACTTCAATATTTAAAACTAGATCAAATAAAACCATACACAAATAATCCTAGAAAAATTAAAAATGTAGATAAAGTTGCTAAGTCCATATCTGAATTTGGATTTCAACAACCAATAGTAGTAGATAAAAACAATATTATTATAGTCGGACATACTCGTTATCAGGCAAGTAAACAACTTGGATTAGATAAAGTTCCAGTATTAGTGGCAGAGTTATCTGACAAACAAGCAAAAGCATATCGGATTATAGATAATAGATTAAATGAAGATAATGAGTGGGATAAGGATTTATTAAATATAGAAATTAAAGATCTAGAAAATGAAAACTTTGAAATTAAAAACTTTGGATTTGATGATATTGAATTAGAAAACATATTAAGAGATTCAGAACCAATCGTTGATTCATTTTTAAGTACAAAAGCAGAACCAGTACAATTAATGAAACTTAAACCTCACCCTAAGCATTATAAGGTACACCTAGACGATCAATTAGAACACTTGGCAAAATCAATTACGCAACACGGATTTTATAGAAATGTAGTCGTGGCAAAAGACTATACAATTTTAGATGGACATGGGGTTGTATCAGCTTGTCATAAACTTAAACTTAAAGAAGTTCCAGTTATTAAACTTGATATAGATTCTGATAGTCCACAAGCATTAAAAATTTTAACTGGTAATAATGAAATAGGAAAACTTGCTGAAATTGACGACAGAAAACTTAGCGAACTATTAAAAGAAGTTAAAGATAAAGATGGTTTGGTTGGAACTGGTTATGACAAAATGATGTTAGCTAATTTAGTTATGGTAACAAGACCACAGCACGAGATTAATGATATTAATGAGGCAGCCGAATGGGTTGGTATGCCAGATTATGTTCCTAAGGACCACTATATTAAATACACAGTAATTTTTAAAACTGAAGAAGATAGAAAATCTTTTTGTGATATGGCTAAAATACCACAAGGAAAAGAAAAAGGTAGGACTTGGAGTGTTTGGTGGCCACTTAAAGAAAAGGAAGACTTAAAATCAGTTAAGTATGAATAAGCCAAAATACCCTATTTATGTAATTTCAAAGGGTAGATATGAAAATTGTTTAACTGCAAAGTTCTTGATTGAAGATAAAGTTGATTTTAAATTAGTTGTAGAACCACAAGAAAAAATTGAATATGTAGCAAGATTTGGTGAACATAGAGTTTTAACACTTCCATTTCAAAACTTAGGTCTAGGTTCTATTCCAGCTAGAAATTGGTGCTGGGAACACTCAATTAAGGAAGGTCATAAAAGACATTGGATATTAGATGACAATATTAGATGTATTAGAAGATTACATTATGGCAAAAGATTAAAATGTAATGCAAACAAAGCATTTATAATAACCGAGGATTTTACTGACAGATACGAAAATATAGGAATTTCAGGATTAAATTATACTTGTTTTGCAATTAATAAAATTCCACCATTTTATTTAAACAACCACGTTTATTCTACTTTGCTTATAGACAACAAATTACCTTACAGATGGAGAGGAAGATATAATGAAGATACTGATTTATGCTTACAAGTTTTATCTGGTGGGTTGTGTACTGTTTTAATGAATATATTTTTAATTGATAAAATGGCTACAATGACAATGAAGGGTGGAAACGCTTCTGAGTTGTATAAAGGTGATGGAAGATTAAAAATGGCTAGAGCTTTGGAAAGACTTTGGCCAAGAGTAGTTAAAACCGACAGAAGATTTAAAAGACCACAACACGTAGTTGCTCATCAATGGAAGAAATTTGATACTAAATTAATTCGCAGAAAAGATATTGATTGGAATAATATGAAAACTAATAACTACGGTATGAAATTAGTTCAGGTTGGAAGCGAAATTAAGTCCAAAGAAATTAAGGATTTAATAAATAAGGTATAGAAAACAATAACTTATTATTGTGTATTAATTTCACAAATCATTTTAATAATTTATATATTGCAATAGTTTAACTATTAATCTATTGAGAAAAACCTAACCTAAAATGGAGTAATTGCTATGGATAAAACACTAGAGCAAATATTAAAGTTGTTGGATAAGGCAGATGACTTAAATGCAAAGATCAGAGATAAAATAGAAGCATCACTTGATGAGTATGAAGAAGAAGATTCATACGATCAAGATGAAGATGATCTTGATATGTCAGATGAAGAAGATTCTGACGAAGAATAAATCTAATCAAAGATAGGCATTATTGCTGGAAGGTTATCGCTAACCAGCTATAAAAATGAATATGAAAGTTCTGTCGCAGAAAATCTACGACTATTGCTTAATAGGTTTGTTTTTATTTTTAATATTTTTGATAGGAACATATTTTCCTAATGACTATACTAAAGATAAAATTCGCCAAGACACAATTAATCACATAAAAAAAATAGGTTTTTTTGAACCAAAAGTAGATAACAGCTCTACAGATAAGTTTATTTTATCAATGCAAAAATGTATTGCTTATATAAATTTAGATTTAACTAAGGACCAACATATACCAACATCATTAATTATTGCACAAAGCATAGTTGAAAGTAACTTCGGTACTTCAAGATTTGCTAAGGAAGGCAATAATTTATTTGGCGTAAGAGTATGGAGTAAAAATGGTATGCTTCCTTTAAAACAACACGAATCAATAAATTGGCGAGTTAAAACTTATACAACAAAATGTAAATCTGTAAGAGATTATATTTCAATACTTAACAACAACCATCACTATAAAGAATTTAGATATTTGAGAAACAAAACAAAAGATCCAATGAAACTAGCAGATAAATTAGATAATTTTAGTACTAGCATTGAATATACAAATCATGTTAAACAAATACTAATTAAATATAAAAACATTCTATGATTAAAATACTTATAAAAATCAACAGCTTATTGGATAAATTAATCTGGAATCATTTTATCAAACAACGCAATAAAAGATTAAAAAATGGCAAATGAAACTACATCAACATCAGTAAGTGTTCTCATAACACCACAAAAAGCAAAAGGTAGTTATAGAGTTTATAAACCTAAAAAATCAAAAAAGAAAAAATGAAAAAACCTGTATGGGAAAGAAAAAGACCTGCTAAATATGGTAAACCAAAACCATTTAATACTAAGTCTAAATCATATAAAAAAGCCAGACGTTCTGCTGGTCAAAAGTTTGGCAAAAAAACAAGTCTTGTTAAAAACCTTTATATAGCAAAAAAACTTAAAAGAAGATGAGTTTACCTAACGAAATAGTCTTTGGAAGCAGACTGGTTAAGTTAGAATACATTGATAAAGAAATAGCATCTAAGAAAAAGATTTTCGGTGAATTTGACTCAGACAAAAACACTATGACTATAGATAAATCATTAGATAATATTGAAATGAGTAACACACTAATTCACGAGATATTTCATTTAATTCACGATGAATATAAAATAGATTTACCAGCTAAAGCTGAAGAAATAACCTGTAATTCATTAGCTAATGGTATATGCCACATACTATATCAAAATCAGAATCTATTAGAGTTTCTTTACAAATCACTTAAAAAGTAATAATAGCCATATTTACGATTACATTATCGGTTAATTATGGAAAACGAACAAAAGAAAAAAGCTGGTAGGCCATCTGTCGTTCTTGACAGAGAAGAAGTATATAAATTAGCATTATTCCATTGTACTCTAGATGAAATGGCACATTTTTTTAAATGTGATAGAAATACCCTTACAAATAATTATTCAGCAGAAATAGCAAAAGGAAAGTCAGAAGGAAAAATTAGACTTAGGAAGAAACAATTTGATGTAGCTATGAAGGGTAATACAACTATGTTAATTTGGCTTGGCAAACAAATACTTGGTCAAAACGATCAAAATGTTGGAGAGGATTATAGCCCACTACCTATAGATGATATTTTATGAAATGTATATTTTGCCTAAGACCTATAATTAATAAACTGGAACAAAGAATTAAAGCGTGTAATGATTGTGTTGTTAAGTTATTAATGAAAAGGCATAATTTAAAAGTTAAAAAACAAGCACCAGTAAGTTTAAACCTAAAGAAATATGAGAAGATATAGACTAACTAAATCAGACAAAAATCCAAGAGGTGGATTGTCAGCTTCAGGTAGAGCAAAAATTAATAGAGCTACTGGAAGCAATTTAAAACCACCAGTAAGAACTAGACCAGACACTTTAACTGAATATAGACGCAAAGGTTCATTCTTGGTAAGAATGGGTAGCAGTCAAGGAAGATTATTTGATAATAAGGGTAGAAAAACTAGATTAAAACTATCACTAGAAGCGTGGGGTTATAGAGGAAAAAGTAAATCTGAAGCAGTAGCTTTAGGCAGAAGGTATTTAAGAATTTACCAGAATAAAAAAAAATAATGGCAGAATGTATGTGTGGAAGAAAAAAAACTAAATCAATGGTTAATAAAGAAATTAAAACATCACAAGAATTAGATAATTTAATTAACGATTTAAAAAGACATATTGCTTTTTTAGAGGAAGATTTACAAGTTAAGAATATTGAAATAATGCAATTAAGAGCAAGTCTTAACAGTAAAAAATAATGTCATTCAGCGAGGCACAAAAAGCTGTATTCACTTGTCCAAATAGATTCAGAGTTTTAATTACTGGCAGAAGGTTTGGCAAAACCCATTTAGCTATGTACGAACTATTAAGGTTTGCTTCACGAAATAAAAATGGAAAGATATTCTATGTAAGTCCAACCTACCGAATGAGTAAAGAAATAATGTGGAAGCCATTAAAGAAAAAGGTTACTGATTGTAGATGGGTAAAATATACTAATGAATCTGATTTAACATTAATACTTAAAAATGGTTGTCAAATAAGTTTAAAGGGTGCCGATAAATCTCCAGATAATTTAAGAGGAGTAGGATTAAACTTTTTAGTTATGGACGAGTTTGCAGACATTCCAGAAGAAGCGTGGACTGAAGTATTAAGACCAACTATATCTGATAAACACGTAAACGGACACGTATTATTTACTGGCACACCCAGAGGATTTGGTAGTTGGTCATATAACATTTATCAAAGAGGATTAGGTGATGATAAAGAATGGAAGTCTTTTAAATATACTACACTAGAGGGTGGACAAGTAGAACAAGCTGAAATTGAACAAGCTAAAAAAGATTTAGATGAGAGAACATTTAGACAAGAATATTTAGCATCATTTGAAACTTATGCTGGAGTTGTTTATTACAATTTTAATAGAGAAGAAAATATTAAAGAATGTAAATATGATAAAGATGCTGTCATTCACTTGGGTATGGACTTTAACATTGACCCGATGAGTGCTTGTTTATTTCATATTAAAAACAATGTTGTAGAAGTATTTGATGAGATAGTTATTTACAGTTCAAATACTGATGAATTTATTGATGAATTATTTAGTAGGTACCCAAAACAAAAGATAGTTATATATCCTGATCCAGCTAGTAGGCAACGCAAAACATCAGCAGGTGGAAGAACCGACTTAACTATATTGCAAAATGCTGGGCTTAATGTTAAATGTAAGTCTAGTCACCCTTTAATAAGGGATAGGATTAACGCTGTTAATTCAAAATTAAAAAGTTTTGACGGAAAGCGATCTATATTTATAGATCATTCTTGTAAAACACTAATAAATAGTTTAATGAAACAAGTCTATAAAGAAGGTACAAATCAACCAGAAAAAAATAATGGTTACGATCATATGACTGATGCACTAGGTTACGCAATAGATTATTTATTTCCAATTACTTCAAACTTACCTAAATCAACACCTAAGAGATTTTCATAATGGCATATACAAGACAAGACATAGAACAACAACATCAATTTTATAAAGGTATGATGCCTAGATGGGAATACTTTATAAGAAGTTATTTAGGTGGCAAAGAGTTTCAAGATGGTAAGTTTTTACAAGCATATCAATTAGAGTTAGAATCAGAATATTTTAAAAGATTATCTTACACACCATTAGACAATCATTGTCGTAATGTAATAGATATTTATTCATCATTTTTATTTAGAGTATTACCCACTAGAGAATTAGGTGCATTAGAACAAGATGCAACAGTTCAATATTTTTTACAAGATGCTGATTTAGAAGGAAGATCATTTAATAGTTTAATGCGTGAAGCACAAACTTATGCAAGTGTTTATGGACATACTTGGTTATTATTAGATAAGCCATCAACAAATGTAATGACAAGAGCAGAAGAATTAGATCAAGGAATAAGACCATATTTAAATATTTATACTCCTGAAAATGTTATTGATTGGAATTATAGAAGAAATGAATCTGGTTATTACTATTTAGAATATTTAAAAATTAGAGAATCAATAGATCAAAATGGTGAGTACTATAAAATTTGGTACGAGGACAGAGTTGATTGTGTTTTCTTATCAACAAATAATAGAGATGAACCTAAAATAACTCAAACATTAGAAAATCCAATAGGAAAAATACCAGCAGTTATTTTATACAATCAAAGATCACCAATGAGAGCAGTTGGTATTTCTGATTTAACAGATGTAGCTGATTTACAAAAAGCAATTTATAACGAGCTATCTGAAATAGAACAAATTATTAGATTATCAAATCACCCATCATTAGTTAAAACAAGAGATACTGATGCTGGTGCTGGTGCAGGTTCTATAATTGAAATTCCTGATAACATTGATGCAAACTTAAAACCATACATATTACAACCAAGTGGAAGTAATTTAGATGGTGTATTAAAATCAATAGCAAATAAAGTTGATGCAATAAATAGATTAAGCCACGTAGGTTCTATTAGAGCAACAAGCGAAAGAGTTGCTTCTGGTATTGCACTAAGAACTGAATTTGAATTATTAAATGCTAGATTATCTCAAAAATCAAAATTGATGGAATTAGCTGAAGAACAAATTTGGAGATTATATGCTCAATGGCAAGAAACAATATTTGATGGTGAAGTTAAATATCCAGAAACTTTTGATATTAGAGACTGGGCAACAGATTTAGAATTATTACAACAAGCTAAAGCAAGTAATATTAAATCATCTACATTCACTAAAGAATTAGATAAACAAATTGCTAGAACTGTAATTGATGATGATGAGAAGTTAGTAGTAATAGATGCTGAAATTGAAACTAACACACAAGCTCTTGGAGAATTTCCACAACAACCAATAACATTACCTACAGTTTAATGTGGCACAAGATATTCTACAACAATTACAAGCCATTAGAGAAAAAGCTCTAGATAATTTAGAATCACAACACAAAGAACTATTATTCAAAACATTACAAAGACTAGAACAAGAGGTTGTTAATATTGCCTCTGAACTTCCTACTAAAACTGGCGAATTATATTCTACTAGACTTGCAATAGAAATTAGACCTAGATTACAACAAGCTATTGAAGAATTTTATTTAACACCAGTTAATACACTAATAAAAGATTATGATAAGATTGCCGCAACAATAGTAGCAACTTATGGAAAACTTCCTATTCCACCAGAATTTAAAAATATAACCGAAGCTGATTTAGTAACTATTCAACAATTAAAGAAAATAGCATTTACTAATTTTCAAAATTTAGGAAATGAATTAACCAATACTTTAGCTGGTGAAGTTTATCAATCAACATTAGTAGGCAGATCATTTAATGAAATGGTTAATACTATTAGAGAAAAGATAAACGGAATATATCAATATTCTGATAACGCTAAAGCCCAGCAGTTAGTTGAGTATATAGCCAATAACCCTAATGGACCAGAAGTAACGACTGCTATAGACGAACTAAAGCAGACCTATGGGCGAACTACAACGGGTGATAGCTTTGCCAAATATGCTAGTTTATTAGTAACTGATAGCATTATGGGTTTTGATGGACAATTCGCTAAGTATAGAGCAGACGAATTAGGTTTAACTAGTTATTTATATTATGGTTCTATCATAAAAGATTCTAGAGATTTTTGCAGAAAACACGCAGGTAAAGTTTATACAGAACAACAAATTATAGATATTTGGAACAATGATACTGGACAAGGTAGAGATCAAGGAAGTCCATTCATTGTCAGAGGTGGATATAATTGTAGGCATAGTTGGCAACCAGTAGATCCAGACTGGGTTGATGCTGATGGAAACTCTACTCTTTAATCTTGCATTTTAACAATCTTATTGATATTTAATAATCTTAACAATATAGAAGGAGTAAGTTATGAACGAGCAAGTTAAAAAAGACTCGGTTGAGAAAACAGCACCTCAGGAAAAAGCTGGACTAGAAGTTTCTGAAAATCAAGAAACAGAGAACAAAGTTTTTACTGCTGACCAGTTAGAACAAATAGTTCAAAGAAGATTAGATCGTTATAAAAAAACTGTATCTAATAAACTTGATGGAATAGATCTTGAAGAAGCTAAAAAGTTAATTCAAGAGAAAAAAGAAAAGGAAATAGAAATCGCTAAACAACGAGGCGAGTTTGATAAAGTTTTAAAAGAAACAGTATCAAAAAAAGATGCAAAAATTCAATCGTTGGAATCTGAATTAAAAAGGATTCGTATAGACGAAACATTAGTAAATGTAGCAAGTGGAATGAAAGCTGTTAAACCAGCAGAAGTGAAACAACTACTTAGAAATAATGTTAAATTAAACGAACAAGGTTCTGTTGAAGTTATTAATGAAGATGGAACTCCAAGATATTCAGAAAAAGGCGAACCAATGTCAGTTAATGATTTGGTAGCAGAATATTTAAAAAACAATCCACATCATGTGATGGCTACTCAAAGTGGAGTAGGTTCACAAAGTAAGATTGGTGGTTTAGCACCTAAACCTATAAAAATTGGTGATCTTGATTTAAGCAATCCGAATGACAGAAAATTATACGCTGAAATGAGGAAACAAAGAGATCAAGGTATATTTAAAATGAAACTAACAACTAAACAAAACTAAAAACTATGGCAAACGAAACAACATCAAGTACGCTGGACGAGCTATTTGAAAATATAACACAAGAAGCAATCTTTACATTTCAAGAAACATCTGTAATGAGACCTCTTGTAACAACTTATCCAATTACTGGATCAGGAAAAACAATATCAGTACCAGTATATCCTACTGTATCTGCAACAGCAGTTAACGAAGCTACTGATTTAACTAATACAGCAATTAACCCAACTGAAGCTAATATTACAGCATCGGAAGTTGGCGTGATGACTACATTAACAGACCTAGGCAGAGATTCTGCATCTAGAAATGTTGGTGCTGACATTGGTGTATTATTTGGTAACGCAATCGCTAAAAAAGTTGATACTGATTTAGCT
>Ga0207939_1000505_pt1 | contig 11492 bp, 9 predicted proteins | sample LakMenEpi02Jun12_FD_150663 | JGI IMG/M metagenome (GOLD analysis project Ga0207939, IMG submission 150663) | Freshwater microbial communities from Lake Mendota, WI - 02JUN2012 deep hole epilimnion (SPAdes) | ecosystem: Environmental > Aquatic > Freshwater > Lentic | place: Lake Mendota, Madison... | reverse complement strand
TTGGTGGTATTCCAAAGACCATCAAGGGAACAGATGACGGAACACCTTACGTTCTCAAGTACACACCATCTCGTGACATCAAGGGTGAGTACGGCGTAGATGTACGCTACGGAATTATGTCTGGTATGGACCCAAACCGTGCCATCATTGCTTTACTACAAATGCGTTCAGACAAGTTAGTTTCTCGTGACTACGTACGTCGTGAGATCCCAATGGACTTGAATGTTACGCAGGAGGAACAACGTGTTGATATTGAAGAGATGCGCGATTCTTTGCGTGTTGCTGTTGCACAGTATGCTCAGGCAATTCCTGCCCTCGCAGCGCAAGGTCAAGACCCTAGTGAGATTATCTCACGTATCGCAACTGTTATCCAAGGTCGCCAAAAGGGACAATCACTAGAGTCAGTAATCGAAAAAGCATTTACACCAGAACCACCTCCAACCCCGCAAGTGCCACCAATGGCACCAGGTATGGAGCAACAGATTCCAGCGGCAGGTGCGGCCCCCGCCCCAGCCTCAGCGCAACCTCCACAAGAACAAGGTGGTCAGGCCCCTGCTGCTGGTCAACGTCCAGATATAGCTCAATTACTCGCTGGTATCAGCGGTGCAGCTTAAGTAGAGGGGGTGTAAATATGAATAAAGGATCACGCGCAGCAGCTCCAATGGCTAAGCCAAAGGAAGGCAAGATGGATACTTCAAAGCCAGCAGGCGGCAAGGTATTCTTCGGAATGATGCCAGCAGGACGCAAGGGCAACGCAGTAAAAAAGGGATAATAACTTTTAACAGAGGGAGCACTGGGCGATGAAAGACAACAATCACATTTCTCGTCCAGTGCGCTTTCTTGATCTTGTAGTTATCGGTGTAGGTTTTCTACACAACATTGCTTCATCCTTTGAAACATTAACAGGTGAGCTAATGGAATTATCAATTTACCAATCAAATCATCTTACTCAAACCAATCGGGCTTGGGAAGATATGACAGCAGATTTAGAAAAATTAGAGGAGGACCAACAGTGAGTATGATGAATCCACTGGCAGGACCAGCAGGTCCAGGTAAATTCTCTACACGTACCGATAATTTACAAATGGGTTCAACAGCATATGGCGAAGGCGTCGAGACACAGGCTATTCAGTCTGGTGCTCCGCTTGCTAGAACTGGTGATGTGCGTCCTGCTCGCGCAGGAGATGTACGCCAAGCAGCATCGCAGGGTCAGGCAACAGGATTATTTGCACCAACAGAGCGTCCTGATGAAGTAATCACTACAGGTATTGATATGGGTCCAGGAGCAGGATCAGAAGCTCTTGCTATGAATCAATCTCAACAGGGTGAATCAGATATTATCGCAAGATATATGCCAGCACTTGATGCAATGGCATCAGCTCCAGATACTCCCCAATCATTTAGAATTTTTGTTCGCTCATTACAGGGGAATATGTGAAGCAATTTGTTAAAGATGTTACAGCGTTTGTTGATGCACTAGGTTACGATCACCCTGGCATCATTCTTTCGCTTGCACAAATTCCTTGGGAATCAGACTCTGATAGAGATGGCTTTATAGACTACTTGACACGGGAGGCATAACCGTGGCTAACTATTGGGACATTATTAAAAAGGCAGTTAGTGGTGCTGTTGGCAACGCAGTTGGCGCGGTTCCACAAGCAGGTATTTCTCTTGCTGGCGGTCTTGCTCAAAAGCAAGCAAGTCAGTTAGCTCCTGGTGCAAATGTTTCTAACATTGCAAATAAGCCTAAGCGTATTATTGGAGATATTGCTAATAATATGGCTAGCACAGCAGTTGATGTTGTTACTAAGCCAGCAGAGGTTGCACGTTTAGATACTGTATTTAACCTTGGTATGAAAGAGGTAGATGAATTCTACCAATGGGCATACCCAAAAGTATCTCAACCTGTTAGTACGGCTCTTCTTTCTAACGCAGATTTTATTGCTGGTGAAGGTCTTAATTTACTAGAAAACTGGAAACTTGCAAAGCAAGTTAGCCCAGGACAGGCATTTGTTGCACCTATAGTAGAACTGTTTAATCCTGATTTTAACATTGCCTCACCATCAGATCGTAAGAAAACATTTGTAGATAACGTTTTTGGACAACTTTCAAGTGGTGGTGTTGACGGTCTTCTTAACTGGTTTGCAGATCCATTAGTTATTGGAGGCAAGGGCCTTAAGGTTGCTCGTTTATCTGGCCTTATTCGCCCTATTGAATCTGCGGAAGATATCGTTCGTCTACGCTCAGAGCTTGATATTCACAGTATGTATGTTAAATCTAATGGTGTTGTTGGTAGAGAAACACCAATGGGTGTTGTTGCTCAACGTCTAGTTGGCAAGAATGCTGCAGAGGCATACGATGACGTATTTATCAGAAATACAACTAATCCAGTTTTAATGGCAGGTCTTGTTGGTGAAGCAAAAACTTACGATGATGTAGCAAACTTTATTGCAGCAGCAGCTGGTGATACAAATTCACTAGATAAGATTGCAGCTACTCGTGCATCTATTGCTGATGAGATTCAACGCTCTCAAGATATTTTTGATCCTATTCAAAAGCGGTACAACACTATTGAGTGGGGTACAGGAGTTAACATTGAACAGCATCTTCCTACAGTTCAAGAGTATGATCGCCTAAGCAGAGTCCTTGACGATCTTAAAGTACGCGATGCTAACCTAGAACGAGCTATGTCTGAGCGCATTGGTGACTATCGAGTCATCAATGAGTACACATCAGCAGCTGACGTTAACCTATTTAACAAGAATATCGGCGTAGCCATTGAAAAGGCTCGTGCTAAAGCATCTGATCTGTACCACGACTTCAGTTTTTACACAGAGACATTCCAAAAGTCTCCATATACTCGTCCCGTTGTAGTCATCCAAGCAGCATTTAACAAATTACCACGTGGAATTGTACGTATTGACGGTGGTCCTGTAGCAGATTCATACAATGAAATTAAATATGCGCTTAATTCTGTTAAGCCATTGCGTGATATGAAGTATATCGAGACAAAAAACGAACTCGCTAGAGATTATATGAATGCACGTAACGCTACTGAGCGTATGACTGCAGTTGAAAACATTGAAAGCGAAATTGCAGACATCATTGCGCTTGAAAACGATTTGACCATTGAGGAAGCACAACGCTGGTACAAGGTTTATGGAAACGTTCGTCGTGGAATGATGGACAGTTTCTCACAACACGGCTTTTGGGTAGACGAAGCAGAGAAGCTAGTCACTTCTCCTTTCTGGAAATCTGAAATGCCTAACGTAGTTCCTATGATGGACTTTAAGGACTTTGATAAGTTTCTTAAAATCTATAAGCAGGTTCGCCCTTTGGGAGAAAAGGCTACAGAAGCAGCACTTAAAGCACGTCAAGCAGCTGGTGAAGTAGAAGATATGCTGGACTTTGCAAACTCTCTATTTAAGGCTTCTGTACTTACACGTATGGGTTACCCAATCCGTAATACAATTGACGGTCAACTTCGTGCAGCATTAGCTCTAGGTTCTCTTGCTAAGACAGATAATTCTATTAAAAATCTAGCATCTAATGTAAAGACTCGTGCTACTAAGGCTACAAATTTCTTTGAAGAAACACTAGGTTTAGAAAACCCAAGTCAACTACGCGATCAAATTGGTAAACTAGTTACTCAGCGCAGCCAAACTATTGATGTACGTACCAGTATCTTAAATGAGATTACACCTACACAGTATTACGCTGGTGCTGCAGGTACGTTTGGCAAGCCAGTTGATCCAGGAATGGTTGAGCTTGCTCTTGCCTCTAACACAAAGCCTTTACTCACACAGAAACAACGTGATGCTTACTTTGCATTAAGCAAGAAACAAAAAGATCAAAAGGGTCTTTTGTTTGGTGCTGACAGAGACAAGTTTAAGGACATACAGGCTAAGGCTTATGGTCAGTATGTACGTCAGGAGATAGTTCCAAATCTTCCTAAAGGCACAACTTTAGTATATGCAGATTTTCCTAGTGGAAAAGTTTTCTATAAAGTACCTGGAACACAAGGTCGTTTGCCAAAGGGTGCAATTCCAGATATCCAAACACGTAAGGGTTTACCTTCTTCAATTTTAGCAGATGAACTAGAAGCATCTGGTAAGTTTAAGATGCGTGCTAAAGGTCCAATCGAGCAACCTGATATCCGCGTTATTACTTCATACGAAATTTCTAAGGGAATGAACTATGAAGATATTGCTGAACTTCTTGGTGAGCAACAGATGAACCGTATTCGTACTTACCAAGATATGGTTGATAAGTATGACAATGAAATTCTTGACAGAATTCTTCAATCACAGAAGTTAGCAGCACGTCGTTCTGAACTTAAGATTGTTCGTTCAGGTGAAGGGCGAGACCTTTATACAACACCATCTGGTGCAAAGATTGAAGCTGATGGAGCGTTTGCAGGTCCTAACGGTATCTTGCATCGTCAAGATGCAGCTAGCGATAACACGCTTAACTGGATGACAGAAGGACAGACTTATCTTTCATACGATGCTATGAAGGGTATTGAGTCTCGTAGTTACGCAGGAAAATTAAGCGAAGCTCGTACAGTGGTTCAACCTACCGATCCTCAATACTTTAATGAGATGTCAGTATTTACTAACCGCATCTTGCGCCAGGATCAACTTGCTATGCGTATTCTACAAGGACAAGGTGATAGTGAGATTGCTGGATGGTTGCGTAAGGAAGGCCAGTTCTACTTACGTGAAATCAATGCGGATATTGCTAAAGACCAAATCAGATCTCACGTTTCAGAAGCACGCTCTCGTATCTATAAACTATTTCCAGATCAACAGATGCGTGCACTTGTTGCACGTGAAGAGTTGAACCCAGAGCAGTTTGACGCCTTAATGCGTGGAACTCCAAATCTTGCACCTATTGCTGGTCGTTCTTTTGTTGATGACACACTGCGTTATGACAAGGGAGTTATCAAGAGTACTATCAATACTGCTATCTCAGGAGTCTTTAAGGCTATTGGTTCTACACCTGAAAACAATCTTGTATCTTGGCCTTTCTATGAAAACCTTTACAAGAAGAACCTCCAGCTTGAAATTGATATTGCAGAAAGATTAGGCAAAAACCTTCAAGACCCTGAATTGATTATTCAGTTACAGCGTAGTGCACACGGACAGTCACGCAAAACTGTTAACGATGTTCTATATCGTATGACAAATAACACTGGTCTCTCAACCACTATGCGTTTCTTGGTTCCATTCTTTAACGCACAGTACAATGCAGTAAAGGTCTATGGAAAATTCTTTATCCAAGATCCTTCACGTATTGCTCGTGCTTCACAGATCTGGAATCTTCCTAACCGTATCGCTACAGTAGTAGATCAAGAAGGTCAGGAAGTTCCTACAGGAACACCGCCTTCTGTACAGCAGTATCTATTATTTACAATTCCAGAAGGTGTACAAGGACGTTGGGGCATTCCAAAGGGATATCAAATCTCTATCCCTAAGAACAGCCTTAACGTATTTCTTACAGGAGAAAATCCTCTTGCTCCATCATTTGGACTACCTGTAACTATTCCTGTATCAATGATTGCTAACAATCGTCCAGATCGCGTTGAAAATGTTAAAAAGTTTCTAACAGAATTTACTGGTGAAACAACAGCTAACGTTATTATGAATAGCATTTTACCATTTGGTAAAGCAGCAGCAGATCCTTGGAAACTATTGCTACCAGCAGCAGGACAAAAGTACGCCGCATTACAAAGTGGTTTAGACGATACAACTTTTTCAAGCACTGTTGCTAGTGCTATGAAAACTCAATACTTTGAGTGGGATCAAAATGGACGTCAAGGTCCACAGCCTGATTTCTCAGATGCTATTAAACTAGCACAGCAAATGTACAAAATTCGTATTGCTGTTAATATGTCATTGCCATTTACATTTACATTCCGCCCTGAGTGGCAACTTATTATGGATGACTACCGTCGTGCTTTGCAAGACCCAAAGGTTGGCAAAACAAAGGTTGACGATTACATCTTTGGTAAGTACGGTGATATTGGATACATTATCACAGCACCTACTAGCAAGAATACAACTAACTTACTAACCACATCAGGTGCCGTAGTAAACCAGCGCAAGTACAATTCCCTGCTTGGCGAAATGGATAAACTGAACACTCCAGGTTTAGTTGGATTTATTGCCAACTTTGGTAACAATCAAGATAAGTATTCAGAGGCAGCGGCTAACTATTTCCGTGATAGATCAGTTCGTCCTGGTGGACAGATTAAGTACACTGAGCGTCGTGCTACTGAAGACATCTTAGTTGACCGTCAAGAAAGTCTTGGTTGGAACTACTACGAAAAGTTTTCAAAGCAACGCGATGCTGCTCTTGCTCAGTATGGAATTAAAAGTGTTAATTCAAATGCTGCTCGACAGTTAGGAATTGCAGATGCTTGGGAGCAAGCAGTTCAATCTATCAAAGATTATCTGCCAGCTTGGTCAAAGGCTTACGACAATTCTGTAGGTGATTTTACAAAAACCAAACGCTATGTCCAAGGTCTTCTTAAGATAACTCAAGACAAAAAGTGGATGGGTCAGTACGGTAAAACAAATACAATGCAGGCAGTTTCTGATTATGTTCTTAATCGTGATTACTTGGCTCGTGAACTTGCAAACCGTAAAGCAAATCTAGGTACACAAGGTCTTTCAGATCCATCTAACGCTGATCTCAAAGATGCTTGGGAAGGTTACATTTTGCAGATGAAGTTATGGGATAATGGATTCGGTGATTTCTACACACGTTACTTAGAAAACGACAACTATGAGGTGATTGACTAATGTCTTGGAGTAAAGACGAAAAAGGCAAGTGGACCTGGACACCAGATGGTAAGGGTAATCCATACAAAGCTGGCGATAACACATCACCAAAACCTACTTTTGCATTTGGCAATAGCACAGGTAACCAAAGCAACATTGGCTTGCTTCTTGGATTTGGCATCAAAGACCAAGATAAAAAAGATCTAAGCCTTGCTCCAGTTAAAATTGCTCCATACATTGTTACCCTTTCAAAGACCAACCCAAAGGCTTACAACTCAATTAAAGGTTTAGTAAAAGCGGCATCAGGAAAAAACATCAACGATCCTAATACTCTTGGTGCTTGGGTTAGTCGTTTAGCTGAAAACATCTTCTACTCAACAGACCCAATAGTCAAGACTATGAGTATCGAAGACTTCCTTCGCTCAACAGCAAAGACTGCAAACATTGCAGATGCTGCAGCAAAAGCAGCCGCATTGCCACAGCGTGAGATCTATGACAAAACTGAAGCAGATCGTTTAGCAATGATTAACAAAGTATCTCAATCTCTTCGTGGTCAAGACATTACAGAAGAAGACAAAACTCAAAAGTGGTACATAGATCTTAAAGCATCTATTGACAAAATGATTGATACTGGTTCTGTCAGAACTACATCAAAGAAGTTTAATCCTAAGACTGGAAAAACAGAATCAGTAGCTATAACTACTCCTGGTTATTCAGAAGAACAAGTTGCTGCTACTGCAGAGAAGGCTATTCGTAAAGCAACACCAGAAGATGTGGCACGTAAAGAGCGTGTTGATTTTACAAGCTGGATGTTTAGTGCATTGGGAGGTAAGTAATGGCTAATACGCCTGAACAAGCCCAGTACGATAAAGATCTCCAAGAACTCAATGCGCTCAAAAAAGGCGGCGTAGGAACATCTGTAATCAATCAATTGCAAAAAGATTTTGCTAAGAAATATCCTGATGGTCGGCCAAAAGATGTAGTAAGTAATGCTGAAATTGCAACAGGATTAAAGGCTGCAACTAATCTTGGAATCGGTGAAGCACTTCTCAACGATCCACTATATGGCAAAGAACTTCAAGATGTTTTTAAGTTGTATAAGACAAACAAAACTGCAGCTATTGATTTACTTTTTAAGACTAAGTTTGCTAAGTTAGATACAGATGCACGTGAGCGTTATGTTCTTAAGATTGAAAACTCTGACCTTTACAAAGAAGGCGTCAAGAGTTGGATTATCGGAATCAAGAAGAAGCTCAAGGGTCAAGGTTCAAACCTTACAGACCAGCAACTTGAAGACTATTACATCAGAGGTATTGATGACATAACCATTCTTGATGAGGCACTATCTGGTGGTAAGTTTGAGCAGGGCAAGACTGGTGGAACACAGGCTGATTTCTACAACGAACTAACAAGAATAGCTAGTCGTAATGGAATCTCAACATCACTATTGCCAAAGGTTCTCGGCTTTGACACTATCGATCAAGTTATCAAAGAGTTGCAAACTGGTGCATCTATTGAAGACTTTAACCAGAGAATCCGCAGCTACGCTAAGACATCTTTGCCTGACTGGGCAAAGACTTTAGTAGACCAAGGTCAAGACTTGACTGACATTATCAATCCATACCGTGCAACTATTGCAGATGAACTTGAGATTGGTTATAACTCTATTGATGTTACTGACAAGTACATCCAAGAAGCACTCTCAAAGAATATGAGTTTGTATGACCTACGTAAATCTCTTCGTCAAGATAACCGTTGGCAGTACACGGACAAGGCTAATCAAGAAGTATCAAATTCAGTATTAGGAATCCTCAAGGATTTCGGATTTCAGGGGTAAATAAATGGCAGCGGCAGATAAAGCAAATGAAGCACGCTTAGCGTTAGAAAAAGCAAAAAAAGACGCAGAATCAAGAGCAGGCAAGACAACAGAACAACGCCTTGCGGAGATGAAGGCTGAACGCGAAAAGAAACTTGCTGAACAAGCAGCTGACAGAAAAACCCAAAAAGCAAATACACCTTCTAAGCAAGAGCAAGCAGAACTTGATAGAAATAAAAAGTTTGCAGAAGAAAGACTTGCAGCCAATCCAGATACTGGAGCAGGTGGAATTGTTGGTTCTACTATTACCAAGTGGGCGATAGACCCAAAGACAGGTAAGAAGCGTACACCCAAAGAGATTATTGATGCTGTTACAGAAGCTGTTCTTGCAGATAAAAGCTCTGGTGGAATATCTTTAGACCCGCTAACAGGTAAGCAAAGATCTCTTACTCCTGCACAAAAGGTAAACCAAGCCCTAGGGCAGTTAATGCAAAATGCTATGTATGAAGGACAAGGTTATGGCGATGCCTATGGAGTTTATGAATATCTTAAAAAAGGCTCTCGTGGTTTAACAGTAAGTTCTCTTGCTAACAGACCTGAAAACTGGGAGATTAATAAAGACTCAGTTGGCAAGATAATTGACAGAAAATACTTTGATGAACCAGGCAATAGAAAAGTTTTTATTGTAGACCCAACTAGAAATCAACTTACTCCAGAGGAAATTAAAGCATATCAAGATGCTGGGGCAATGACTATTGACCCTGTTACTGGGGGGCAAGTTTTAATTGACCGCCAAGGAAGATACACACTAGGTGACCAGCCTAATGATGCTAATATAGAAGATTATAGTAAATACGTAGCACCAGTTAAGCCTCTTAACTATTTTCTTAATAAGCCAGGTAGGTCAGGTGGCACAACTGGTAGCGTAGGCGGTAACGCAGTTGGTGGTGGATCAATTGATGCTCTTACTGGTTTGCCAATTAGTATAGACAGTTTTGGCAGCGATATGAGTGATGGTATGGGTGACGGTATCGGTAGTAGTAATACTAGCGGTAGTGGCGATGGCAGCACATACGCTCCACAAAATTCAGAACGAAAGTCTGCATATGATTTACTCTATGCACAATTCAAACAGTACGGATTAGAGTCTTTAGTTGAACCACTTAAGGGTTTTATTACTTCTGGAATTTCACCATCAGAATTTGTTATTAAACTTCGTGAGACAGATGCTTACAAGAAGCGTTTTGCTGGCAATGAGCAACGCATCAAAAAAGGTCTAGCTGCTATTAACGAAGCTGAGTATCTCGCTCTTGAGGACCAGTACCAGAACATTATGCGTAACTATGGTCTTCCTGAATCCTACTGGAGCAAAGACTCTATGGGTACACAAAAAGGATTTACTGATCTTATTGGAAACGATGTTGCTGCTTCAGAACTTGAAGATAGAATTATGAACGCACAAAACCGTGTTCTTAAGGCTAATCCAGAAGTAGCTCAAGCACTTAAGCAGTTCTATCCAGAGATTACTAATGGAGATATTCTTGCTTACACACTAGATCCTACAAAGGGTGTTGAGGATATCAAGCGTAAGATTACTGCAGCAGAAATTGGTGGCGCTGCACTTCAATCAGGATTGCAAACTAACTTAACTCGCGCAGAAGAATTACGTAAGTATGGAATTACTAAAGATACTGCACAGCAAGGCTACGGTGCTATCGGTGGTTCATTGATGCGTGGTTCACAGCTTGCATCTATCTATGGAGAAGATCCATATACACAGACAACTGCAGAGCAGGAAGTCTTCAAGATTCCTGGTGCAGAAGAAGCACGTAAGCAACGCCAAAAGATTACTGGACTAGAAAAGGCCGCATTCAGCGGTCAGACTGGACTAACCAGTGGAGCCTTGGCACGAGATCGTGCTGGCAATTACTAAATAAAAAGCCTGCCACTAGAACGACTGGCCTAGTGGAGCGATAACAAGACCAGTAGTAGGAGCCACATAACCCACCCCAAGGATATGTGAGGCCTGCGCCAACAACTAATAGGGAGAAGGACCACTATGTCCAATTACGACTACGAGGATGATGACGACTTCGATATGAATGACTCATCTAACGACCTAGTAAAGCAACTACGCAAAGCGTCTAAGCAAAAAGACAAAGAACTAAATGAGCTTCGTGCTCAGTTTGAGTCTTTAACTAAAGGCCAGCGTGAAAGAGCAATCAAGGATGCCCTCGCAGCTCGCGGGGTAAACGGCAAAATTGCTGCATTTATCCCACAGGATATAGACCCAACTGAAGAGTCTGTATCTAAATGGCTTGAAGACTATGCCGATGTATTCGGTATTGAAACAAGCCAAACCCAGGCAACACCTAATGTAAATCCAAACGATGCTGCAGCATATAAGCGTATGACAAACTCCGCAGACTCTGGTGTATCACCAGAACACAACGGAGACATTATGCAAAGACTAATGAATGCAAACAGCAAAGAAGAATTGGATGAAGTCATTAGATTGTCTGGACTCTAATCCGATCCTACAACAGAAAGGCTAGACCATAAATGGCTATCCCAACAGGTACCCCTACCACCACGTCTAGCATCAGCAACCTCGTACAAGCAGCATACGATCAGTATGTAAGAATGGCACTACGTTCCATTCCTGTTATGCGTTCACTTGCAGATGTTAAGCCAGTGCAACAGGCAATGCCAGGATCATCAGTTGTTTTCTCAATCTATTCAGATTTGGCTCAGGCTACATCTACATTGACAGAAACATCAGATGTATCAAGCATTGCACTAGGTAACCCATCACAGGTTACAGTAACACTGAACGAATACGGTTCAGCAGTTACAACAACAAAGAAGTTAAACCTAACTTCATTCAACGA
>Ga0207939_1000504_pt1 | contig 11493 bp, 8 predicted proteins | sample LakMenEpi02Jun12_FD_150663 | JGI IMG/M metagenome (GOLD analysis project Ga0207939, IMG submission 150663) | Freshwater microbial communities from Lake Mendota, WI - 02JUN2012 deep hole epilimnion (SPAdes) | ecosystem: Environmental > Aquatic > Freshwater > Lentic | place: Lake Mendota, Madison... | reverse complement strand
GGCTCGGATCCACTTCGTCTTCGAGGATAAGTTCAGCCGCCGCTTGGTCAATGGATGCACGGTATGCCGCACGTCGACGTGGGCCAGGTTCGCCGCCGCCTGCACCACCCCCCTGCCGACCCACCCGCTCCTTGGCACGCTCTGACGAGTAGCGCTCGTCAATGAATGTCACTGGCAGGCGAAGTTGACCCGCGACCTCATCTGCCCAGCGAAGCGTCTTCTCACCCTGCGTGCTTGCTCGTCCATCACTGTGCAGCGGGAGTCCGATCACGAGTCGTTCAATGCGTTGTTCACCACAGATGACGGAAAGTCGTGCCGCATCCGCGCTGGCACGCTCCGCTCGCATCATCGTTGGGAGGCCACGTGGCGGGGCATCATCAACGGCGACGGCGAGACCAATGCGTCGATCACCAAGATCAATCCCGAGTCGCCGACCAACTCCGCTCATTCGGCAGCGCCGGTTGCGGGGACGCCGAGAGCAGCTGCCATCGCTGCAATCGCGAGTGCCGCATCGCTCCCTTCCGCGCCACGCCCTTGGCCCATGTTCGCCTTTCCGCCGCCGCGCCCACCGATTGCCACCGCGCCAACCGAGACAATGCTCCCTGCGTTGGCCACCGCTGCATCAACCCCCTCAACGACAACAAGGATGTCTGGCGCTCCCCCCGAACGTACGAGGGCAATGACGCCAGGGCCCATGCGCTTACGAAGCTGATTCGAGAGTTCCTTGAGCTCCTCAACGTCCTCAACATCAACACTGGCAATGAGGACTCGGTGGCCAGCAGGTGCGCTCGCCGCCCTTGCGACCAGCGCGGCAGGGTCAACGCGCTGCGCGCCACCCTCACGTGCCCGGCGCTTCGCGCCCTTCAGCTCCGCCTGAAGTTGGGTGATCTTCTGAAGGAGCAGCTCTTGATCCTGAAGCCCAAGAAGGTCGGCCGCCCCCTCAACGCTCTTCACTCGTGCGCGCAGATACTCGTCGGCCACTGGGCCGCTCAAGGCTTCAATGCGACGTAGGCCCGAACCGATGCTGCGATCTGAGGTGATGACAAAGCTCCCCACCTCGCCTGTTGCGCTGCAGTGGGTGCCACCGCAGAGCTCATGGGAATAGTCCGCCATCCTGATTGTACGAACGCGCTCGCCATACTTCTCGTCAAAGAAGGCGTCCGCGCCAGCGTCTACCGCCTCCTTCATGCTCATCTGCGCCGCCACAATCGGTATGTTGGACCGAATCGCGCGCTGCACTTCGGCCTCAACCGCGTCGCGCTCGTCGCGCGTCAAGGCACGGTCAAGAGGGTAGTCAAACCGAAGGTATTCGGGGTGGACGAGTGAACCGCGCTGTTTGGCGTCGGCGCCCGCAACGATGCGGATCGCACGATGAAGCAAGTGGGTCGCAGTGTGATTACGGACTGTTGCCTCCCGCCGCGGCGCGTCTACGCGCAGCGTGACCTTGTCACCTACGGCGATCGGCCCACGCAGCTCCGTCTCGTGCAGTGTCATTGCGCCAACCGGACGCTGCGTGTCCGTGATGCGGCCAAGCGCTGCCCCGTTCGTCCCGAGCAGTTCGCCTTGGTCGCCAACCTGACCGCCACGTTCGGCATAGAAGGGGGTTCGCTCAACCACAAGTCGCGCACTCCCCGCTTCGGCGCGCGCCGCGCTCCCCGACTCGGTCAAAATTCCCTTCACCGTGGCGATCCCCTCAAGATGTTCGTACCCGATGAACTCCGTGTCGCCAACGGCTCGGAGCATCTCCTCCAGCTGAGCAACGGAGGCGGCGTGCTCGGCAAGCTCCGCCTTCTTCCCGCCACGAGAGCGCTCTCGCTGTTCCGCGAGCGCCGCGTCAAACCCGGCACGGTCTACCGCAACGCCCCGCTCAGCGGCGAGCTCAACGGTGAGATCAATAGGGAACCCGAACGTGTCATGAAGCTTGAAGGCGACGCCTCCGTCAAGTTGCGGCGCACCATCAGGGAGTTGATCGGCGCGCATCCCAACCGCGCTCGCCCCCTTTGCGAGTGGCGCCAACGCATCGGCAAGGAGGGCCGACCCGCCGTCGAGCGTCCGTGCAAACTGTGCCTCTTCACGCTCAAGTGATTCCACAACAACCGTTTCACCCTCACGGAGGTATGGGTATGCCTCGCTCATAATTTCAATGACCGCACGTGCAACCTCAGGGAGAAACGACCGCTCAATCCCAAGAAGTCGGCCGTGACGAACCGCACGCCGAATGATGCGGCGCAACACATAGCCTCGCCCCTCATTCCCTGGACGTACGCCATCCGCGAGCAAGAAAGTCACCGCACGCGAGTGGTCAGCAATCACCTGATAGCTGAATCGCTGCTTCTCAAACGTCGCTCCGTCATGGCCGGTGATCTTCTGCAAGAGCGCATGGATCGGGAGGAATAGGTCGGTGTCATAGTTGGAGAGCACCTGCTGGCTGACGCTGGCGAGTCGCTCGAGGCCCATCCCAGTATCGACACTCTTGAATGGCAGCTCGGTGCGCCGACCATCCGCGTGCTGTTCGAACTGCATAAAGACAAGGTTCCAAATCTCAAGCCAACGCGGGCACTGTTCAGAGTGATCGGGGGTACATTTCGGACCACAGGAGAGCTCAGCGCCGCGATCAAAGTGAATCTCCGAACATGGGCCGCACGGTCCGGTCTCGGCCATGCGCCAGAAGTTGGCATCGTCACCCTTCTCTACGTTCCCCCAGCGAGCGAGGCGTTCCGCGGGGAGGCCAATCTCGTCCCGCCAGATCGCCGCTGCCTCTTCATCGTCGGAATAGATCGTCGCGGCGAGCCGGTCGGCTGGGATGCCGAGCTCTACCGTCAAGAACTCCCACGCCCAGTGGATCGCGTCGCGTTTGAAGTAATCGCCGAATGACCAGCTCCCGAGCATCTCAAAGAGGGTGTGGTGCCGAGGTGTGCGCCCAACCTCCTCAAAGTCGTTGTGCTTCCCCGCCACTCGAAGGCAGCGCTGATAGTCAACCGCCCTGGTGTACGAGCGCGTCTCCGCACCACTGAACAGCTCTTTGAACTGCACCATCCCAGAGTTCGTGAAGAGGAGGGTGGCATCTCCTGCAGGGAGAAGCGAGGCGCTCGGCACGGCGGCGTGCCCGCGAGCCTCAAAAAAGGCGATGAATCGCGACCGCAGTTCGGCGGCGCTATATGAAGGAATCCGTGGGTCTCGCTTCATGAACCGAGCGTAGCAGAGGGATCCACGAGCTCCGTCGCCCCTAGGGCTGTCGACCACGCTCCCAGCCGCTTGCGATGCGGGCCGCGAGTCGTTCAACGATCAGTGCACCGACCAGCGGGGCGGGCCATGCCACACCACCGATTGGGATCAGCCCGCCAAGGACTCGCTCGCCCAGGAGTTGTCCGAGCAACGCACCGACCCCCGCGGCAGCGATCGCAATGGGTAGCAGCGCCCGGATCGCGAGGAGGCGCCCAGCAAGCGTTGCCACCGCAATCGTCAGGCCAATCAAGAGTGGCGCAGGCTCAAGCATGCAGTGGCGCGTGAGCGCTGATCTGACCACCAGCGGCAAGTGTCTCACCGTCATAGAGCACCACCGTCTGGCCAGGGGATGGCGCCCAGAGAGGATCGCGTAACTCCAGTGTTGCTGCGCCGCCCCCCTTACTAACCAAGCGCCCCGGCGCCGTTACACCGCGATGCCGGATCCTTGCCGCGCCATCAAGAACTACGCCAGCGGGCAACTCCCCGCTCGGCGTGGCGGCCCCCGTCAGCTGGATCTCTCTGCGCTCAAGCGATTCGCGTCGGCCGATCGTGATGCGATTCGTCCGCGGATCAATCGCGCTGACATACCGTGGCGCCCCTCCTGTCACGGAGAGCCCACGGCGTTGGCCAACGGTAAATCCTGCACTCCCTTCATGAGTGCCGACAACCTCACCCTTCTCGTCTACAACCTCTCCGCGCTGTGGCTCCCAGCCGCGCGTGCGCAAGAGCGACCGATAATCGCCATCTGGGACGAAGCAGATCTCCTGGCTCTCTGGCTTCTCCGCCGTCGGAAGTCCGCGCGCGCGTGCCACCTCACGCACCTCCGGCTTTGTCATCCCCCCAAGTGGGAAGCGCGCCCGAGCGATCGCGTCGCTGCGGAGGCCATGCAAGAAATAGGTCTGATCTTTGTCGTGATCCACTGCGGTACGCAAGCGCCATGAACCGCCGTCAGCGCTCACCGCGCGTCGCGCATAGTGGCCGGTAGCAACCGCCTCGCAACCAAAGAGCGCACTCCCCTTCCCCACGAGTGCGCCGAACTTCACCGCGGTATTGCAGCCAACGCAGGGGCTCGGCGTCTCTCCGCCAAGATATGCGCCAACAAATGGCTGGAGCACCGCATCGGCGAACTCACGCTCAAGGTTCTGAATGTGGAATGGGATCTTCAGCTGGTCCGCCACGCGACGCGCGTCGTCCGCTGCATCAAGGGTGCAACAACTCTTCCTCCCGCCATCCACACGATCAGCAGCATCGTGAAGTCGCATCCATACGCCAACCACCTGGTGTCCAGCCTCTACGAGGAGGGCTGCTGCAACGGAGGAATCTACGCCCCCAGAGAGAGCAACAAGCACACGCTCCGACTGCGCCGCCTTCGGCTCCGCAAGCCACCCGCTGGGAAGTCCGTGTGTGCTCATGTGGATCGCACCTCAGTGAGCTCCTGATCGCGGACTCGCGCACATGTTGCTGCAACGATCGCCGCAGCCCGCTCTGCTTCGCCAATGCTGTTCGTTCGTCCAAAAGAGATCCGAATCCCGCCGCGTGATTCGTCATCCGAGAGACCACAGGCGGCGAGCGCCTCTGACGGTTCACGTGAGCCGCTGATGCAGGCAGATCCTGTTGAGATGGCGAGACCCGCGTGATCAAGAGCGGCCACAAGGTCATCACCCAGGGCCCAGCTCGCGGCGTACGAGTGATGTCCAGGGAGCCGATTCGTACGATCAGCGGGGCCAGTACGACGCAGCCCGTGTCCCTCTGGCGCGCCAAGCGCGTCGTCAAAGGCGTCGGAGAGTGCGTTCAAGTGCCGCCGTGTCCCCTCTCGTTCACGTGCCGTCAGCGTCACGGCATGCGCAAACGCTGCAGCGAGAGGCACCGCTTCAGTCCCGCCGCGGCGCCCTCTCTCCTGTCCGCCACCCTGGACAAGTGGCTTCAGGCGGCGATCAGGTGCTGAGATCAGCGCCGCGATACCCGCTGGACCTTCCAGCTTTGCAGAACCGATGACGAGATGCGTCGCACCAGTCTCAGAAAATCGCAACGCACGCGACGCGACCGCCTGTACGGCATCAAGGATCAGCGCGCCTGAGTCAGACTCGGGCCACAACGTTCGGAGCGCGGCGAGGTCTTGTTCCGTCCCAAGTTCGCCTGACGAGATCGACAGGACTCCCACGGCGTTTGGTCGCGAACGAAGACCGTCCAGATGCCACGCCCCGCTTGCGCTCACTGGGATCAGCTCGACCGACCCTCCAGCAGCCTGATGACGAATGGCGAGTGCTCGTGCGCCGCGGTGCTCCGCAGCCGTTGTCAGCAGTGCCCCCGCGTCGGAGAGCTCGCTGGATAGCGCCAGCGCGAGCGCTTCGGAGGCGCTCCCCGTGAAGGTCACCTGACGTGACTCAACCTCGAACGTCTCCGCAATCGTGGCGCGCGCCTCATCAAGGAGCGCGCGGGCGCGTCGCGCCTCGGCGTGACCGCCGTTCGGATTTCCAATCCCGTCGCGGTACAGCGATGCCAGCAACTCTGCGACCTCTGTTCGAACAGGCGAACCTGCAGCGTGATCGGCGAAGACTCGCGCAACGTTCATCGGAAGAACTAGTTCGCCTCGCGCATCTCGGCGCGCCGGCCAGCATCGCGACGACGATCATTTTCGTTGAGGAGTCGCTTGCGCAGTCGAAGCGCCGATGGGGTGACCTCAATCAACTCATCAGGGCCGATGAACTCAAGCGCGTTTTCAAGCGCCATGCGTCGCGGTGGCGTGAGTCGGATCGCCTCGTCGTGCGAGTGGGTGCGCATGTTCGTCAGCTTCTTCTCGCGCACCGCATTCACATCCATGTCTCCAGGCTTGGCGCTCTCGCCAATGATCTGTCCCTCATACGTCTGCTCCCCTTCTGTAACGAAGAGTTCGCCGCGCTCTTGAATGCCGTAGAGGGCGTAGCCCGTGGTGACGCCTGTACGGTCAGAGATGAGGCAGCCGTTCGTGCGGTGTGGGATCTCGCCAACCCACGGCTTGTAACCGGCACTCAGCTGGTGGATGAGCGCGGTGCCGCGCGTCTCGGTCAGGATGCGGCCGCGGACGCCGATCAGGCCACGCGTTGGGATCAGGAAGTCAACGCGGGCTCGGCCGTCTGCGCCGTGCTGGATGTTCTCCATGCGCGCGCGACGCTCCGCCATGATCCCCGTGATCACACCTACAAAGTCGACAGGGACGTCAATGGTGAGCTGCTCAAAAGGCTCCTCAATGCCGCTTGGCCCCTTATGCAAGAGCACCTCAGGGCGCGACACTTCAAGTTCGAACCCTTCGCGTCGCATCTGCTCCACGAGGATTGCAAGTTGGAGTTCGCCGCGTCCACGTACTTGGAAGGCTTCGCCCGTATCCGTTGGGCTCACCTCAATCGCTGGATTGCCGAGCACCTCCTTCTCAAGGCGTGCCTTCAACTGGCGCGACGTAAGGAATTTTCCATCCTTGCCGCCGATCGGGCTCGTGTTCACGCCGAACGTCATCTGAAGTGTTGGCGGATCAACGTGGAGTCGTTCGAGCGGTCGCGGATCTGCAGGGTCGGTGATCGTCTCGCCAATCTCAACATCGGCGAGACCTGCAATGCCAACAATCTCACCGGGTCCAGCTTCAGCAACCTCAACGCGTTCAATCCCCATCGGGAGCGTCAGCGACGTCACCGTTCCGCTGATCGCGCTCTCTTCGCGGAGGATGGTGATCTTCGCCCCCTTGCGCACGATCCCGTTGCGAATGCGTCCAACGGCGATGCGCCCCACGAAGTCATTTGCCGCAAGGTTCGTGATCAGCACCTGTAGCGGGTGGCCAGGCTCGTGCATCGGCGCTGGCGCGGTTTCGAGCACCACGTCCAAGAGTGGGATCAGGTCGGTGCCAGGCTTCTCAAGATCGAGCGTTGCGGTGCCGGCGCGGGCGTTGGTGTAGACGATCGGGAAGTTAATCTGCTGCTCATTCGCACCGAGGTCAAGGAAGAGCTCGTAGACCTCGTCAATCACCTCCTTGATGCGTGCGTCGGCGCGATCGATCTTGTTGATGACGAGCACCACTGGGAGGGAGCGCGCGAGCGCCTTTGAGAGGACGTAGCGCGTCTGTGGGAGCGGGCCCTCAGAGGCATCAACGAGCAGGAGCACCGCATCAACGGCGAGAAGGCTGCGCTCCACTTCGCCGCCGAAGTCGGCGTGACCTGGGGTGTCCACAATCACCACGCGTACGCCCTTGAACTGGATCGCCGTCTCCTTCGCAAGGATCGTGATCCCCTTCTCGCGCTCAAGGTCCCCGCTATCCATCACGCGCTCTACGAGCTCTTCGTTGGCGCGGAAGGCCCCGTTCTGGCGCAGGAGGCTGTCCACCAGCGTGGTCTTCCCGTGGTCAACGTGCGCGACGATGCCGACGGTGCGAATGCCCGTCTGGGCGACGAGATTTGCGGGGGCGTTTAGGGCTGTCATATGAGGATTCTCGCACGCTTCGCGCCTGCGTATACTTTGGGCATGACCGTTGCCGCCCTGATCGTTGCAAGCGACACCTCCCTGGTCGGCGGTCGCCCCTCACCCGCCCTCACTCGCCTCATCGAGGCGGCCTGGTCTGGTGGCGCACACCCGATCCTCGTCGCCGGACTCACCGAAGCGGTGGACTTCGCTCCGCTCGCTCTGCGCACGGAGGCTGGCACTGCGGAGGCGGCGGGCGCTGAGGCGCTCCGCCTCGTTGGGGGGACTACCGCACTCCTCTCGCTCCCCGTGACACATGCGGGGGTTGATCCGGAGACGATCACAGCGCTGATCGCGGCACACGGACGCACCCCAGATGAGACGTTGCATGCCGCGCACAACGGTGCTGTGGGTCCAGTACGCCTCACCCCGTTGGCGCTCCTCTCCTCAGGAAACACTTCCGCTGGCATGGGGGTCGAATGCGGTGACGAAGCGGCGATCACACCATCAGACGGAAGGACTCGTCTTGGGTTCGAGGCACCGCCCGCGGACAGACACGCGATTGATCCGTGGGAGCGACGCGGAGGCGACGCCTCCTAGTTACCTACACGCGGAACAGCACCGATCCCTGGCCCTGGCGGCAGAAGCACCGCTGATCCGCGGTACATCAGTCCACTGAACGGATCGTTGCGGATGAGTAGCGGTGCATCAAGGTCCGCAAGGTCGCAGTGCAGGGCAAGATGTGCCGCCGCAGTAACGGCGAGTGAACTTTCGATCATGCACCCCATCATTGTTCGCAGGCCAAGACTGCGCGCCCGCTCAATCGCCGCACGCGCGGGAAGAAGGCCGCCAAACTTCCGTAGCTTGATAACAATTCCGTCAACGCCCTGGGCCAGCGCGTCGATGCCCTCCACCGTGCTCACGCTCTCATCGGCGAAAATCGGCACACCGATCTGTTGGGCACGAAGCCACGCGAAACCGTCACGATCCGCGACAGCAAGCGGCTGTTCTACCAGTTCAATCTTGAACCGAGCGAGGCGGGGAATCAGGCGCGCCGCCTCCTCGCGACTCCACCCTCCGTTCGCATCGAGCCGCAGCGTCGCGTTTGTGACACCACGAACCGCTTCAACACACGCCTCATCGTCAACTCCGCCCATCTTGAGCTTAAGGATTGGCACCTCCGCAGCACGGGCTCGCCTTGCCATCTCATCTGGGGTATCCATCGCGATTGTGAACGATGTCTCAATTGGAGATTCTGCGTTGATGCCTAGTACCTTCCAGAGCGGCTCTCCCCGTGCCCGACCCTCCGCATCGTGGAGGGCGAGATCAACCGCACACTGTGCACCGCGTGAGGCGATGGATCCGACAGCGTCCCCTCGGACTCCAACGCGGACATGCTCGAGGCGAGTTGAACCAAACGAGGCGAGTGCCGCAAGGATCTCAGTGCTCGACTCACCAAGGTAAGGGACGATCGCCGCCTCACCATATCCGCCATCACGTTCAAGGATCACTGTTGAGCGCTCAGTAGAGACCCCATGCGCGATCCTCCACGGGTTTACAAGTTCAAGGCGCACGACCCGGGACTGCACAGCGCTGTCGCTCAGTGACGCTGCACTGCAGGGACGGCGCGAAGAAATTCGAGCACGCGCTCGCACCACGCCGCGGGGGCGTCGGTGTGCACGTTGTGACCAATACCGACCGGAATCCAGAGCTGGCTCCCTTGGATGTGCTGCGCCATGAAGCGTCCGTGCGCTGCCGGAGCATTAGTTGCGTCGTGTTCACCCTCGATCACGAGTGTTGGTCGCTGCACGCGAGCGAGATCAAGTGCGGTGTAGTTTGGTTCACTGACGATCTCTGCGGCCGTACGACGAAGGAGGGTCGCCCAATAGTCGACGCCGTGACGTGCTGAATGGAGCTCAATCATCTCCATCATCAAGCTAGGATCCTCCACTCGCACACGCTCCGGATCCAGTTTCTTCGGAATCCGCTCCACAAGGTCTGCGCTCACATAGGCATTCGCTGCCTGAGGAATGCAGCTCGCTACCACGTCGGGATGCTCCATCAACGTCACGAGCGCCACGTTGCCACCATTGCTATGCCCGATCACGTGCGCCTGCTTGTGGCCGAGGGCACGAATCAGTGCGGCAGCATCGGCAGCCATCTCGCGAAACGAGTATCGACCAGCAGGATCGTCGCTCCTCCCATGACCGCGACAGTCTGGGACGATCACCTGGAACTCCTGCGCCAAGCGCGGCGCCACCCCGCTCCAGTCGACAGATCCAGTGATGTACGAGCCATGGATCAGGAGGATGGGGTCACGACCACTGACTGGCTCGCCGTACGTGTCGAAGTAAAGCTCTGCGCCGCGTATCTTAAGGGTGGGCATGCGCGCCACTCACTGCTGTCGGCCCTGCGCTACTTCTGGGGCGTACTCGGCTTCACCGCGAGGCCAAGATCACTCCACTGCTTCGCGTCAGGCTCTGACGGAGCCTCGAGCATCAGGTCACTCCCTGATTGCGTCTTCGGGAAGGCCATAACTTCGCGAATGTTTACCTGGTTCGCTAGCAGTGCCGCCCAGCGCTCCACGCCGATCGCAATGCCGCCGTGTGGCGGTGCGCCATATTCGAATGCGTCAAGGAGCGCGCCAAACTTTGCGCGCGCGTCGTCGAGGGAGTGCCCCATCAGCGCGAATGAACGCTCAAGTAGCGCACGATCATGGATGCGCACGGAGCCGCCGCCAAGTTCCCAGCCGTTAAGCACCACGTCGTATTGCTGCGCGAGTGCCCCGCCCGCTGGATCGCCAGCCGAGCGCTTGCTCACATCCCCTGAGGTTGTGGCGAGCAGTTCCACATGCTCGGGCACTGGCGCGCTAAACGGATTGTGCGTCGCATCCCAGCGGCTCGACTCCGCATCCCATTGGTACATCGGGAAACGGTGCACCCAGCAGAAGGCGAGGATCTCAGGGTCTGCCATGTTCGCTTCAAGTGCGATCTCCACCCGGAGGCGTCCCAGCACTTCTGCCGAGAGTACGAGCTCGCCCGCGACGGCGAGGATGAGATCTCCTTCCGGCGCGGTGCTCTTGCCGCCACTCGCGCTCCAGATCGCCTCAACCGACTCTGGCGAGAGGAACTTTGCAATCGGCGACTTGATCTCACCATCTGGCTGCAGGGCGATCCAGACAAGCCCACTCGCGCCGTGGCGCTTCGCGCGTTCAGTCAGGTCATCAATCTCTGAGCGTGCAACGCCACCCTTCCCAGGGACGCGTATGGCGCGGATGCGGCCACCGCTGGCACGAACATCATCAAACACCTTGAAGCCGGTTGCGGCGGGGAGTGCGGCGCCAAGGTCGATCAGCTCCATTCCGTAGCGAAGGTCGGGCTTATCCGAGCCGTAACGCTCTAACGCCTCTTCATAGGTGAAGACGGGGAATGGGAGCTGCTGCATTGGGCGATCTGGTCGCGTGCGCTTCGTCACCTCAATCACCATCTGCTCCACAAAGCCGCGCACGCTCGTCTCGTCCACAAAGCTCATCTCAAGGTCGAGCTGGGTGAATTCTGGTTGACGGTCGCCGCGTAGATCCTCGTCGCGGAAGCAGCGCGCGATCTGGAAGTAGCGGTCGAATCCAGCGACCATCAGAAGCTGCTTCATCTGCTGGGGCGACTGCGGGAGGGCGTAGACACTCCCCGTTTGAAGCCGCGATGGCACGATGAAGTCGCGCGCCCCTTCTGGTGTGGACTTGATGAGGATCGGCGTCTCGACTTCAACAAAGCCGTGTTCGTGATGCACTTCGCGGATCGCCTGCACCATGGCGCTACGCATCAAGAGTCGATCTCGCAACGGCTCGCG
>Ga0207939_1000503_pt1 | contig 11499 bp, 18 predicted proteins | sample LakMenEpi02Jun12_FD_150663 | JGI IMG/M metagenome (GOLD analysis project Ga0207939, IMG submission 150663) | Freshwater microbial communities from Lake Mendota, WI - 02JUN2012 deep hole epilimnion (SPAdes) | ecosystem: Environmental > Aquatic > Freshwater > Lentic | place: Lake Mendota, Madison... | reverse complement strand
TGGAATGACGGGCTGTCATTCCGGAGGTGCAGATGCACCTCGTTGTTCCACAATGAATCGAGACGATTGACTTGTCAAGTCTTTCGTCTGAACGCGGATGTGTTGTGAGCTGGAGTGGTCTGTGCCGCCAGGGGTTACAGCGGCCGCCCCCCGGGCGGCGATCAAGGCCGCTGCGCCCGCTGGGGGCGCTGCAACCTTGATCACCTGGGGCCTGCGTCCTGCACGTCTCAGGCGCTGAGGGCCTGCAGGGCATGGCCGCCATCCAGCTCCGGGATGGCGGCCATGCTCTCGGCGGAGAACATGCGGCGACCCTCCAGCTGCCAGTGCTCGTGCTGCTCCAGCAGCACCGCCCCCACCAGGCGGATGATGGCGGCGTCGTTGGGGAAGATGCCGACAACACGGGTGCGGCGCTTGATCTCCTCGTTGACCCGCTCGAGCAGGTTGGTGCTCCAGATCTTGCGCCAGTGGTCCTTGGGGAAGTGGCGGAAGGCCAGCACGTCCTCCCTGGCCTCGTGCATCAGTGCGGCGGCCTTGGGGAAGCGATCGGCCAGCGAGGCGGCCAGATCATCCCAGCGGGACTCGATCTCCTCCGCGGTTTCCTGGGCGAACACCGATCGCAGGGCAGCCGTGACCATGCCCTGGTGGGCCTTGGGGACGCACTGCAGCAGGTTGCGGGCGAAGTGAACCCGGCAGCGCTGCCACACACAGCCCTGCAGCTGGCGTCGGATGGCCTTGGTCAGGCCAGAGTGCGCATCTGAGATCACCAGCTTGACGCCACCCAAGCCCCGCTCTTTGAGGTGGGAGATGAACTCGGCCCAGAAGGCCTCGGTCTCGCTGTTGCCCACCTTGAGACCCAAAAGCTCGCGGCGGCCATCGCCATTCACTCCCATCGCCACCACGGCGGCACGGGAGGTGACCTGCTGGGCCTTGCCCTGGCGGCCATTGAGATACGTGGCATCCAAGTACACATAGGCGTAGCCGCTCCCCTCCAGTGGCCGATTCAGAAACGCCTGCACCTGGGCATCGATCTCCTGGCAGATGCGACTCACTTGCGACTTGGAGATGCCGCTCTGGGAGCCCAGCGCCCCCACCAGGGCATCGACCTTGCGGGTGGAGACCCCACCGATGTAGGCCTCCATGATCACCGCATACAGGGCCTGATCGATCCGGCGGCGGGGCTCGAGGATCGTGGGCAGGAAGCTGCCGGCCCGTAATTTGGGGATCTGCAGCGCCAGATCCCCCACCTGGGTGGTGAGGGTACGGGGCCGGTAGCCATTGCGGTGGCCGAGCCGCTCCTCAGTGCGTTCATGGCGGTCGGCACCGAGGAAGGCGGCAACCTCCAGCTCGATCAGTTGCTGCAGGCCATGGCGGGCCAGTTCAGGGATCAGTTCCCCGGCGCTGCTGCCATCGAGTAGCGAGGCCAGGTCGGGTGAGGCAGGATAGGTCTTGGGCATGGTCTGTCTGGTTGAGGTGGTTCTCAAACCAGGGAAACGGGCCTGCCCACCCCTTGCAATGCCAGCCGCTGGGCCAGACGTCTGAGGTGCGCGGCCCACCCCGGCTACGCCGGGGTGGGGGTGCCGGGGGAATTACACCACTCGCGGGGACGCCAGCTCTTTCTATTACTTCCTGAAGAATGATTACGCGCGCGAATCCACCTGCGATCCTTGGCTAGATTGTTATTGATCACTCTTTAATGATGAGGTCCTTTACATGGTCCGTCGGTTGATTATATGTAGTGATGGAACTTGGCAGGATCTTGACAAAAGCCATCCCACCAATGTTGTCAAGATGGCTCAGGCAATCATGCCCATGGGATCAGACGGAAAGGATCAAGTTATCTACTACGATGAAGGCATAGGAACCAAGCAAATTAACACCCGTGAATCACTCAGTGATGTTCTAACTAAGCTTGGTGGAGGTGCACTAGGTCTTGGCATAGATCATAAAATCCAGGATGCTTATCGTTTTTTATCGCTTAATTATCAATCAGGAGACGAAATCTATCTTTTTGGCTTCAGCAGAGGCGCTTATACTGTTCGATCTTTGGCGGGTTTGATTTTCAACTCAGGTTTGCCATCACGTGAGTATGTGAAGAAGATTCCAGAAGCATATGAACTCTATCGTGATCGGACACCTACAAAAAAACCAGATGGGGTAGACGCAGTCGCCTTTCGCAAAAGATATGGTGAGCATGTGCCGATCATAGCTCTTTGCTGTTGGGATACCGTTGCAGCACTTGGGGTGCCGGATTTGCTGCCGGGCATAAGCTTAGATTCTAAGTTTAATGAAAGATATAGATTTCATGATCATAAGTTAAACAAAGAGGTTCAACACGCTTTTCATGCGGTTTCAATTGATGAAGATCGCATAGAGTTTTATTACACGCCTATGGAAGTTGACTCTAACCAAGCTACTGAGCTCTCTCAGGTCTGGTTTCCTGGTGGGCATGGCTGTGTTGGTGGCGGTTCAGAAGAAGAACGAGGCCTTTCCGATGGCGCCCTTGACTGGATGCTGAATAAAGTCTCAGCATTGGGACTCACTGTGGACCGGACAAAGATATCCTATGAGAATCAATATGGAGAGATGGTCTCTGGTGTTCACCCTGACTACAGCATTCCTTTGGAAGCACCGCGATATCGACTGGGCAAGCGAGTGCGAGATATACCATTGTCGACGAATTTCCTGAACGAAATCGACTCCAGCGCCAAGAAGCGCTGGAAGGATCCTGCCTGCAACTACAAACCTCAAAATCTTCGAGATCGTTTTCAAGTCGAGCTGGATGAATGGATTCAACCTGAATGACCCTCTCTCACTGTCACTAGTTGAGCTGGTAGATCAGGTGCGAATCCTCTCTGTTTAATAGGACATAGCCTCAGACACTTTCCATTAGCCAATTGCACAGATCTGTCATGGAACTAATTTTTAAGGGTTCAAGTGATTCTCGCCAGCTCGCCCTGACAATTGACGACTTTCCTTCTTCAGGCATGGAGAGTGCTGATGCAGGTTCTATGGCGCTCTTAGATCTACTCAAAGAACTTAACATACCAGCTACTTTCTTTTGCATTGGTCAGAATGTCTCAGCTCATCCTGGCATAGTTGCACGAGCAGTGTCTGAAGGGCATGAGTTGGGCAACCATATGGCACGTGATCAATGGTCTATTCTCCTAAACAAAGAGCAATTCATCGACCAGTTGCAGTCTACTTCGATAAATATCATGCAAGAGCTGGAGATATCTGGCTCAGCTGATATCACTCCACTCAAGTGGTTTCGACCCAGCGGTGGGTGGCCAACACCTCGGATGCTGGAGTGGGCAGGAGCCCTTGGATATAGGACAGTTCTTGGTTCGATTTGGCCTTTTGATGGTCTCTCGATTCCTTTGCTTCAACAACAAGATCGTGTATTGCTACAACGGGAGTTTATTGAACGCTTTGCTCACCCAGGCGGCATCATCGTGATGCATGACACTGACGAGTTCAATCCCCTTACCCGAGAGACGCTACAGGTGGTCGTGCCGCGCATCAAGGCCGAAAGATACACGTTTGTAACCTTGAGTCAATTGCTCGGATGAAAATATGTTGAGACCTCGCCACCCTTTTCCTATTAATGTTATGATATCTTGTTTGAGTTACTAATATTCTATTAAATTCTTATCATTGCCCCGCTCGCCTGTTTTTCTGGGCTATGCCCGCAAAGAGTGATTGTGTTGAGCAGCGGTGAACACATGCAGGTGCAAAAAGATAGAGTTACTAACGTGAATAGACTCATGGTTGGCGAGCATTGTTTCCGCCACTTCTCAAAAGCATGGGTCTTCTGTCTAAATCGGATCATTTTGCTAGGCAAATGGGTGGGGCATCGCATGGAGTTTTTTCAATGCATGGATACGCGCTTCAATATTTCATGCTAGAGTGTCATGACGTATTCATCCTATTGCAAATGAATCCAATCACCAAATTCAAGGCATTCTGGCATCCAGGCATGAATGCTTTCGGAATTGATGTTTTTTTCCTGAATGGCCAGTCGGTAAGGCTGCCAATTGAGAGCCCCGATGAATTTGTGGCCATCTTGGCAGTACTTAATAGCCCATCTCCAGCGATGACGTCACAGGGCCATATCGTATGCGGTGGCCAGTGAATGAGTAGGTGATTGCTGTTGATGGCGAATGGCATGTATGGCGCACCTCTCCGCCACAGGCCTCGCCACGGAAAATATCCTTACATCAGGTGCTCCAGCGTTGTGCAGTCTGTTGTTAACTCCGACTGTAGGATTAAACGGTTCCGATTGGCTCGGGTTGCTGTTGCTGAGACAACCACGACAAACAGCTTCTCAATCGTTGAGTAATCGCTCTAGCCCCCTCCGCCATGGTAGGCAACTTCAGATCGACAAACTTCTTTACTTCCGCTTCCTGAATTCCATTGCCACAGTCATGACAGGTTTCCTCACCCATCCATGACCGGCTGTGCCGCTGATCTTTCCCACGCCAGTCCCGTCCTGCAGCGCAGCCTGCATCTGGGCCCTGCGAACGACAAGGACGCTGACGATCTCCAGCACAACCTCTCGGCTCTCGCTGGCCGCGATGGTTGGCTCTGGCTCGGGGGCGATGAGGGCCGCTGTCTGTACCGCCTTGACAGGCTGACCGAACACCGCTACGGGCAGCCCGTGGCGGTGAAGCTCAAAGAGTTTGGACTGGCCGAGGGCAAGGAGCACGGCGAGTCTGACATTGAAGGGCTTGCACTCGATGGATATCGTCTTTGGCTGGTGGGCTCCCACAGCCTGCGGCGTCGCAAAGTCACCAGCACCAGTGGCCCCCCTCTCACAATCCCTGAAGAGTCGCGGCGTAACGCCCATCTGCTTGGTTGCCTACACCTCGATGGCCAGGGACGTCCTCGTCTGGGCCAACGCCTCAGTGCAGGCACTGATGGGTCACGCGATGCCCTCAGTGACGCCCTGGCGGCCGATCCGCGCATCACGCCATTCCTTGCGATCCCCAGCAAGGACAATGGCCTCGATATCGAGGGCATCGCTGCCCGTGGCGATCGCCTGTTGGTCGGGCTGCGCGGGCCGGTGTTGCGCGGCGTTGCCTTGGTGGCCGACCTCCAGGTCGGGGGGATCGTCGATGGCAACAACGTGGAAGACGGCCCTGGCAATGGCATCGGAGACCCCCTCAGTCTGGAGCGCCTGCGCCTGCGCCTGCTGGATCTCGACGGTCTGGCAGTGCGCGATCTGGCCGTTCTGCCCGGTAGCGACGACGTCTTGATTCTGGCCGGGCCCACCATGACGCTCGCTGGTCCTTGCTTCATTTACCGCTGGTCCCAGGCTCTCGCTCCGACTGAGCCGCCTGCAGTCGAGACACTGCAGCCGCTGCTCTGCCTTCGCGATGGCCGGCCAGGACGCCCCGGGCTTGGGAGCGACAAACCTGAGGGCCTGGAATTAGAACGCAGCGGCGATCAATGGCTGGCCTGGGTGGCCTATGACGATCCCACCGAGGCACGCCACGCGGGTGACGAGGTGGAAACCCTGCTTGATGGATTTGTGTTGCCCTGAGGCGCAGCGCTCCATGGTTCAACACATGCATGTGCTGTCAGTTGCTTGTTCCGCTTTGCGCGAATTGTTTAGTGCATCTGGTCTCATTGACAAACAGCACACAGGGCTCGTCCCCATCCGGCCCGGGCAGATCGTCCTGTGTGGTGATGTGGAAGTGAGACACGGTGGCTCTTCGCCTTTGACAGTGTTCCCAGCATCCGCCATCCGGCCAGGAGGAGCTGCCGCCGATCGCCGCGGTGATCGCCGAGCTGCGCCGTCAGGACCCCTACATCCAACAGGAGCAGCACCGCTACCGCTCCCCGCGGGGCTTCCAGCACTGGGCCAATCACCTGGCCTACGCCGCCCTGATCGAAGCCGGCGCCGAGGTGATGAGCGAGCTGGCTGATCCGATCGGCTTCTGGGCTGCCACCACCTGCCGCTGGGCGCGGATCGTCGAAGCTCCGCCTCGCTTCCTGGCACCGGAGCTGGCGGAGGCCTTCCGCTGCACACCCTCACCCCACCTCGATGAGGAGCTGCCGCAGGTGCTGCCCTGCTTCCGGCTGATGCTCCCCGATGGCGCCCTATTCACAGAAGACGGGGTGCCGATCCCCGTGGTGATCGTGGCCGACCTGCGGGCGATGGCCGACTGGCTGCCGCCCCAGGCGCAGCGGATCAGCGGCATCAGCTGCGTGGGCCTGGCCCTCGATGGCGCCAGCTACCTCACCCGCCATTCCTTCCAGCAGATCGGCGAGCGCCAGCCCACCGTGGAAGACCTGAGCCACCCGGCCTGGCAGTGGGATGAACAGGCGGTGCAGAGCACCAACCAACGGATGGAGGGCCTGGCGGTCAACGCCCTGCTGGTGCAGCTCTACCAGCCGGAACTGCTGATCACCGGCCCGGCGGCCAGGGTGCCCAGCGGCAAGGGCTTCTCCGCTGGCAGCGCGGACGACACCGGCACCGTCACGCCCCAGGGGCCGGTGTGGATCGGCAAGGACTTCCAGCTCGATCGCACCCCCAGGGCCCCATCAGAAGGGACCGCGGCTGGCACCAGCAGCGCCTTCTCCCGCCGGCCCCATTGGCGCCGCGGCCACTGGCACACCGTGCTGCATGGGGAGAAGCGTCAGAACCGCCGGATGCAGTGGTTCCAGCCGGTGTATGTGGGGCTCGGCTGAGACGGTGACCGAGCTCCCCACCCCATGAAGACAGATCACAATGTTCGCCCCGTTACAGAAAGCCAGGCCGGGGCTGGCCATGGTGAATGTCCAGGAGCGTTAACGATGCAGCCCTACACCCGTTCGCAGGTGCAGCCCAGCTACCGCCTGATCGACAGTGGCTGTGAGCCGCACGTCCAGCTTGACGGGGTCTACAGCAGCATCGATGAAGCGATTGCCGATGCGATTGCCTGGGTGACGCCGCTGGCCGATCCCCACCACCCCGCCAGCATGATCGGGGTCGATGTGGCGACCGCAGACGGCAACTGGCGCACCTGCCGGCCGCCGGGCCCGCTGCTCTGCCATCTGCCCTGCATGGTGCCGGGCTGAGCTGATTCCCAGAGAGGCGCCACCGCTGGAGAGCTCTGCAGCGAGCCAACGGGTTCGCTCAGCGACGAGCAGCAAAGCCAGCACCCTTGGCAGCACTGGCCCCACTTGCCGCAGCGAACGATGCTCGTACGTACAGGTGGCTGCGATCGAATTCCCATTGAAGGGTCTGCATCTGCAGCGAACGGATCGCCAGCTCGTTGCGCCCGGTTGGATCAGACGTCATCGACCTCGGTGGCTCTGGAAGGCTGCCTCTGGTCATGGAGCTCTCCAAGCCGGCATCCGCCACGATGACGCCTCCATCCGCTGCATCGATCCCCCCGGATGGGGACGATGGCTTGCTTACGGCTTCAGCCGCGCCAGGTAGGCAGACCGCCGCTGGCCAGGGTGCCGCGATGGCGCCAGAGCGCTTCTGGCGACACCGAAACGCCGTGCTCAGCTGCCAGCTGTGCCGCCGCTTCCGTGCTCTCAGTAGCACGCAGGGCCTGGGCAAAGACGGTATCGGCCTGCAGCAACTCCTTGAGCTGATGCAGAGCCGCTGCCGAGGGATTCTCAACCCCGGGAGCCGGCAGATCACAGGTGGCCATGGAACATCCTTCTCAGATCAATAACACACTAAGAGCAGTTGGACCGGATGGTACCCAACCGTATTCACCTGGAGTGTCCTGCTTGCTCACGGTCACCCGGCCCACCTTCTGGCCTGAGAGGCGCAGCAGCTCGTCGCCGGAAAACTCGTAGCCAAAAGAAGCGGCGAGCTGGGCGACATCGTCGGCGGTGGCGGCAGCCTGCACGGCCTGGCGCAGGCGGTTCATCCTGCATTCGGCTCAGAAAGGCCTTCAGCTGATTGAGGGACAGGGCTGGCAATCGAGGCTGCCGGTGCGCAGGCCCGTCACCTCCTGGTCGACCTGGGCCAGGCGCTCCAGCACCAAACAGAGATCCAGAGCCGTGAGCTCGCCATCAGAGCTCCACTTCATGCAGGTGCGGCCCAGGCAGGTGCTACCTAGCTGCCAATCCGTGGCGACGGGGGCAGCGGTGGTGGTTTGGAGGGAGTCCGTCATGACGGACCTCAGGATTGAGAGGTTGAATTCAGTCTCCTCCTGCTGATTGATCAGCGATGCCCCCAAATGGGTGTACCTCGGGGCCCGATCGGTGGCGCAGCGACTCGCTGTCCGTCGACGATTAGGTCGATGGCTCTGCGCAGCTACAGAGGCAGGTCTCAGGACGGGACTACCAGGCTCCAAACCCGGTCTGGAGCCCCTCGAGGCCCGCACCTCTGTCGTTTCGGATCAAGGGCCGGTGCATGGCCAAATGGGCTGATGGGCTCAGTCAGCAGGTGGCGGCTGATGTGGTGGGGATTTCGGTGCGCAGCGCCCAGCGGATCGATCGGGGGAAGAAGGGTGTGCCAGGGCGGGAATGGCCTGTGGGTTCACCTTTGCAGAGCTACCCGGCTAGGCCGCAGCGGCCTCGATGATCGCCATGGTGGAGGCCTCTACGGCTTGGGCCACCTCGCGCAGGGAGGGATCGGCCGAGAGGCTGGCGAGCATCGCCGCTGGGCGGATCATGCCGATGCGGGTCGTACCGGCTTCGGTGTAAACGGAGATCCGGCAGGGCAGAGCCATGTTGAGCGCCATCGCTGTGCTGAGCACTGCGGCGGCCTGCTGGGGATTGCACACCTCAAAGATGCGGCATTGCTCCGTAAAGGGAAGACCCTTGCTGCGCAGAGTGTGGCCCAGATCATGCACGGCCAGTACACCGAAACCCTGGCCCACCACCGCCTCCTGGAGGGCAGCACTGGCCTCCTCGAAGGATTTTGGCGTGTCGAGAATGAAGAACGGATCCATGGGTTGTCTCAGGGTGTGCCGTACCAGCTCTGGTACCACTGGCTCATCTGTTCAATCTCCCGGCTCTGGGCTTTCACCATGGCCTGTTGCATCGCTCGCAGCTGCGGATGCTGGCTGTTGGTCTGGGCCATCGAGGCCATCATCACGCCCATGCGGTGGTGGGGAATCATCTGCTCGATGAAGGCCCGATCGAAATCGGCGGCGTTCTTCAGGGCGGCCAGGCTCGTGCCCATACCCATGCCACCTCCCATCCCCATACCCATGCCACCTCCCATCCCCATACCCATGCCGCCCATGCCCATGGCTCCTCCGGTCGTCCAGCTGGGAACGTCGCCGCCGAACCACTGCCGGTACCAGGTCCGCATCTGGGCGTTCTCCTCGGTCTGGCTGGCCTTGATGCTGCGGGCCAAAGCCTTGATTTCGGGCCGCTGTGCGCGGGTGAGGGCAAGATCCGCCATGGCGATTGCCCCGTCATGGTGAGGAATCATCATCACGATGAAGTGCTGATCCATCGTCTGGGCCGCCATCCGTCCCGGACCGCTCAGCCCCCTTCCCATCCCGCTTCCGGCTTGGACCACCTCCTGGGGCGGCACTGAGCGCGCTGGAGCTCCTATCGACAGAACGAGCGCTCCTAGCCCTGCAGCGGCTGCGAGCCTGAGTGCCCCCGAATGTGTCCGGTCAAACGTGGCCAGGTGTTGACCCATCAGTTCTCCTCCCTTGCTTGTGCTTGTACTCAGCATGGGCACGCAGCAGGGAACTGAAGGCACCTTGGGGTCATGGCTTCATCGGATCGGTGCCGAATCGTTCCATGCGGGCCGAACGACACGATCAGCCCTCAGACGTGAAGATTGGGGCAGATCACCGCGTCATCCTTGGCGGGATCGCTCTGCCAGCCGGCCAGCAGGCTCTTGAGTTCCTTTCTGAGCTGGCGCAGCTCCTTGATCTGGCCATCGATCCGCTCGATCTGGCATTCCAGCTGGATCTCGATGTCGCCGCAGGGCAGTTCCCCGGCATCGTGCACGGCCAGGCAGCCCTGGATCTCCTCCAGGCTGAGCCCGAGGGTTTTGAGCCGGCGGATGAACTCCAAGCGCTGCAGGCTTTCTTCAGCGAACAGGCGATAACCGCCTTCGCTGCGGCCGATCGCCGGTAGCAGTCCCAGGTCCTCGTAGTAGCGCAGGGTCTTGACCGGTAGGCCACTGCGGCCGGCCAGGGTTCCGATCTTCATGCCGGTCTTCATGCCAACGGCCGCCATGGGCTTGACTCTCCTGCCATGGGGAGACTCTAAACTGGGCTTCTGCTCGTCGATCCCGGCATTCCGTGAAATCCATCGCTCTGGCTCTCCTCCTGTCGACCGGTGTTGCCCTGGCACCCGGCGCCGCCCGCGCCCAGGCCAACGACATGTTCCCGAGCAAGGCCGCAGCGGAACAGCGAGCCAAGGAACTGAAGTGCAGCGGTGCCTTTGCGATGGGCAAGGAGTGGATGCCCTGTCAGAACTTTGATGTCTATCAAAAGGCCGTTTCCAAGGAGAAGTGAATCCACTGTTTTCTTTCCCAGCTCTGATTTTTGCTCTCAGCATCCCCGCAACAACCCGATGATCCCGCACCCCACCAGCCCCTTCCAGCAGCCCTTCCGGTGGGCCTTGCTGGTCGCCCTGTCGGCGGTGGCCTTCGCCCCGCTGCTCAGCACTGCACCCGCTGGCGCGCACATGAAAGGCATGTTCAAGACCAAGCAGGAGGCGGAGCAACGCGCCGTCGAGCTCAAGTGCAAGGGCGCCTTTGCGATGGGCTCGCTGTGGATGCCCTGCGCCAATGAGCAGGCGCTGCACAAGGCTCTTCAGAACAACTGACCCCACGCCGGGGATCCCCCCCATGAGCCGACGCCACCTGCGCCGCCGCATCCATCGAGCCCTGGTGCCGATCGCAGCGGTCCCCCTGATCATCACCGCGCTGTCGGGTTCGATCTATGGACTGATGTTGGCGAACAACATCGATGCCTTTTGGCTCCTCAAGGTCCACACGGGCAACTTCGGGATGCTCAACCTGCAGCCCTATTACTCGGCGATCATCGGCATTCTTACGTTGATCATAGCCATCTCAGGCGTCGGCCTGCTGCTCGGCGGCCCCCGCAAGCGACCAGCATCACTGAGCCCAAAGGCAAAAGATCAGGAACCAGGATACGAAAATAACGGGACTTGAGTCTCCACCTGACTGGACATCACTAGCTTGAAGGGATGACCCCTTCCCCGAGCTCGTCTTGTTGTCATGCCGAGGGCCTAGCCGCATCGGCGGACGGCATGGAGCGGGAGTTGGCCCGGGAGCGCACCCTGTTGCGCCGCAAGGTCAGCGTCGCGGCCGTGCTCACCGTCCTGGTGGTGGTTTCCAGCCTGCCCCACATGCTGGGTGGGCGGCACCTGCCCTTCCTGCCAGGGTGGTTCACCAGCCCCTGGACCCAGCTGGTCCTCACCACGCCGGTGCTGTTCTGGTGCGGTCGTGACTTCTTCACCGGCGCCGTCTCTGCTTTCCGCCAGCACTCCGCCGACATGAACACCCTGGTGGCGGCCGGCACCGGCATCGCCTACCTGACCTCGCTGTTCACCACC
>Ga0207939_1000501_pt1 | contig 11525 bp, 17 predicted proteins | sample LakMenEpi02Jun12_FD_150663 | JGI IMG/M metagenome (GOLD analysis project Ga0207939, IMG submission 150663) | Freshwater microbial communities from Lake Mendota, WI - 02JUN2012 deep hole epilimnion (SPAdes) | ecosystem: Environmental > Aquatic > Freshwater > Lentic | place: Lake Mendota, Madison... | reverse complement strand
AAAGATATACCATTTTCCCATCAAATCAACATTGATGTTGAAGTCTACAATTGGCATGGTCTTTTTCATAACGGACTATCGGATGAAGAAGTTGATTTAATTAGAAACTCATTGAATAAATATTTCGATCAACAAAAACTAATTGATTTAGGTTATGATATGAAGAATCCTGAACCAAATCAATTTTGGAATGATAAACTAAATGAATTTAACAATTGATTATTTAAAAATATTATTAATAGTGGCTTGAAAATATGATAGACTTAAAAACTACTTGGTATTTTCAATATCAAGATCAAATATTTTTTTCTCTTAGAGATGTTTTAGATAACCTTAAATCCAATTATAAAAACGCATATTTTAATTTTTATGATGATGTTTTTCAGCAGTATGACTGGTCAAAAGAACCTGTTGAAAGTTTTGAAGAGTTGAAAAAAATAAGAGCACAACAAATAAGACAAAAACATAACTATATTAGACTATATGTCAGTTTTGGTTCAGACTCTGGCACGATGGTAAATGCTTTTGTAAATAATAACATTTTTATTGATGAAATTATAAATTATGTCTGTATGTGGGAAAATAATTTAACTGAACTTGAGCAGGAACATAATACTTTATTTTTACCAAATATAAAAGAATTCATAAAAAAATCATCAAAAACAAAAATAACTATTAAAAAAATAACTTCTACTGATGTAAAAGCAATGCTTGATGAGAATAATAATAATTTAGTAGGGATTGTTCCTTCAAGGTTTAACTTAAGCATTTTAAAAAATGAATTAACATTAGATAAACTTTTTATAGATGTAGCGGGCGATAATAAGGCGTATGTTTTTATAGATTGTGGTAAATTTTATTCGAATTTTAGTTTTTATTACGTTCATGATATAATTGGAAAAACAGTAGAAAACATTGAGAATTTCTTCACATCGCCAGATTTACCACAACTACATATAAAACAATGTCATTTATTGAAAAATAAAATTAAAAAAGAAAAACCAGATCTTATAAAGCGCTCATATATTTCTCCAATTTATGTGACTGAAGCAAATGTTTTCGAAGATGGAACTTCTATGGAATCATTCATAGAAAATGCATGTAGAGATTATACAGATTTTGGTATGACTCTCCCAAAATCTCCAAACACTTTTTATGTTAAACACGGATCAATAAACAAGAAAGAAATGTTGAGAATCAAAGGATTTTATAATTCCAATCCCACTTTATTAAAAGATTACTTTGATTACGTTCGTTTTTATCTTTCTCAACCTATTTTTAAATTGAATGAAAAAAAACAACTATATAAAGATGTAAATTTTAAAGTCCATAATTACTATTTGGGAAAATAACTTTTGATAACTTCATTAATTTTGGGATGTTTTTTTGGAATATTTACCGGCTTATTACCTGGGCTAGGTTTATTTTCTGGCCTTGTTTTAATATATCCATACCTTAAAACATTAGATGTATCTAATATAATAATTTTTTACATTTCAATGGCCGCAGCTAGTCAGTATACGGGTAGCATTTCCGCAATAGTTTTAAAAATTCCTGGCGAAGCAAACAGTGTTTTTGCTTTAAAAGAATCTAAAATTCTAGATAAACAAGGAAAAACAGATCAAGCATTAGGGGCTTGTGCTATCGGTAGTGTAGTTGGGGGCGCCGGAGCAATAATTTTAACGTGGTCAATTCTCCCATTGTTAGAACCTATGGTTCCTTATATGTTTAGATCTGATGTAAAAGCGATTATTCTTTTATTGTCTTTATGTGCTTTTATTTATTTTTCGGATAATAAATTGATAATAAGTTTGGTTTTTTCAATTATAGGATTTTGTTTCTCTCTAGTAGGTATATCTCCTTTTGGAGTTGAAAGAACTTTTGGTATTGAAAAATTAGTAGGCGGAATACCTTGGTATCCTGTAATTTTAGGTGTATTAATTATCCCAAAATTATTTGAAGATAATAGTAAGGTATCTTTAAACTCAACTAATGTAAAATTTTATTTTAATTTCTGGATAACAGTTAGATCTACTATTCTAGGATATGTTGGCGGACTTGTTCCCGGAATATCTTATATTATAGGACCAAAGTTGGCTTGGATTGTAGAAAATAAAATATCCGGTGATTCTTTAAAAAGACTGCTGGCGGCAGAAACAGCTAATAATGCAAGTGCATATAGCATGATTATTCCCTTGTTGTTGTTGTCAGTTCCAATCGTAAGTTCTGAAGCAATCATTCTAGATTTGTGCAATAATAAAGGATTTCAATTTAATTGGAATACAACCATTGCATCCGGATGGTTTTCGTCTACAATTATTCCAATAATTATAATAAATGTTTTTCTCGGTTTTATTTCATATTATTGTATAAAATGGTTGACGATTTGGAGAAAAATACCTAAAATAAATATATTCATATCATTGTTATTAATTTTATCCTTGATAATAAATGCAAATGATATTCAATATGAGATGTTGTTGTTTTTTCTATTTTTTGGACTTGGTTTTGTCTTAAGAAAATTCGACACATTACCCATAGTTTTGACATTTTTAATGGGAGATCAAATAGAACAAAATGTTATCAGAGTATTAACAATTTATAATTATATTTGAAAGGATACAAAATGAAAATTCTAAGTCTAGTCTTATTTTTAATGATATCAACTACGGCAAATGCGGTAGAACTCTTGAACCCATATAAAGGCGGTAGTTTAGCAATTGAACTATATTCAATTATGTCGAACCATCTTAATTCAAAAAATATTGCACATACTACAGTTGCATTAGATAATTGCCGTTCTGCTACATCTAATTGGAAACAATACAAGTCCCCCCTATATATTTCTTGGTCAGATTCTAGTGAATGTAACCCACAAGCAAGTCAAATCAATATTTTATCTAAAGCAACACAATTATTTTGCTCAATGAAAGAAGTAAATCTATCAAACAAAAATCTAAAAATTGGTTGGCAGGCAAGTGCTCCTCTAACAGGGATTTATGATGCATTTGAAAAGAACTATGGTAGAGTTACTAAAGTTCCATATTTGAATGGCGGTCAACAGGTCCAAGGAGCTGTATCAGGTGAAATTGATATAGCTCTAATAGGACAAGGTACTGCAATGTCTTCGCCGCTAAAGTGTTTTATGGCAGTCACACCTTTTGAACAGTTGCCGGTAATTGAGCATTCGTATGGAGACATGTATACGTCTCTTATAGGTATTCTATATGAAGATGTTTCACTTAAATCTGTTGTGAATGAATTTATCAATCTACCAGAAATTAAAATTTGGAAAGAGAAAAGAAAACTTCAATCTGTAATTTCCGATGATGAGAGAAAAGTATTTTTGTCAAACACTTTTGAAAGAAAGTAATCAAATATGTGTGACTATGGTTGAACCATAGTCACACTTTTAGGAGAAAAAATGGTAGTCGTTCATACTATAAAATTACCACAAGAAAATTGTAATAATATCTTAAATATGATACAAAATTCAACAGATAAAAATAAAATAGAAACTATGGTGGGAAAAACAGAAGGCTACACTCCTTGTTGCGTAACTGATCTTCGTGAGCTAGAGGTTTGGAAAACGTGGAAAGATAATAAAGAAGTTCAGCAAATTATTTATAAATCAAAAAAAATTGATGAACAAGTTCCAGAAAATATTTTTGATTACTTTAATATAGATAAAAATAAATGTGTTATAGACGTAAGAAGATTTTTTCCTGGGAAACTACACGTACCTCATAAAGATTATTATTTTAATCTTTCATATTCTGAATGGGAGGCGCCTCCAAAAAATGCATTAGAATTAAAAGATAGACTAGAGAAAATGAAGACGTTGTCAAAAGAAATTTTACAACCAAAAAATATAGTTAGACTTTGGATAAGTTTAACAGAACCAAAATTTGGCCATGTGTTAATGATTGAAGACAAAGTATTATATTGGTTAGAACAGGGCAGTATTGTTACTTGGGATATTCAAGAATTACATTCAGCAGCAAATGTTGGCTATGAAGATAGATTCATAATGAGAATTACTGGTTATTTAAATGAAAGTGCATGACATAAAATTATCAAAAAGTATATGTGATAATTTGTTGAAATTAATAAAAACTGATAGTACAATTGAAACAAGAGTTAGAGAGCCTGGATCTAGAAAAGGTTTTATTACAACCGAGAAAGAATATACTATACTAGAAAAATATAAACAACATAAAGAATCTGGGTATATAAATTATACTTCAAAAAAAATTGAAAATATAATACCTGATTATATTTTTGAATATTTTAATCTTGAAAAATTAAAATGTAAAATTGAGATTAAAGAATTTTTACCTGGAAAGCTTCACATACCTCATAAAGATTATTATGCAAACTATAGTCACGGATTGACAAATGAAAGCGTCTATAATTTCAATGAAAATACTGAAATACAGATAAATAATTATTTCATACGAATTTGGATAAGTTTGACAGAACCAAAATTTGGTCATGTATTAATTATTGAGAACAAAGCTTTATATTGGCTCGATCAAGGGACTATTGTAACTTGGGATAAAAATGAATTACATTCCGCAGCAAATTTAGGGTATGAAAATAGGTATATTATGACGATTACAGGGAAAAAATATGTCACTAATAGATTACATAACTTTTTTATTAAAAAACAAAAATATACTTGATACTAATATTTCATTGATATATAATCAACAAAATTATGAAAATATTTTAACAAGAATATATCAACAACTTATTTTTTTTGAAAACTTTAATTTAAAAAATTGTGATATTGTGGACATTGGTTCTGGAATTGGAATACATTCAAATTATTTTCTTATAAAAGAAGCAAACATAATTGGATATGAACCGAACTTAGAAGCGTACACTGCATGTAAAAATTTATTTCCAAATCTTGAAATTAAGAATTCGTCATTTGATTTTAATAAGAAATATAAAATAGCAACTTTATTTGGAGTTATTCCGTTTGTTGAAACTAAATATGTTGAGCAAATATATAATTCAACACAATTTTTAATTATAGATTCTCGTAGTCCGTATGATTTTAATTTTAAAGTTGTTTTTTCTAAAAAATATTTTGATAAGATAACAAATTATTATAGAACTTTTACTGTATACGGAAAATAATTTTATGGCGATATAATGTATAAAAACTGGTTAGATACAAACGTAAAAGATCGTTTATTAGACAAAACAATAAAATACAAAGCGCGGTTCAATCCTCGAAAATTTGAGGTAATGTCTTTTCACGAAGCTGCTGATTACACTACAAAACAGATTGCAGAGTTAAATGTTCCTTTATATTTGGGTTTAAGCGGAGGTATGGATTCCAAATATGCCTTTTTATGTTTTCATAGAAATAAGATTGATATCGTGCCAATTATTGTGAAAACACACGGCAATGACTATGAAACTACCTACGCCTTTCACTTATGCAAAAAATTGAATGTAACACCCATAGTCTTGACAATTTCTGAAAATGAGTATGTGATGTTATTCAACAATCTAATCGCAGACAAACTTAACGGTATAGGGCTAAATTCTGTTTCTAGTATTCTGGCAGGTTTTTATGCACAATAATTGGCTTACAACAAATTTAAGTCATAGATGCACAAATCCTAAATTGAATTTTTTAGTTGATATTTGCCCATATCCAGTAAAAATTTTAAATTTTGACGATGAGTGTAATATAACAGCAAAAATAATAGCAAATTTTAATAAAAAAATATACATTGGTTTAAGCGGAGGTATTGATTCAGAGTTTGTATGTGAAGTTTTTTTAAAAAACAAAATTGACTTTATACCAATAATAGTTTGCTATGATGGAAATGAAGAAGAAAGAGCATATGCTTTTAAATACTGTAAAGAAAAACAAATAAAACCAATTATTATTGAAATTACAGAAAAACAAATTGTAAATTGCATATGGAACACATTAGTAAAAAAATTTAATGGTATTGGAATATATTCAGTAGGAGCAATTATTGCGGCAGAATATGCGGAAAATAATAACGGTATATTTGTTGAAGCGGAACATTTTATTGGAGATGGTTTAGAAGAAATACAAGATTTTAAATATTATATTCCGGAATGGGACTTTTATACTTCTGTTTTATTTCCAAAAAAAGTTTTTTTGTTTTTTCTTTATAGATTAGAACTATGTCATGCCATGATTAAAACTATAGATATCAAGCACAATGATTGGATGACTTACAAACATATTGTGTATAATAGACCTTTGAGACCTAAAATGAAACCATCTTATTCTAGAATTGTAAATAAAATAATTAAATTAATAAATTGTTCAAAAAAAAATATTCCTACTTCTCATTATTTTATTGGTAACAAAATAGAGCTAATAAAAAAATTATCATGTTCTTAATTTATATATTTTTATGGTTATTGATATTATATTTTATGCATAGAATTGCTCATATTATTCCTCTAATTAAAAATCTTCATTGGGATCATCACAAATATATAAATTCATTTCAAGGAAATAATTGGCATTGGTCTAACTTATTTCTCTACAATGATAATTGGAAAAGTACAGCCGATCTATGGATTACAGAAGTATTTCCAACAATTTTGTTTTGTTTAATCACAAGTCAATGGTGGATTTTTATTTTTTATTATTTGTGGGCCGCATTAGCGCAAGAAATAGTAGAACACAATCCTAAGGTAAATCTATATCCATTTTTCACATTTGGTAAATGGCATTTAAAGCACCATACAAATCATAAATGTAATTACGGATTGTTTTTTCCCATATTTGATTTGTTATTTAAAACAAACAATAAAAATTAAAACTCATTCAAAGGCAACACTATAAATATATCGTTCCAATAGTGACATGTCAAGGAAAATCGCATGAAATCGTTTAGGGAATATCTGCACGAAGAAGATAATGAAAAACTAGCTGCTGGCGCGCTATTTCATGCATTAGATACAGGCAAATATGGTGTCGCTCTACGATCAAAGATTTGCGATCAACCAAACACATATTCTCCAGTCGGCGGTTCATCAGATACAAACGACAAGGATCTAAAAGCTACAGTCGTGCGTGAAGTCGGTGAAGAGATCGGACATGAGATCACACCAGAACAACTTGAGCCACTTCATGTGTTCAAGAAGAAGGGATTCCAGTATCACACATACTTGTGCAAAGTGTCAAAACAAGATGATGTTCAACCAAAGCTAAATGACGAGAACGATAGATTCGATTGGTTTGAAAAGCACAAGATGCCCAAGAACCTGCATCCGGGGTTTGCCGAGATGCTTTCCAAGAGTATGCATAAGCTTCCATAAGTCGCCGAACGACGACAAATCAAAATGTCGTTGAACGACGACATGCGACAAGTTGTTGTAGAATTCTATTAAGATTGATTGCTATTTTTTATTGAAGATAACATTGCTTCATAAAATAGTTTTTCAAAATGATTTTTTCCTAAAACATACTCAAACATCATATTAAATATAATGTCATATTGTTTTTCAAGTTGTGAAGATTTTGAGATTATTTCATTAGATTGTTGTTTTTTATCAACATTTTTGAATTTATTGTCACTACTTTTTCTATTTCTATATCCGCCAGGTAGCACGTTATAAACTGGATTTAGTTCTCTAATAAATTGTTTTTCCATTGTTGAAATGTAGTCTACAAATTTACTTTCCAAAATAATTTCAAATGAAAACTTTTCTATACCATATTTTTTCATATCACAATATAGTGGATGATTTGATTTTCTTTTGATATCTGATATATGCTGTGAAAATCTTTGTTTCGGATTCAATGTCACGCCAATGTATATTTTTTCATTGACTTGATTTTTGATTTGATATAGACTAAATATCTTCATGCTGATGACCTCCTTACAGGTTATTAGAGTGGTTGGATTTTGGTAGAATCGCGAACCACATTCTTATTTATATCAATAAACTTGATGTTGACAAAATGTCGCATCAAAAAAATACAAATTCCTTGTTGCACCGCGAAAAAGGAACATAAGTAGTATCATGTCGGCTCAATAGTGGGCGACAAAAGAAGGAGGCGCACGATGTGGCCCTGGACAATGGAAGAGAATGAATATCTAACAAAGTTCTTCAAGACGGAAGATACCAAAAAGACTGCTGATGCATTTTCGCATAAAATGCGTAAGATTACATTGGATGTAACAGACATCCAAGTTGATCTAGCATCAAAGATGTTTGGTCTGGTCAACAAGCACACAGACAATCTATTTGGAATCTACGAGAATGTGTTCAACAAGCAGGTTACCGACTATCGTAACGTCGTTCGTTCAGTTTGCAAGGAGTAAGACATGAAGTTTTGTTTGGTAAAGAAGGTTGCCGATAAGGCAAAGGAAATCGCAAAGAAGGTTCTACACGCTATAACAGAAGCAAATAAGAAGCGTGCCGAACGTGCCATTTCTTGGGAACTTCGTCAGTATTACAAGAGAGAGTATGGCGATACTTTTTTGGAAAAGTTTCCATATCACGTTGTAAATAGACGCGACTGACAAGAGAAGGGGAAAGAAATTTCCCCTTCTTTCGTTTTAGGTAAAAATATAAATAGCATAAATGATCTTCTTTAGGAGAAACCTATGACGACAATGCAAGAAAAATTCATGCTTCATTTGGCTAAAATTAATGGTGTCAAACTTTATGAAGCGGAACAGGCTATCACTAACAATACTGGTCCGCGAGAAATTGATCGTTCTGGTATAATATCGGGCTATTTGAGAGATCATCCTCGCACCGGAGAAGTTTCCGACCCTACATCAGATATAGTGTCGAGACACGTATTGCCTGCTGTTCGTGGAGACAAGAACGCATTTGTCGGAAGTACCGGTCAGGGACATATCGATGCAGTCAATAGTGATCACATAGGAACGATATTGAGAGCAACTCATAGAGACTCGGAAAAAAAGAGTGAAGATCCGTATGGAAATCGTTTCGAACTGCAGCGCGCGGCCGCAGAACACAGACATGCGACATTGGCCGATTTACATCACGCGGCTGAAAATCATCCAGATTCGGAAACAAGAAGAATTGCTCAGAACTCGGTCATGACAATAACAAAAAATGCCATGCAAAATCCATCAAATCAACCTCTTGCTAGTCATACACTAGGAATGGCAAAAAAGGGTTTGGCAGTTGCCGCAGCAAACGCAATGTAAATCGCGCATACCAGCTATGCGGTAATTGCATGAAGAGGGGGGATTGACATCTCCCCTCTTTCCATTTATAGTGAGAACATGTTTACTGTATTTGTGGAAAGCAAGAATCGGGCGACCAGCCTGGTAAAGAGGCGCAATGCAACGCATTGGATCAGTCTTCTTGATCCGGGCGACAGGCAATTTGTGCCGTCTGATTCGCGATTTGACTCTGTCAATCGCTTGTTCATGAACTTTGAGGATGTCAACAGAGATACTGATTCTGGTGCGCCTACAAGGGATCATGTTCAACGCATCTTGGACTTTACCAAGAATGTGAATGACGGTGTCATTGTGGTGAACTGCTTTGCTGGTGTGAGCCGTTCGACGGCAGCAGCATTCGCAATTCTGTTCCAGCATCATAGATGCATTGAGACATCGGTCGAGATGCTTCTGGATGTCCGTCCACAAGCCTGCCCAAATCCACTCATCAGCAAGTTTGCCGATGACATCCTGGGTTGCAATGGACGCCTCTTTGAGGCCGCAGAGACGATAGCAAAAGAGAGACTTTTACGGGTGTTTGGCTAAGTCATTGAAATCATTGCAAAAAATAGTCCTTGACAATTGTTCGACACCCATATATACTGCATCTTGTAAGTTGATTGATGAGGCAAAGCAAACATGAATCCGAACGAAGTGTTGGAGTATAGTTTTGAAGACGCTGTGCAGGATCCTACCCTTTGGGCTGGATACGAGCAGTGGCTGGATGAGCAAGCCAACATTTCGGACTTTGAACTCTGGCATGAGGAAAACGAATACCAGGGTTGATAAAAAAAGTCCTTGCGTTTTGAAAAAAAGTTTGCTAGAATGCAGAAATGATGAAACGAGACGACTAAATAGAGATTATGAAACATAGAACACTAAAACAGAATTCGATCCGCGTCGCAACAAAGCCTGAATGGTTTGCCATTCAGCAAGCGGGTTTGTCTTGACTGCGTAGGGACTTTGAATCTCTTCACACCAAGACAAGCCCTCCCTAGCGAGGGCTTTTTTGTTGACAAAGTGATGGATACCAGATAGTATCTGATATCTGATAAACGCAACGAGGGCGTGACCTGCACTAGATTAGGTCGAACGGTCGGAACCGAGGATGAAATCTGCGGCGACAACGCAGAGAGTAAAATTCGGGAAACAAGTATCAAGTGATACTTGATTGTGTGCATGGAAGGCAAAGGCCACGCCGATATAATGGTAAATAGCTCTGCCGCGTTCGGAGTTGAGTGAGTTCGATTCTCATAAAAATGCACACAATCAAGTATCATAACGCAGAGTGGAGCAGTAGCAGCTCGTCTGGCTCATACCCAGAAGGCCACAGGTGCAAGTCCTGTCTCTGCAACCAATTGTGCTAGGCTCTATGGTAGTCTAGCACATAAGGGTGTTATTCGATGAAGCCTAGCCAGGTGGAGAATAGCTAGTTGGGTTGCGCGAATTCAACGAAGTCGCAAATGTGCGGTGGCACCGACATTTGTGGAGCCCTTTGACAATTACATGGAAGTGTGGGAGAGTGGTTTAATCCGTCAGTCTTGAAAACTGAAGGGCCTACGGGTCCCGTGAGTTCGAATCTCACCGCTTCCGCCATTATGGAGCATTCGTCTAGAGGCCTAGGACCGCGGGCTTTCAATCCGCTAACAGGGGTTCGAATCCCCTATGCTCTACCAATTTTGCATGTTTTTGAGATAAAACATGCCGTACCTATCCACGAAAGAAAGGACATAGCACGAGGTAGGTTGTGCGTGTCACCGAATATGCTCGGATAGCCCAACTGGCAGAGGCGTTAGTCTTAGGAACTAAATGTTGTCGGTTCAACTCCGACTCCGAGCACCAAATATGGGCTGTTAGCTCAGCGGCAGAGCAGCGTCTTTACACGGCGAATGTCGGCGGTTCAATCCCGTCACGGCCCACCAATTCATAGAATGGACCAGTAGCTCAATTGGTAGAGCGTCGGACTCTTACTCCGAAGGTTCTCGGTTCGAAACCGAGCTGGTCTTCCAAACAACGGGCCCTTAGTGCTAGTGGGAACACGTCGGTTTTGCATACCGAAATCAGGAGTTCGACTCTCCTAGGGTCCACCAAGATGCGAGTGCAGATGCTGAGAAATCAGGTGTAGGCATACATCTGAGAGTCCAACGGTGCGAGTCCGATCCAGAGACTGGACAAGTAACAGCTACAACTGCTTATCTCTAACCCGGCGCGCCTAGTTTACACGGGTAAAATGAGTCCGAATGAGGGAGGCGGACTGCTCGCTACTAATATGGAGGCTATCGTCTAGTGGTTTAGGACGGCGGTCTG
>Ga0207939_1000499_pt1 | contig 11533 bp, 8 predicted proteins | sample LakMenEpi02Jun12_FD_150663 | JGI IMG/M metagenome (GOLD analysis project Ga0207939, IMG submission 150663) | Freshwater microbial communities from Lake Mendota, WI - 02JUN2012 deep hole epilimnion (SPAdes) | ecosystem: Environmental > Aquatic > Freshwater > Lentic | place: Lake Mendota, Madison... | reverse complement strand
CATTAGTGCAGCAATTGAAAACGGAACCTTCTCTGAGCAGCCAGAGCTGCTCCGAGCGCTCCGCGCTGCGGAGGGTGGTCGCCTCCATCTCTGCAGTCTCCTGGGGCCAGGTGGTGTACATGCGCACGATGAGCACCTTGTTGCACTCGCCGCCGCCGCTGAGGCGAGTGGCGTGCGCTCCGTCTATCTCCACCTCTTCCTTGATGGTCGAGATACGCCGCCACGCTCCGCCCTCGGCTATCTCGCAGACCTAGAAGCGCGTCTCGCACGCTTCGCCCCACAGGCGAAGATCGCTTCGGTCTCCGGGCGCTACTTTGCGATGGATCGCGATCAGCGCTGGGAGAGGACCGCACTCGCCGTTGCGGCGATCGCTGCTGCGGATGGACTGCGCGCAGAGAACGCGCGTGATGCGATCGAGCAGGGATATGCGCGCGGTGAGAGTGACGAGTTTGTCGTTCCAACGGTGACTCATGAGGGCGAGGAGACCGCGATCCGACCAGGAGATGTGCTGATTCACGCGAATTTCCGTGCAGATCGGGCGCGACAACTTGTGGCCGCGCTGAGCGCGCCGAACTTCTCGCACTTCGAGCGTCCCTTGACGCTCCCCGTTCCAGTTTGGGGGATGAGCTCCTATGGCGAGGAGGCGGCGACCCCTGCACTCTTCGGACCAGCGCAGGTACCCTCGCTCGCCTCAGCGATTGCTGACGCGGGTCTGAAGCAGTTCCATGTGGCGGAGACGGAGAAGTACGCGCATGTGACGTACTTCTTCAATGGTGGACATGAAGCGGCTCTCCCTGGTGAACGACGCATGCTGATCTCGAGCCTCCCCGTAGCAACGTACGATCGCGCACCTGAGATGCGAGCAGCGGAGATTGCGGACGCGGTGGTTGCGGCGCTCGCAGAGGGGAGCGAGGCGTTCATCCTTGCCAACCTTGCAAACCCAGACATGGTTGGACACACGGGTGACTTCAGCGCCACGGTCAGTGCCTGTGAAGCGGTAGACCGCGCCCTGGGAAGGATCGCAGCGGCGGTACGCGCGCGACCCGGTGCAACACTCGTGGTTACCGCAGATCACGGGAATGCAGAGAGGATGGTGACAGCGGCAGGAGAACCGGTGACCAGTCACACCCTTGCCCGTGTCCCCATCCTGATCGCAGGTGATCGGATAGACGGGTATCAGCTCGTGGACGGCGCGCTTGAAGATATCGCGCCGACGATCGGTGCCCTCACCGGACTCGCGCTTCCTCCCACGATGACGGGCCGATCGCTGCTCGTTCAGGCGTAAGGGGAGGGGTGCTACAATCGCAGCACGCGGGATTGCCGCGCATGCATCGGAGGTATCCATGAACCCCATCCTTGCCGTTGGCCAGATTATCGTGAGCATCTTCTTGATCGTGGCAATCCTGATGCAGGCGCGAGGCATTGGCCTTAGCTCCGCATTCGGTGGTGATTCAAGCGTCTACCGATCACGCCGTGGAGTAGAGCGACAGTTGATGCGGTTTACCGTGTTGCTCACACTCCTCTTCGTGCTCTTCTCGCTGGTTGGCTATCTCCAGTCCAACTAACCGAGGGGGCACCTCGCCCATGGACGCGCGCGACAGGAGGCCTCAATGAGCCCTCTGCGACGCATTGCGATCTTTCTCTTCTTTACCGTGGCGCTGGCGAGCGCGTTGGCACAAGCGGGGGTTATTGGAGGGGCTCGACCCGGAGGTGGGCTCTCAATTGGAATCACTCTGCCGAGTGGTCCAACGACGCTTCGCGAAGGCGTCATCGGGCTTCCTGAGCGGCCGCTTCCACTCTTTGCGTCTACAGGCGCCGATCGCGCGATCGTTGCGCTCACCTACCGCGGACTGACCCGACTCGACACGAGCGGATATCCAACGGCAGATCTAGCAACCTCATGGAGTGTCAGCGAGGACGGGCTCGCATGGACGTTTGTGCTTGACCCTGCGGCACGTTGGGAAGACGGCACACAGGTCACCGCCGCGGACGCTCAACTGACCCTTGGTCTTGCTGGCGAGCTGCGACTTGATGGCGGTTACTGGGAGGCACTCACCGTTGAGGTGAGTGAGACCACTGGAGATCTCGTGGTTCGTGCGCCACGCGCACTCGCAAACCTCCCTGCGCTGCTCGGCACCCTCCCGCTTCTCCCAGCACACCTCTTCAGTGGAAGTGCTGCACGGGACATTCCGCAACTTGAGGCGGCCGCAACCCCAATGGGGAGCGGCCCATTCAAGGTTGTCGCGATGGATGGAGGGGCGGCCGCACTTCAAGTGCGTGGTGACCTTCTCGCCGGAGATCTTGCGGCTCGCTCGCTCATGCGAGAGGGGGCAACTGGCCTCCCCGTTGAATCGGTCGCACTTCGTTTCTATGGCACGGAAGAGGAGGCGCTCAACGCATGGCGCGCAGGCGACCTGGATGCGCTGGTTGGAGTTGGCCGAGAGGCGACGCAGGCGGCGCTCGTGGATGCTGGTCGCACCATTGAGCTCGGCTCAACCACCTTCAATGGGATCGCCGTTAACCTGCGCCCACGAACCGTGCTGCGACACCCAAAGTTGCGCCTCGGACTCCGCGCACTCCTGAATCCGTCGGCGATCACCAGTGCGTATGGAGGCCGCGAAGTCGCCGCACCAGTCTCTCCGCTTTCGTGGGGCTGGGCTGAAGTGCCACTCCCAGTTCGCGGAACCGAGTACGCGACGAAGCAGTTCGAAGGGGCGAAGTGGAAGTTCAAGGATGGCGTCTGGATTGATGCGGAGAAGAAGTCGGTAAGCCTTGAGATCCTCACGCTCCCATCTGGCCCATATCCAGAAGATACGGCGGTTGCCACGCAGGCGGCATCAGCATGGATCGCGTTCGGAGTGCCAACGATCGTCACGGAGGTAGATGCGCAGACCCTCACCTCACGCCTCGCAACGGGGGACTTTGACTTGGTGGTGCTGAATGTGGACGTCGGGATTGATCCCGACCTCTATCCGCTCCTCGGCTCTGCTGCGGTGCTGAGCGGGGGAAATGTGGTCGGAATCCAGCTTAAAGAGCTCGATGCGCTCCTCAATGAGGCACGCAAGCCTGCAGAGAGAGAGGCGCGAGTCAAGGCACTCGCTGCAGTCCAGCGCTGGTGCGCGGCGAACAACTACCTGCTCCCCATTCGGTTCAAGGCAGAAGAGCTGCTGGTCGCCTCGCGCCTCACTGGCCTCGCCCCGCTCCTCGTGCGCGAGCCTGAGACCCACCTTCGGGATGTGCTATCTTTCCGCCTCGCGGCTCCGTGATCGCTCGCGGGGCTTCGTTCGGGTCGAGGTGGCGGAATTGGCAGACGCGCTGGCTTCAGGAGCCAGTGTCCGCAAGGACGTATGGGTTCAAGTCCCTTCCTCGATACCAGTAACAGCGTCAGGGACGCAGCACCTGTGCCCAGGTGGCGGAATTGGTATACGCGTACGTTTGAGGGGCGTATGACGCAAGTCATCCGGGTTCAAGTCCCGGTCTGGGCACCACACTTCTAGGGCGCCGCACGGCGCGAACACAGCGGGCGGTTAGCTCAGTTGGTAGAGCACCTCGTTTACACCGAGGGGGTCGGGGGTTCGAGCCCCTCACCGCCCACCAGTCCCTAAGGCTCCACCTTGACTGTTGCCGGGCCCTCCGTTGCGCCCGCTCGCCGCGGAGGGTATCCTCAGCGTCGTTGGTGTCTGAGGTCGCCGTGGCAGGCGGTCAATGAGCCGAGATAGCTCAGTTGGTAGAGCACGCGCCTGAAGAGCGCGGTGTCGCCAGTTCGAATCTGGCTCTCGGCACCATCATCGGTGTAACGGTGCGGAAGTGGCTCAGTTGGTAGAGCATCACATTGCCAATGTGAAGGTCGCGGGTTCGAGTCCCGTCTTCCGCTCCAATCTCTCGGAGATCCGGGGTCGATGCCCCTTCGTCTAGTGGTAGGACACCGGACTTTGAATCCGTGAACCGAGGTTCGAATCCTCGAGGGGCAGCCAACACGGAACTGGGGCGACGTACCCAAGTGGTCTAAGGGGGGGGTCTGCAAAACCCCTATTCGCCGGTTCGAATCCGGCCGTCGCCTCCAACTCTTGGACCCCAGCACCTGGAGTGCTACACTCCACCTCTGCCTTTCGGCTCCGGCCCACTGCGCAAGTTGCGTAGGGTGCACCGGGGCGAATCCATAGGAAGGAGCGCGCAATGCGCCGCTACGAGCTCATGATGATCATGCAACCAGATGTTGCAGAGGACCGCAGCAAGGCGATCCTTGAGCGAACGGTTCGCTCCATTACCGAAGCGGGTGGAAGCATCCTCAAGAACGTCCCGTGGGGACGTCGCCGACTGGCGTATGAGGTTGAGGGACACCGCGACGGCATCTACCAGATCTACCTCTTTGAGGCCCCTGCAGCATCCATTGCTGAGCTTGAGCGCGTACTCCTGATCACGGAAGAGGTGCTCCGGCACCTGGTGATTCGAGACGAACGGCCAGCGTCGGCGATCAGCGACGAGCTTGAAGAGGAGGCGGCTGATGCCGCCGCCGCGGCCGCCGCAGCTGATGCGCAACTTGATGACGGTGAAAGCGACGCAGCCCCCGCCGCAGTTGCAGTTGACGGGGAGTAGTTCATGTCATTTGCAAAGATCAGCATCATCGGCAACCTTGGCGCAGATCCAGAGTTGAAGTACACCGCCGACGGGAAGCCGCGCCTTGAGATGCGCGTGGCGACCAATGAGCGTCGCAAGTCTGCTGGCGGCGAGTGGGAAGACAAGACAACCTGGTACCGCGTGATCATGTTCGGCGAGCGTTCCGTGAAGCTTGCAGAGTGGCTCCGCAAGGGGCGCAAGGTCTACGCCGAAGGACGACTTCAGGTGGATCTCTACGACTCGAAAGAGGGTGAAAAGCGAGTAGCGCTCGACATCCTGGCGAGCGAAGTAGTGATCGTTGATCGCAACCCAGATGCAGACCCTAACGCCCCGCGACCCGCACGTGCCGCAGCACCGAGTGCCGAGGCCCGCCCAGATGAGGGGCCGGCATCCGCGCCGAGCGATCTTGACGACCTTCCCTTCTAACGAAACAACCGAACAACCACCACAAGATTGAGAGGAGTAGAACATGGCTGAGGCACCAAAGCGATTCAAGAAGCGCGAAGACAAGTTTGGCGCAGCCCGACGTCGTCGGACCTGTTCATTCTGCGGTGATAAGCGCGGCGTGATCGACTACAAGGAAGTGAACCGGCTCCGCCGCTTCATTTCTGATCGCGCAAAGATTGAGCCACGACGAAAGACAGGGAACTGCACGCAGCATCAGCATGAGCTGACCGTTGCCTTGAAGCGTGCACGTCAGATGGCACTCCTTCCGTACGCCCCACAGCATCAGGGGTAGCACCTGGTGGTGCTGATCGCGGCCATCACGGCCGCGGCGGCCCTCTACGGAACGATCGCAGGGCTCGGCGGAGGAATCATCATCGTGCCGGCGCTCCTCCTCACAGGAGTAGCACTCTCCACGGCGACGCCGTTGAGCCTCGCCGCGGTCTTCGTTGGTGCGATCGCCGGACTCCTTCCTACGGCACGTCGTCGACTGATTGATCGAAGCGCGCTGTTCACGCTGGCGCCAGCCGCGCTCATCGGTTCAGCGCTCGGTGGAGTTGCGGCACAGCGACTTCCTGAAGAGCCGCTCCTATTGATGTTTGCGCTGATTGCTCTGGCGGTTGCACGCGACGCTCTCCTCCCTGACCGACCCAAGTCAACGACACGAAACCAACACCGAACGGGGCAGCTGATGCTCGGAGGGGGGGCGGGCGGTTTTTTCAGTGGCGCGCTCGGCATTGGCGGCGGCGTCTTCGTAGTCCCTGCCGCTCGCCGTTTTGGGCCGATGCGAATCGAGGCGGCAACCGCTACAAGCGTGGCGGTGATCGTTGGGTCGAGTGCGGTCGGCGTCTTCTCCAACCTCGCGACAGCGACCACAGTCGGCGCAGGCATCACGCCGCCTGAACTCCTCGCAGCAGGGATCGGTGCCGCCGTGGGGGGCTTTGCGGGAGGGCGACTCAGCCCACGCGTCCCCGAGCGCGCGCGGTCACTCTTGATCGCAACGGTCGCCGCTGCGGCGGCTCTCGTTGCCTTGATGCGCCTCGTCGCGTAGGCTGCTTCATAACGCGGCGCAAGTGCCGCCAAGTACCTTCCGGGCTAGGAGGCTGAGATGGCGAACGAGACGAAGGCTGCACTCGCATATTTCGAGGGCGGGTTCCGCCCGCTTGCAGATGCGAAGGTCAACGTGATGACGCACGCCTTCCTCTACGGGACGGCCACCTTCGAAGGGATTCGTGCCTACTGGAATGCAGATCAGGGCGAGCTCTACGCACTCAAGCTGAACGAGCATCTTGAGCGACTCCGCGCATCATCCAAGATCTTGATGATGAACCCGCTCCCTGAGGTTGCAGAGCTCCGGACGATCATCATTGAACTGTTGCAAAAGAACGGCTTCAAGGAGGACGTTTATATTCGCCCCAGTGTGTACAAGAGCACCGAAGCGATCGGGGTGCGCCTCCATGAGCTGAAGAACAACTTCTATGTGATCGCAATCCCGTTTGGTAACTACATTGATATTGATTCAGGGATTCGCTGCGCCACGGTGGCAACAAGGCGGACCTCCGACCTGGCCATTCCCGCACGCGCCAAAGTGGTGGGGAACTACGTGAATAGCGCCTTCTCCAAGACCGAGGCGATGCTGAACGGTCACGACGAGGCGATCGTGCTCACCGAGGCGGGGAAGGTGTCTGAAGGCTCCGCGGAGAACCTCTTCCTCTTACGGGGAGACACGCTGATCACCCCAGGCCTCAATGATGACATTCTTGAAGGGATCACACGCGCCGCGGTTGTGGAGATCGCGCGCGAAATGGGTCTCAAGGTGAGCGAGCGATCAATTGATCGAAGCGAGCTTTACATCGGCGATGAACTATTCCTCTGTGGAACAGGTGCACAGATTTCGCCTGTCATTGAGGTGGACCATCGTGCGATCGGGAGCGGGGAGATTGGTCCAATCACGAAGCGCATCCAGGAACGATACTTTGCTGCTGTCCAAGGTCGGGTTCCTGGGTATTCACACTGGCTTACGCCGATTTACGGAACCAAGAAGGGTGGCGCGTAGCTATTCGTTTAACGTCGACAGGTCCGCCCCCGTAATAATCTGAATATCAACAGTTACCGATGGGTCATCAATCTCTACTGCGCGGATACCCATTAATCGTTCAATCAGCGCCAGCGTGACGGGAACGCGGAGCGCCGCTCCGTTGTAGACGGTCAGCCGTGTCTGCAGGAGTCCAATCTCTGGAGGCGTGATCCCGCTTGGGGCCGTCGCTTCAAGGCCGGCTTGGATCAGCCGCGCCGCAAACGCACCCGCCTCGCCAGGCCGTCCCGTTCCGTTCAGCACCCAGATGCGGGCCGCCTCGCGCTCAACAGATTGTTCTTCCACTTCGTCAGGCGTTGGTTCGGCGGCAAATGCAGCGAGGATCGCGCGGCGGATCTTCTCAACATCAGGGACGATGATGTACCCGCGCTCGTCCGCTCCAACTGTCTGGTAGACGGGTGGAGCGAAGACGATGCTCTTGAGGTTGCTTGCATCCACTCGGCCGAGCAGCTCGAGCAGGCGAGGGAGATCGCCTTGCGGGAAGTCACTCTTGATCGCATCCTGAAGCGTGGACGCAAGGGCGGGTAGATTCGCTGCAATTGCCTCCACATCAGTCTGCGCGCGGACTGCGGCGATCACCTGTTGCTGGCGCTCAGCGCGGCCGAAATCTGAGCTACCGTAGCGTGAGCGCGCAAAGATCAGCGCCTCTTGACCATCCATAGTTCGGACGCCGACCGGCATGCGGATACGGCGTAGATGCCCAACGCCAGCTGGATAGGTTTCGTCAACAATTGGATTCTTCGTGGTGATACGAATGCCGCCGAGGGTATCTACGATTTGCTTGAAGCCACTGAAGTTAACCATGACGGAGTAGTCAATACGGATCCCATAGAGCTCGCTGAGAAGTTCGCGGAGTGCGGCGGCCGGGCCATTTGGAAACGTGTCGCTGTTCGCCTTCGCGGAGCTGTAATAGGAGTTGATCTTGTTGTTATAGGTTGCACCGTAAAGGGCCTGTGCGCTTGCTGGGACCGGAACATCGACGGTGTCCCGTGGGATGCTGAACATGCTTACTGACCCTTTCACGGGATCGACACTTGCAACGATCAGGGTGTCCGTGTTGAAGCTCGTTTCACCTTGTCGTTGGTCGACGCCGATCAGGAGCACGTTCAGGCGTTCGGTGCCGTCCCAGCTCGGTGGGGTCGCTCCCCCTTGCCCGTCACCCTCCTCGGCGCCGCTAAAGATGCCACCGACGAGTGCGGATGCGGTACTCACATACCCGCCAACGAGTAGATGGATGGAGAGGCCAACGGCGAGCGTGCTTGCGAGAGCAACCGACGAGAGGAGGGTTGCGCGCACACCACTGCCACGGGTGAGACCCTGGCGCCAGGCTTCCGTTGCGGCGGCGGCGCGCCAGAGGGCGGCGAGGATGTTCAGGATCCCTGCCGCACTTAGTCCAAGTGGCGAGAGGAGGAGTCCGAGGAGTCCGGCCAGCCCGTCAGCAACGTAGATGCCAGCGAAACCTGCGCCGAGGAGGAAGAGCGGGGTTGCGAACCTTAGGGCGGCGCGCCAACGACGCTGATAGGCCTGTCCGAGCCCAGGGAGGAGGATGGAGAGGAGGGCCGCTGCGAACGCGGAGCTCTTTGGGGTGCGATCGTTGCTATTCACCCTCGCACGATAGCGCCTCACCCGCGAGCGAGTCGGCGCTCCGTTTGCCATGCAGGGACGCGCGTGGCACGCTCCGTAGCATGTTCCGTCCTGTTGACGCCCGACCAGACCTTGTCAGCATTGAGCATGAGATGCTGCGCAGCTGGCGGGAGGAAGGCGTCTTTGAACGTCTTCGCGCACAGACTATGGGCGGACCGGCCTGGTCGTTCCTTGACGGGCCGATCACCGCGAACAACCCAATGGGTGTGCACCATGCGTGGGGTCGCACGTACAAAGACCTCTTCCAGCGCTTCCGCGCCTCACTTGGCCACGAACTACGTTGGCAGCAGGGGTTTGATTGCCAGGGACTCTGGGTTGAGGTGAATGTTGAGCGCGAGCTGGGCTACACCAGTAAGCGACAGATTGAGGAGCAGGGGCTCGCCGAATTCATCAGCCTCTGCAAGCAGCGCGTCCTCACCTATGCGGCGCGACAGACAGAGCAATCAATTCGGCTCGGCATGTGGATGGATTGGAACGATCCAGCGGACCTCCTGAAGTTGCGCGACGCGCTCGCAAAGGATTCGGCAGCACCGGTCACGATTAACGGTGCGAACGGACCAGTGAGCGGCCCAGCAGAGCAGCTGATCGGACGGCTCGGCACGCCAGAGGTTGGCGGATCGTATTTCACCTTCTCTGATGAGAATAACGATCTGATCTGGACCTTTCTTGCAAAGTGTCATGAGCGTGGCTGGCTCTACAAGGGGAGCGACAGCATGCCGTGGTGCGCCCGTTGTGGCACTGGGATCAGCCAGCACGAGATGACCGAAGGGTATGCGGATCGTGAAGACCAGTCGCTCTACTTCGGCCTGGCACTTGTGGATCGTCCAGGCGAGGAGCTCATTGCATGGACCACGACGCCGTGGACCGTTGCGGCGAATGTTGCCGCCGCAGTCCAGCCTTCGCTCGACTACGAACTTGTGGAGTTTGACGGCCGCAAGCTCTGGATCGGCGCCTCGCGCCGCGCCGCAGCACTCGGCGGCGGCGCTCCGCGCGCGAAGCTGCTTGAGACACGGAAGGGATCAGAACTGATCGGCTGGAAGTACCGCGCGCCATTTGATGCACTGCCAGCGGTGAGCGAGGCACTCGGCCCAGACGGAGCGGCACACCGCGTGATCGCATGGGACGAGGTTGGCTCTGAAGAGGGGACCTGCATCGTGCACATTGCGCCGGGATGCGGGAGTGACGACCATAAGCTCGGCGTAGTCGAAGGGCTCCCCGCGATCGCACCGATCGATGAATCTGGCGTTTACCTTGACGGCTTTGGCAACCTGAGTGGTCGCGAGTGGCATGAGGTGACGGAGGATGTCTTTACGCACCTCACCGCCACAAAGAGCCTGCTGCGCCGCGAGAAGATCACGCACCGATACCCACACTGCTGGCGCTGCGCAACGCCGCTCGTCTTCCGGCTCGTTGATGAGTGGTTCATCAGCATGGGGCCGCTCTATGAGAAGCCGCGCGATCAGTTGACCAAGGCGGAGATTGACGCGAGCCTGAGATACCAGATCATGGCGGTGGTCGACCGCATCACCTGGCTTCCAGAGTTCGGATATGAGCGCGAACTTGATTGGCTGCGCAACATGAGCGACTGGATGATCTCGAAGAAGCGCTACTGGGGCCTCGCGCTGCCGATTTACGAGTGCGCCTCGTGCGGCAAGGTTGAAGTTCTCAGCTCGCGCAAAGAGCTGGAGGGGCGAGCAACCGCTGGAGCGGCCGCGCTCGAGGGACACACGGCGCACCGCCCATATATCGATGAGGTGCAGATTGACTGCAGCGGGTGCGGGGCGAAGGTGACGCGCGTCCCTGACGTGGGGAACCCATGGCTCGATGCGGGGATTGTCTCGTTCTCAACGCTGCGGTACCGCGAGGATCCTGAGTACTGGAAGCGTTGGTTCCCTGCCGACTTCATCACCGAGAGCTTCCCAGGACAGTTCCGCAACTGGTTCTATTCGCTCCTCGCCATGTCTACGGTGATGGCGTCAAGTGAACCGACAAAGACGATCTTCGGCTACGGCCTTGTTGTGGGTGCTGACGGACGGGCGATGCATAAGAGCTGGGGGAACTCGATTGAGTTCGATGAGGCGGCCGACCGTATGGGGGCGGACGTGATGCGCTGGCTCTTTGTGGGCTCACGGCCAGAGGAGAACGTGCTCTTCGGCTGGGAGGCAGCCGATGAGACGCGTCGCCGCCTGCTCGTTCTATGGAACGTTTACGCGTTCCTCGTTGGACAGGCGCGATCCGCCCGATGGACGCCAGGTGAGGTTGAGGTGCCGGCTTCATCGCGAAGCGTGATGGATCGGTGGATTCTCAGTCGCTCAGCCGAACTCGCCTCCAGCGTCGAAACCTCGTTGCGCGCCTACGACGCGTACGCTGCGGTTCGTCGCCTTGAACAGGGGATTGACGAGCTCTCTACCTGGTACCTCCGTCGCACACGTGATCAGTTTGCCGCGGATGCTCCAGAGCGCGAAAGGCACGCTGCCTTCGACACGTTGCATCAGGCACTACTCACGCTGCTTCGGGTTGCCGCGCCGATCAGCCCGTTCTTCACTGATTCGCTGTACCGCAACTTGGTAGGCAGCGACAAAACGAACGGGGGCGCAGCAGGCGCAGTGGTCAGCGAGGTTGTCGGCGGGGCGGCACGCCCGCTCGCTGGGGCGATTCGCACAGGGAGCGCACCTGGCAGCATCCACCTCCTGCACTGGCCGAGTGAAGAGAGTGCGGGATGGCGCGACAGCG
>Ga0207939_1000493_pt1 | contig 11589 bp, 13 predicted proteins | sample LakMenEpi02Jun12_FD_150663 | JGI IMG/M metagenome (GOLD analysis project Ga0207939, IMG submission 150663) | Freshwater microbial communities from Lake Mendota, WI - 02JUN2012 deep hole epilimnion (SPAdes) | ecosystem: Environmental > Aquatic > Freshwater > Lentic | place: Lake Mendota, Madison... | reverse complement strand
CTTCCGCTGCTCTGAGCGGCTTGGCCGGCCGTGCGGGTCCAGAAGGGGTGCCTGTTGCGCAAGGAAAGGGAGGCCTGCCGGCCTCTCCGGGCGCCCTCAGTAGGGCAGCAGCATTCCCCGCTCCGGATCGTGCTGAGCCCGCGGCAGGGCCCGCCAACGCGCCAAGAGCACACTCTCCACCAGCCGCTCCAGGCGCGGCAGGGAGCGGCGGCGCAGACAGGCCTGACTGAGCTCCACCAGAAGGGCAGTGCTGGAGCACTCCAGCCAATGGCGGCGGTGGGTGTGCAGATGGACGTGCTTGGTGGCCATGGACGGCGCAGCGCAGGACCCATCCCAGCGGCGGGGCGGGGTCAAGGACCCGCGACAGCGGGCCTGGCCCGATCCTTGAGCCGCCCCGCAGAGTGGGAGGGCCTGGGCGGAGCCTTGGGGCGGAACCCGAGAGTTGGTGGCAGAGGTCCCCGGACCGGGTCCGGGTTCAAGGGGGCCAGAGGCCCCCCAGGCAGGCGCCTCACCGTGCCCGCACCAGGCGCCCATGCACCTGCCCCCACTCCCGCCGCCGCCGCGGCAACGGAGCACCGCGCAACAGCGCCTCGATCCGCTCCACCAGGCAGCGGGGAATGGAGCCACCGGACACCTGCCGGCGGGGATGGATGAAATCCACAGGATCGAGCCGGCTCCAGAACGCCCGGCGCTGGTGCAGAACCCGCCCGCCCTTGCCGATCTTCTCGATGAGCACCATCGGAGCAGACCCCGGCCGGGGCACTAACAGCACCCGCCAACGAATGCGCCGCTGCTGCAGATCGAGCAGCACCTGAACGGGCGGGAGATCACAGGAAAGACTGGTTGGCGGGCGCGGGGTTAAACAACCTGTTGCAGCTGGTGGTGGTGGCGCTGCTCTTTGCCAAGGCGTTTCCGATGCGCCACAGCTGGCAACTCAGCCTGATGCTTCTCATCGCTCCCGTGCTGGCGGTGTTGATCAACGCGATGCGGATCGCGCTGTTGGCCTGGATCCATGCCAGTGGCTTGCCCCACAGGCAATGGTGGTTTGAGTTTCTGCATGATTCCTGGGGCGGTCTGGTGTTTGCCGGAGTCGCGATGCAGCTGTTTGTTTGGCTGTATGTGGTTTGGCTGGCGCGCTCTCGGCCCCGATGCCCACCATGGAGGCCCCCTCCACGCTGCGGCTGGCGGGTTATCGGGTGGGCGCGCTGGAGGGAGAGCCGCCGCGGCAGGGCAGGGAGCTGAGCCATGGGGAGCTCCGGCGGTTTCGGCTGGAGCCCCTCTCTGGAGGACCTCCGTTGGTGTTGAGCGTGCTGCCGGTGCGCAGCCGCACGGGCACGGAGCTGAGCTAGCCCAGCAAGGAGCGCAAGGGGCTCAACAATGTGGCCGTGGGGGCCGAGGTGGCGAGTTTTGCGTTGAGCGACAGGCGCCAGTTGTCGCTGCCCCGGCCCAACGGGTTGGGCGCTGGCGCCAAGCCCGATCAGATCGCCCTGGGGCGCGGGCCTAAGGATCCAGCGGGTGCCATCACGCGCATGCAAACCTGTCTCACTCCCTCAAGACACGCGAGCGTGAGCGCCTCCACGCTGGTGGGGGAAGCCGAGGGACAGGAGCAAGGAGGTTCGTCAGCCCTGAATCGGCGGCTGTTGCGCTTGGCTGGAATCCTGCCCGCACGCCATGAGTGCCTGGCAGTTCAGTTGGTGGGCGAGAAACCAGGCCAGCGGCCCTTGCTGAATGCTTGGGGGGATGTGAGGGGTATAATAAATTGCAAGAACTATAATGTATGCGATGGTGAGCCTGTTGCCGAGAGGCTTCTGCGCAGTGCTCGTGCTTTTCCGGTGAGGCTCAAAGGTGGGTTTGGTCTGCAGCGTCCGTTTGATCACACCAACGACGGTATCGGCCTGGTAGGACCTTGGGAGCCGGTCTGTACTAAATTTCCTCGGATATTTACACAGGCTTTAGCCTCCTCGAGCAAAAGTCTGGCACTATGAAGTAGCCTGACGCGAGGGAAAACTGTTTAAGTTCAGCAAAGCTCAGGAATTGTTAACTAGTTTTAAGGCGAGAGTGGGAAGTGACCAGTCAATATCTGCTTTGATGGATCGACATCCGTAAGTCTCGTACTGCGACTATGGCACATGAGTATCTACTGAGATGGATGGTTTTGGGTCTTTTATCCGTCTCATTTTGTAATCGGAATATGACTGTAAAGGAGCAGGAGGAGATCCAGAAAAGTACCTTTCTGTATCTGATCAAACTCTCCCTGCGTAAACGTGCTCGCTTTTGTGATTTCCAAGAGCGCTCCAACCCCGCTCATCTCTGAGTCGGCTGGCAGGATGACGGCGCATTCGTCTGAAGGGACGAACAATGAGTTCGGCCACCGGCAGAAAACACGGATGGTGTTGCCAGTATGTCGTCTAGCCTCGGATAGATGCGTCCATGTCTTCCATGCGATTTCGACTTCATTGATACTTCTCTGAAGGAGTTGAGCCGATGCTCTCTTGTGCATGATAATCCAATAAAGGTCAATAAGTGGTATGAGCGAAATCCACTCGGGCGGGCGAAGCTCATTCTGGGATAAAGGAGTAATCATGATCTCGCATTCTAGTCAAAGTAAGACCTTAGAGAAGCTTTTATATTCATGCTTGGATCATACTCGACATCATACCACCAACATGCCGTGCATACTCCTGCACAATAGGTTTCAACAAATGCAAGTGCCAATCCGTAAGCTGTCAAAACGGGGCCGAGTATTCGAGAAGCCGTTCGCCCCAGTAGCCGGAGAGAGCTTCTCCCGCCTGCTCTAAGCTGTGCAGACAACGCACTTGGAAGAGTCGTTAACCGCGAAGAGTTAGGGTTGGCCAGGGAAGTTCGTATTGCACGAGCAAGTTGTGTGTCCCCAACCGCTTCTGCCCAGGCAAGCACCCAGGTCTTTGGAATAGGCATACCTATGAGACCTGCAAGAGCTGCCTCTAGTGCCATGTCAAATGGATCATTGTCCTCCAGGCAGGCAGCCATGCAGTCAAGGTAATCAAGCCCAAGCGGATCAAGCTGATCGATTGGCCTATTTCCAACAAATCTATAAAAGTTGTTGTCTCCGGCATTAAATCCCATCGGATCTAATTCGATGAATCGCCCCAATCTCGCCGAGAAATCTCGATTCCGCACATAAGCTAGCCCCGTCATCTCAGTGATCTTTAGCCCCTGGAAATGATGCTGCCATGGCACCTCTGGCGGCGGGTTCTGCTCCGCCCACGCCGGCGTGAGCAGGATCTCTTCGCCATAGGGTGTATAAGCAAACCGCTGAGTCACATCCCCTGCCATTTTGCCCGATACCCCTGCCCCAGCAATCAACGCCGAGGTATTCCAATTCCCATCCTGCAGCACATAAACACGCTGCTCCAATCCACCTGGCCCGGTGGCGCTGTTGCCATCCGCGTTGCGATCCCGCAACACCATCGCATCCACATACACCGGGCTCCACACATAGCGCGTGTCCGCCGAAGCAGAGATCACTGCACCTGTACGCACCCGCTCCTCCAACACCTGCCAATCCGCCGAATAGAAGAGGTCCCGAATCGCTGCCGTGGCCGCATCCGGGATGGCATCAGTTGCCACCTGTTCGGTGATGCGGCGATTTAGGCCGTCATAGCCATAACGCGATATGAGCGTTCCACCGCTGTTCTTCACGCTGATCAGCCGGTTCCAGGCGTCATACACCAGCGTGCGGCCCTCCTGATCTGTCGTGAGATTGCCGTCGGCGCTGTAGGTGAGTACCGCGCTGCCCACATCGGTGTATTGGTTCTGAGCATTGGCTGTGCGATTTTCGGGCACCCCGTCGGTGGTGAGGGTGGTCCAGTTGCCCAGGGCATCAAAGGTCCACTGCTGGTTTCTCGGAGTGGGCTCGTCCCGTTCAAAGGTTTGCAGCTGGTTCAGGCCGTCGTAGGTGTAGGTTTCGCTCAGGCTCGCCTGCAGGGCATTGCTGCGGGTGAGGCGGTTGCTGTTGCGGTCGTAGGTGTAGCCGTAGCGGTCCACATCCACCGCGCCAGCGCCGCTGCCTGTGAACCAGCGCTGATCCACCAGCCGCCCAAAGCGATCCAGTCCGGTGTATGGGTCTCCGGCACTGCCAATGCTGCCGTCCTGGCTCACCAGGCTCAAGGTGATCCCCACCTCCGGCCGGGCCCTCTCCACCACGGTGCCCAGCCCTAGATAGCGGAAGCTCTCCAGGGTCGCCCCTTCACTGCCCTCGCTGAGGCGGCTCAGGCGGCTGATGGCATTGTCGATCCCGCTGTCGTATCCGTAGCCCACCACAAAGCCATCGGGGTAGCTGAGGCTGGTGGGGCGGCTGTGGTTGCCCCCGCTTGTGAGGCTGTAGCCGTAGCTCACCTTGGGCGTGCTGGCCAGATTGATGGCGCCGGAGTGGCTCTGCAGCTCGATCGTGAGCTGCCCAAAACCGTTGAACACGCGGCCCACCTGGTTCAGCACACTGCCGCCGGTGGCGGAGTCGTAGCTGGTGAAGTCAGCTGCTAGGCCGGCGCCTTCGTAGGCCACCTCGATCCGCCGCACCGTGCCATCCACGCCTGCCCCCAAGGTGGACACCGCATCGCTCACCTGCCGGCCCACCACGTCGTAGCCATAGCTGTGCACCGTGGCGATGCGATCGGTGAACCTGATGCGATCGCCCAGGGCATTCACCAGATAGGTCTCCTGCTCGCTGGTGCTGGGGGTGCCCGCCAGCTTGTCTGGGAACTGTTTGCCGGTGAGCAGGTCGTTGGAATTGATGGCGCTCCCCGTGGCGGTTCGCGCCTCATAGAGGAAGCGGGTGATCTGAGACGGGGTGCCAGCGGGCTGCACGGCCTCCAGTGTCAAGAGATTGCCGTTGCCGTCGTAGGTGTAGTTGGTGGTCACATCGGTGCTGGTGCCAGGCGCGCCACCGGTGGCATTGGCAATGGTGCTGGTACGGCGACCGAGAGCGTCGTACAGCGTGCGGGCCACCAGGTCGCGGGGGTCGGTCACATCCCGCAGCCGCCCGGCGCTGTCGTAGGCGTAGCTGCTCACCAGCTCCGTGTCGGAGCGGGCGGGAGGTGTGCTGGGGCGGCTGTAGGGGCTGCCGCCGTTGGTGCCCAGATCCACGCTGGCGGTGAGGCGATCGGCTGCGTCGTAGTAGGCCGTGCTGGTGCTCACCCGGGCGCGGATACCGCTGCTCGCCGTGCCTAGGGTGCCGGTGGCGGTGGGGCTGGCGTCGTGGAAGCGTTGGCGGCTGGTGCTTTGGATCAGGTTGCTGTTGGCGTCGTAGCTGCTTTCCTGCTGCTCCAGCACCACCGAGTTGCTAAGGCTGTTGGCATCGGCCCAGGTGCCGCTCGGCACGTTCCCCAGGGAGAAGCTCTGGATCAGCCGGCCGGCCCCATCGGTGCGGTATTGGCTGGCGGGGCCATTGGGCACGGTGGTTTGGATGCTGTTGCCCCGTTTGTCAAACCAGCGGTCGCTCTGCAGCTTCACGTCGTAGACGGCGCCCGTGCTCTGATCCACCAGATAGTCCTGGCTGCGGAACTGGCGGCCTTGGTTGTCGTAAAAGCTGCGGCTAAAGCGCCGCCGCTTGGCCGCATCAGGGGCATCGGGAATGCCGTTGGCATCGGTGTCCAGATCAATCGCCACCCCGTCGCCGTCGTATTGGCTGCGGGTGATCACCTGGCTCAAGTTGTCGTAGCTCTGGTAGATCACCGGCCGGTTGGTGGCGGCATTTTCTGTGGCCTCCACGCCGCTCTTGCTGGCCACCAGCCGATCGCGCCAGTCGTAGGCGAATTCGCTCACCCGGTTGGCACCGATGCCGGGCAGGGAGACCGAGCGGGTGAGGTTGCTGTTGCCTACGCCGTTGTCGTCATAGGTGTAGGCCGCCACTTGCACCAGATTGCTGGAATCGGTGCCGATCCAGCTGCTGCTCAGCCGCTCCATCCCGTCGAACTTCGAGAGGCTGATCGTGCCTGTCGGTGCCTGGGTGCGATCAAGCAGGCCCTGCTTGTTGTAGCTGAAGTGCGTGCGGTAGAAGTTCACTCCTTCCACACCCAGATTGGCCGCCGTGCTCCAGGTGATGCCGCTGAGGTTGAAATAGTCGTCGCGGTAGATCACTTGCCCGGCAGCGTTCAGGTAGCTGCGGCTAAGGGATTCCAGATTGCTGATCGACTCGCTGCCTGTGGGCAGCCCACCTGTTGTGGCTGGGGCAGCACTCATGGTGAGCGTTTCGTTGTAGGTGCCGGAAAGATCCATCCGGCTCACCCGGGTGGGGCCCGTGGCCTGGCCCGTGCCGCTGTTCCAACCGATATAGGTGCGCTCGCTGTGGTTCACGTCGTTGTAGACGGTGACATCCACATTGCCGTTGGGGTCCGTTTCGCGGATTTGCCTGCCCAGGCTGTCGAGCGCGTAGGTGGTGGTGAGATTCAACCCACCCCCTGTGGGGGTGCTCCAGCCTGCGGGCAATCCGGTGTAAGTGCCGGTGAGGGCGGTGTTTACATCCTCGATGCGTTTCACCACCGTGCCGCTCACGGGGTCGTAGGCCGTGTAGGTGAGGAAGCCATCGGCATCCTTGCTCCAGGTTTCCCGGCCCACCTGATCAAAAGCCCGGCTGCTCACCGCCGCGCTGCCCGGGCCGTTTTGATCCGCCCCCACCACCGGCAAGGTGGTGGTGATCATCGAGACCTGGGTGCTGTTCAGATACCACTGGTAGGTATAGCTGGTGGTCTGCGCTCCTGTGCCGTCGTCGTTGCGGTATTGGGTGAAGCTCGCCAGGGGATTCACCGTTTTCGTGGCGCCACCCAGGCTCACGCTGCGACTGAAGTAGCTGTAATCCATCTGGGGCACGGCGCTGCCCAGTTCGCCGCGGGTCAGTGCCACGTCTTTGACGAATCCCCGCACATCCCCGCCGAGGGTTTCGCTGGCGCTGTTGCTGGCCCCGTAGCTGGTGTGGGTGATGGCGCCAAGGTCATCGGCCAGATATTGATAGTTGCCTCCCACCTTGTGGAGCAGATCGTTATAGCCCTCCAAGGTGGTGAGGCTCGCCGGCAGCTGCACGCTCTCAGGGGTGGCCTGCAGCACCGCCAAACCAGTGGTGTCGTCGTAGGCGGTGAAGGTGCCCCACTGCTTGCCAATCAAGCTGGGATTGGCGGGATCCACCAACACCTGCTTCACCGAGAGCATTTCCTGGCCAACCGAATTGCTGTAGGTGATGGTTTGGTTGCCGTCCGGGCCGGTTTCGGTGGTTTTGTATTTCCAGCTGTTGAAACCGCCCGTGGAGTTTGGGTTGGTGGCGTAGTTGTAGGTGAAGCTGCCGATACCCCCCGTGCAATTGCTGCAGCCTTCCCCCTGCTGATCGTGGCGAATCACCCGGTTTTGGCTGTCGTAGGCGAAATAGTCCTTGGCGTAGGGCGCCAGCTGGGTGTTGGTGGCGGTGGTGGAGTTGAAGCCAGCGGTGGTGAGCCGACGCACGCTTTCGGCATCAAAGACGTAGGCCACCAGGGTGCGTCCACGGGCGTCCTGGCTGTAGCGATAACTGCTCCGGTCCAGTTCGTTGCCGCTGCCATCGCGGATCACCACATCTTTCAAATCCCCCGCCCGGCCTACCACCACGCCGCCCACACTGGTGGTGGTGGTGTAGTAGCTGAATTGGGATTGGCGCAGCACCGTGCCATCGGCCCTGCTCACCGTCAGCGTGCTCAGACGCCCTGGTGTGGTGGCTGTGGCGCCGGTGAAGGTGAAGGTCTGCACCTCATCGGCGGTGGCGCTGCCAGCTTGGAATCCTCGCCGCTTGGCAATCGTGCCATTGGCATTGAGTGTGGCCACCACCCGATTGCCCGCAGCATCACTCTCGCCCAGGTATTGCCCCCTAGTGGGTGCACTCACCGCTGAGCTGAAACCACCGAAACGAATCGTGGTTCCATCTGCCGTTTGGTAATGGAGTTCATTGCCCACCTTGCGCAGCAGATCGGTGGGTCCATCGCCCACACTTCTCAGGTAGAGCGAGGGATCAGTGGCCGAACGCTGGAACGTTCGCACATCAGTGGCATTGAATGGAAGGGCAATGGAGGTGGGTCCCAGAGTGTCGCTCTGGCGCAGGATCAGCTTCGGGGTGCTGCTATAGCTCCAGCCATTCCCAGCGATCGCCGAATTCGCGGCCGCTGAGTTGCTGCTCCACTGAAGCGGAGACCTCATTCCGGATCCAGATTGGACATCTCCTGTGCCGGTCGGAGACGACAGTGAGATCGAGCCGGTGGCTTCGCAGAGGGTTACCGAATTGCCTGGTGGGCAATCACACAGGGGTGGAGTTGACTTGCCGGGATCGTCTTGCGGGTACGGTATCGGTTTTGGTGGTGGCGGACACGGATAGGGAGGGCATGGATCGGTGCCGTAGGAAGCTGCAGAACTCATCGACGAGAACAGCCCCACGCCATCCTCAAGCCCGGTGATGCTCACCCCAGTGGGGGTGCTGGCAGTGCCCCAATCGATCAACTGGTTCTCGCTGATCACGCCAGCGGTGATCGGGCCCCCTAGAGCCAACGCACCCAGCACGGGCGTGAGACCTACGCCACTGGCCAGATAATCCTCGAACCCATAAGGCTGCTGTGTCGGCAGAACAGCTGGAGGGAGACCAGCCCAAGTGTTGTTGCTCAGACTGGGATCCATTGAAGAGAGGCTTTCTATCAAGAGTTTGGCTGGAAGCCAACTTAAGCCACCTAAGCTCAACAAATCAACACGTCAGCGCCGTGGCAATGGGCCAATGATAAGCAAGATTAAGGAAGTGGCTCAGTCTCGGCGACCCTGCTTTTAATGCTTAAGCATTTGGATTGCCCGCCATGGTCATCCGCCGATCTGGCGAAAGCATCCTGTTGGGAACCATGTTTATGGTTACCCTTTGCCTTTCTGCTTCCCCTGCGAGGGCCCTGGTTGTGCAGGGATTTACCGATTCTTTCGCCCCGGCGAACTGGAGCCTCGATCCTGCTGGCTCCAACGTGGACAGCACAGCCGCTCCCACTTCCATTGCCATCACCTCCCCGGATGACGGCAGTGGCAACCCTGGTGACAGCGGCTTTTCGATTCCCCTGCCGGCGCAAAGCTATGCCCTCTCCTTCCTTTGGTCTTACTCCACGACCGACTCCACCGCCGATCTCGATCTCTTCGGCTACAAGATCAACGGCAGTTTTACTCCACTTTCCGACCCCTTTGGTCCCACCAAGCAAACCGGTGGCATCTCCCTGAAGTCCTTCCTCCCCAGTGATCAGTTCGCCTTCACGATGAGCAGCGCAGATAATCTAGGCGGGAGTGCTTCCACCACCATCTCCTCGTTTGTTGCAGCCTTGCCAAATGAGATCCCGGATTGTCCTTGCCCAGTGCCAGGTCCTCTGCCAATCCTCGGGCTCGGCGCGGTCTTCGGTTGTAGCCGCAAGCTCCGGAAGCGCATCAAGACCTCCAAGCCTGAGGTGATCAGCACCATCTGAGGTAGGCAATTAGGCAACTGCCGGGGCATGCAACTGCACGCTGATGAGTACATCTGAAGGTGGCGCTCATGATGCCGGGGCGTAGGTGATCCGTCAGCGGCCATCCCTCAGCATTGGCTCAGTTCTTCCTCCAGGGCCATCCTGGCTCCCAGGATCGGCTCGATACGAGCATCATCCACTTTTTGTTTAACCAGTTTTTGCTGGCGCCTGACAAGCTTGGCTTCCCTTGGGAAGTCGATCACTCAATCCACCTCCACCAGCTCAATCACCGGAGTGTGCTTCTGCCGCTCCAGCAGTTCCAGCTTCATCCGCACCCGGTTCTGATTAAGCATCGTCACCTCGCCGCCGGTGACCTTCACCAGGACACCGGTCGAGGCCAGCCGCACAAGAGCGCCGTGGTCGCCACCGCTAATGGTCACCACGCCGATCACCTCGCAGTCCTCCGCCAGCAGCCGCGTGAATTTCCGCCACTCGCCATCCATCTTGAATGTGCATGGTCGGCGCGACGTGGGCAGGGCTATTGAGGCTTCTTCGTGCTCTTAGCAATCTTTTGGACATATCATCTCTGCCTTTTCTGTCCCCCCGGAGGCATTGAAAGTTTCATCGTTTCAGTCTCCCAAATTTAAACAACCGCGTAAAGCATCTTTTCGCCGCCTTGGCCTCTACGGCTGTGGCTGTGTACGCTTCCCTTTCTTTGCCCTTCTCCTGCGCCGGGACAGTACCAGCCAGGTGCAGACCTGCCCACTCCCCCGCCCGGCGGTAGTCCTGCTCCAGCTGCCAGCTGGTCAAAGCCAGCAGACGCTCCACCCGCAGCAGCCAGCGCACCGTCGCCTGCTCCGCTGCTTTCCTCCCACCACCAACACGCCGGGCGCCGGAATGATCGAGCGGTCGATCACCAGCAAGTCGCCATCCACCACGCCATGGCTGCGGAGCCCGTGGCCGGCGACGCGCATGCAAAATGTGGCGATCTGCCGGGGCGTCAGCAGGGCGTTGAGATCGAGATCGCGGCCGTCGGAGCCGCGGAAAGGAACGGGAAGATCGAGGGGAATGTCGTCGTGCACCAGAGGCGAGCGGATAGAAAAGGATCAGAGCCACCAGAGCGACTCGGCGCCGTAGGAGGCCTGCAGCTGCTGAGCCCGACGAGCGGCAACCGCACGGGCCACCAGCCGGCAAGGAGTAAGCGGCCGGGCGGCGGCATCGAGCACCCAGATCCGCACCCAGCGCTGATCCACACCAGGCGGCTGGAGCTCAATGCCAACGGAGAGAGGGGAGGCCATGGGGAAACCGGAAGAAGCAGCAGCCCAACGCCCCCACCGGGGGCAATCACTGCAACTGCCGACCCGGTTCCCCGGCCTCCCCTCTGGCTGCTCCAGGGAGCCTGTCCCTACAACGGCTGCTCGATGGCTGCCCCCGAAAGCGAACGTCCACGGGAAACGGGGCCCCGCAGGACCCCGCCACGAGGCGGCCCCTGGCCGCTCAGAGCACCGAGACGGTGCCCACCTGCGCCGCCTGCAGCTTGCGGGCGATGGAGAGGGCGGTGAGCAGGGGCATGAGCCGGGGCTTCTGCACCGGCCGGCCGCGGCGGCCGATGTGGACCGTGACGCGGGGCTCAGAAGCGATCTTGCTGCTGCCGGGATAGACGTGCACGAGCACCTGGCGGACCGGGCAGCAGAGGGCGGAGGATGCCATGGGTGGATGGCGAGGAACACCGACCCCACGCCCCGCCGCTGCCACCGCGCCAGGGCCGCGTAGCGGCTTGCGTCAGCCCTGGCGCGGTGGTGGTGGTGAGGGCATGGCTGGGTGAGGTGCTCGCCAGACCCGTGGCTGGATCCGGCTTGCTGCTGTCGTCGCCTCTGGCTGTGCTGATCGCTGGGGATTTGCTGCCTGAGCCTGAGCCCCGCGGTTCATGGATCCACTGCCGCTGGAGTTGGGTTGGCCTGGGCGGGAGCCCCGCCGCCCCCCTGCTCCGCCATCTCCGTTGCCAACAGCCTGGGCTCGCGGATCGGCTTCCGCTGCTCTGAGCGGCTTGGCCGGCCGTGCGGGTCCAGAAGGGGTGCCTGTTGCGCAAGGAAAGGGAGGCCTGCCGGCCTCCCCGGGCGCCCTCAGTGGGGCA
>Ga0207939_1000489_pt1 | contig 11641 bp, 15 predicted proteins | sample LakMenEpi02Jun12_FD_150663 | JGI IMG/M metagenome (GOLD analysis project Ga0207939, IMG submission 150663) | Freshwater microbial communities from Lake Mendota, WI - 02JUN2012 deep hole epilimnion (SPAdes) | ecosystem: Environmental > Aquatic > Freshwater > Lentic | place: Lake Mendota, Madison... | reverse complement strand
CGGGAAGCTCAGCGAGCCGCCCACGAGATTGCGGAAGGGCAGGCGGCGCAGCAGTTCTCCTTCTGCAAAGGTCTTGAGCACCGCCAGCTGTTCAGCACGGCGGGCGTATTTCTGCGCCTCGATCAAGGTCAGGCCCAAGGGCACGCTCCAGGGGCCTCGCCCCAGTGACAACAGCAGCTGTTGCCATGTCGCGCCAGGAGCGTCGGGGGGCGGTCAGCTCAGGTCAGCGAGTGGTGGCTGGCTGCTGGAGTGCAGGCGCTCCGCAGGGTGCCCCTTGGCTGCTCGTCCCAGGGTTCGAGCCGCAGGGGCGCGGTGGTCGCGTCCTGCCTGCCACGCCGCCATGGCCACCAGTCCCGTTGCCCCGGCCTGCCCGATCCGCCTTGTCTGCTTTCGGCTCCTTGCCAAAGGGAAGGAGCAACCCCGTCGCCTGTTCCTCGATGGCGAGGGTCAGATCTGCGCTGATCCCCACTGGCTGCCGCGGGAGCAGGCCCTGCTGCTGGCGCACAATCAGCAGCCGATCTGGGGTTCAGCCGCCCAGGTGATCGTGCTCTGAGCACGCAGCTGCCGGCGCGTGGGCCGGCGGGGTGAGGCTCGCTGGCCACTCACCTGTGGCCCTGCATTCATCCAGGTCGTCCATCCACTGCCACAGGAGCTTCACCCTGACCGTCCCCTCCAGGAATGCTGCTGGCACAACCTCGGTGACGGCATCCAGTTGGTGGGCGTGGACAATATCCACGGCATGGGGCTCGATTAGGGCCTGCACCATCTCGATGCCAAAGCCCTGGTCCGTGCAGAAGAACACTGAGTAGTGCATGGGGCCTCCAATGCGGCACCCTCCCTTGGTAACTAGGGCGGCTCCGGAGGCGAGCACCGGAGGGCTTGATAGCTCAGGAGCCGCAGCGCCTGTCGTGCCAGAAGCGCTGGCGTGGGCTTCTGCGTTGAGAGGGAGCCAATGGTTGGAAGCGCAGGTCAGCGGAGAGAGTCGAGACTAGGGATTTAGCTAGAGCACTGACCCCGTTAATGACAGCAAGCAATGGCATTGGCTACATCACTATGCCGAATTGTATGTTTAGGTGAACAATAAACTGCGATCCCGTGTGCAGCAACTATCTTTGTTGACAATACCTAAAGCCCATGAGGTAGTAAGGGCTGCTCCCATGGATAAAGCGGTACTCCCCTCAATCAGCCGACGACATTGGGCGGCTTGCGCTGGCCGATGGAATCATCCATGGAAGAGCCGTGGCTGACAACCTGAAAGCGATCCTCTGCATCCCCAAGAGCCTCTGGTGTTGGGATTTTGATCTTTACATGGATGGGCATTCAGCAAGCATTGAGTTTGAGCCCCATCCGAGGAGCGAGCAAGGCGCCATTGTATTTGATAATGAATTGTATTCAATACAGAAACACGGGCCTTTTAGCGGTCGCTGGTCAATGGAGTCCAGTTCAGAAGTAGTAGCCACCGCTCATAAGCCCAGCATGTTTAGTGGCTCATTCGATTTGGCGACTTGTTGCGGATTCGCCAGCATGCGTGCCAAGTCTGTTTTCGGGAGAACCATGATCGCGAGCGGCTTAGGCCTTGACGTAGTGATCGCCCCGGTAAATTGCTGGACCACACGAACTTTGATCACCGGACAGATTATTGATTTTCGAATTGCTTGCTTTTCTTTTTGGTTAACGGTCTTGCTTTGGCGCCGCTTGGCTCAATCGGATGGCGGATAGCTACCGGATTTCTCTGCAAGCCAAGCCGATTTAGATGTCATCGAGACTCGTGTGTCGACATGCTCGATAACTTGCCCGTGAACAGATCACGGCCTGCATTATTGTTGGCGTTAGTGTCATACGCGATCGCGATATCAATGATGATTGCATGGCTTGATTAAAGATCGAGTCATCCAGTCCCACCAGCCCTTGACCCACTACGGCCTGCTCTGTCCCGCCGCCAGCGGCCATCTCCACCCGATGACCACCCTGGGCCATGCGTTGCGCCAGCGCGGCCATCGGGTGAGCCTGATCGGCATTGCCGATGCAGAGGAGCGGGTGCGGGCGGCAGGGCTGGAGTTCGTGCCGATCGGCCTGGCCGACTATCCAGCCGGTTGCACCAAGCAACTGTTCAATCGTCTGGGGGAGCTGAGCGGTGCGGCGGCGTTTCGCACCACGGTGGCCTACTTCCAGCAAGCCACCGCCATGCTGCTGCAGGAGGCGCCCCCTGCCCTGCGCAGCCAGGGGGTTGAGGCCCTGCTTGTGGATCAGACCTCCTTCGGTGGGGCAAGGGTGGCCCATGCACTCGAGCTGCCCTTCGTGAGCGTGAGCTGAGCCCTAACGACCAGCCCGGCGTGGCCGCCCGCGTGGCCTGGAGCGGCTGCGGGGCGGTGGTGCCGCTCAAGCGTGCGTCGGCGGCGCGGCTGCGCTCCGCCATCGATCGGGTGTGGGGCAACCCCACCTACCAGCAGAACGCCCAGCGGCTGCAGCAGGCCATCGCCAGCTCCGGTGGCGTAGCCCGCGCCGCCGACATCGTGGAGGAGGCGATCAGCACCGGCCAGCCGGTGCTGTAGCGGGGCTGGCAAGGGCAGAGGTCAGCCCTATGTCCCATGACCACCCCGATGAGCGCCGAGCGGTTTGCCGATCGCTTCCGCTACTTCAAAGGCCAGGCCCAGCAGCAGCGGGGCGTTCTGCAGCTGTTTGAGGCAATCGCCGCCAGCAATCAGGGCAGCGCGATCCTCGATGAGCAGGCCCCCTGGGTTCTCGCCTACAGCGAGAAGCCTCCGGCCCCTGCCGGTGGTCTGGATCCCCGCGGTTCAGAGGAGGTCGGCATGGTCGGCCCCAACAAACCAGCACCGGTCCAACGCGGTGATTCCTACCTGCTGGTGAATGACTGGGACGAGGACATGGAGGCCTACGACCACACCGGCAAGATCCTCTGGAAGGTGCCTTGTCTAGCCCGCGGCCAAGGCGCCGATACCGACTGGAGCCACACCAACACCGACACCCCACCGGGGCTCTACAAGCTCGGAAAGCTGTACGCGGACTACGAGCAGAACCCCAACCCCCCCTGCTCCGATACCGCCATGGGCTACGGCTGGTACTCGTTCGACATGGAGGAACTGGAGGGCCAGGAGGTGGCCGTGGGCCGGGGCGGGATCATGCTCCACGGCGGCGGCTCGGCCTGCGGCTGGCCGATGGCCTGGGCACCACAGCAGCCGCTGCATCCCACCTTGGGTTGCCTCCGCCTGCACAACGCCGACCTGCGCGACAAGGTGCTGCCCCTGTACCGCCAGGGCACCGTGTATTTGGGGGTGTTCCAGGAAAAAAAGTGACGTCGGGCCAGGCTCCTGCTGGGCTTGGTCCTGGTGAACAGCAGCCCTACATCAACCTGCAGCACTGGCTGGACTTCTTCTGCAGCAGCGCCGTCACCGAGGCCAGCCTCGGCGTCATCCAGCCCCTCAGCCCAGAAGAAGCCTGCGGCTTCCTGGGCTGCATGGTGGTCGAGACCGGTGAACCGGAGCTGGAGAACCTCGATGTGGTGGAGGCCGGCAGCGGTGCTGGCCGCGGCGCCATGCAGTACACCGGAGTGCGCCGCACCGCCTACGACGCTGCCCGCAGCCAGGCCATTAGCGACGGGATCGACCCCAACAGCAACAGCTGGCAGGAGCAGTACTTCGCGGTGGAGTATGCCGGCCTGCACGATCCGCCCGAGGGCTCGCTGATCGGCTGGACCCGCGTCTTTGAGAAGCGGCCTCACGGCATGGATCCAGCAGCGGCAGCGGCCTACTGGACCGGTTCGGCTGCAGCAGCTGAGGGCTACTTCAGGCCCGGCACGCCCCACACCGAGCGCCGCCAGGCGGATGCCCTGCGGGTCTGGGGGTTGGTGCAGAGCGGGGCGCTGGTGCTGCCAGCAGCTGGGGCCTGATCAAGGGAGGAGCAGCGATGCAAGCCAACCCAGTACCCCGACCGCCAAAGCCACCGTTTGACCGTGAGCGGTTCGTCTTCAAGATCCTGGCGGTGGTGATCGGCACCCAGCTGCTGATCTATTCCCTTGCCGCTGGGGTCTGCGGCCAGCGGGCGCTGGAGGGGCGATCGATCGGCCAGATCTGCCCCGGCACATTGGAGCAGCTGCAGGGGGGCTTTGATTCCACCCTCAAGCTGCTACTGGCGCTGCTGGGTGGAGCAGCGCTGTCGCGGATGGACCGCTAACGCCTGGGAGCGGTGTCCGGCGACGATTAGATAGGCGGCCGCCTATGTAGTTGACATCGGGCAGAGCGGGAATGGGGACTTGCTCCGGGCCTCTCCAGTCTGAGGCCCGCCTGGCGTCGGGCCTCCGCTGGGATCGGTCCCGTCGCTGCGCTGCTCTTGGTGCCGATCACCATGGCCACACTCTCATCTGCTGCTTCTGCGTTCTGCCGCCCAGAGGAGGATCCGTTTCTGCTGCTGGAGTCCTGCGGCAAGTCGATTGAATCCATCCTGCGGGGTCATGTCGGCCGGCCATTGCGCCGCACCTGGATCCAGCACCCCTATGGCGAGGAAGAGATCACCCTGTTGGAGGAGGAGGTGCTGCCGGCCATTCAGCGCTGCATGGCGCGGGTGGAGGAGATCGATCAGGCGCTGCAGCTTGAGCAGGATTTGGAGAGCGAGGCGGTCCAGCTGGATGCTGAGCGTGAGCAGCGCGAGGTGATGGCGGAAGCCGGTGTGGCTGGCATGGGCTACTGAGGCCCAGCTGGGGGGCTTCCTCTGGATCTGGCCAATCAGCCAGGTCTGGAGTGGAGCCCCCAGCTCCCGGACTTGGTGCAGGCAACCAACCCGCCATCAGGGTCTTTTCCGCTCCGCTTCTCGCGCCTGCTCGGGCTGCGCGGCTCAGGCCTGCAGCAGGCCAGGCCACCAGGCAGACCCAAGGGACACCAGAACACACTCTGGCCGGGGTGCTGCAGAGCGGGCAAGCAGGAAGCCGATCCGCGGCAAACCGCATCAGGTCTGACGGGAGCAGCTGGCCAGTCCTCGAGCTCAGGGGTGCCGGCACCTCTGGTCACCGGGCGCGGTGAGGAATCAGCACGGCACTTGCGCCGTTGCCACTGGGGGCTGGCTGGCGGGGTGGTGCGAAACCCCTCCGCAGCATGCCCCTTTGGCTCCCACTGGCCAGGGCTCCGCAAGGCTCGCGGTGTTCGCCCCTGGCCAATGGGCGCCTGCGGGGCGTCTGGTCGGTGTTCTCCGCACCATCCCAGCCATGGCCATTTCCCAAGGCCCCGTCTGTGAAGTCCGCCTGCTTGTGGTTCACCGCTATCCGCCCGGAGTCCAGAAGCTCGGAACCACCCCGTGTGAGGTCGAGTTCTTTGGCCGCCGCGGCAAGCCCGTCAAGAAGATGCGGCTGATCCCTGCTCATAAGGCATTCGCCTTTGCCCGCAAGCTGCAGGGCACCCCCGGCTGCACCGTCTCGGTCTGCTGAGCCCTTGGGCGCTGGCCCGGCTGCCGGTTGGTGGCCGGGTCGAAATCACCACCATTGAGCATGAGAAGCTGTGAATAGAAAAACCTATCTTGATAGCTGGCTTGTGGTTATGCGGCTTCAAGGGCCTTGTCCGCCGATCAATCTGATTGATATTGGATACGCGGCAAGCAAGTTACGGCTGTTTGCGTGACCAGAAAAGCGGCCAGTAATTCCATAGAGGCTTGAAGGGGATGCCGCAAGATCCGCTAAGAAGATTCAATGGTAAACTGCATTCACGAATCAGCGCCCTTGTCACGCAGACCAACAGCAGCTAAATCACTCGGGAGAATCGACTGCGTTATATAGACAAGACCAGTCCCACAGTTCTTTGACTAGCAGCATATGTGAATCACTCTTGACTCCCACCAAAATAGCAAGTGATTCCGCAGTATTAGCAATCACGAGCATCAACGTGCTGTCCCCATGCACCAATGCGCTTGATTCGCTGGGTGGTCAATGGTTGTTTGTGGTTCGCATTAAAAATAGCTTGTCGCCATGAGTGCGGCTATTGTTTCTCTGGGAAGCGAGGAGATTCATGGCGCCTATTAGCTGAATTGTTGCGGAGGATTTATTGCAAGCCGTACGCTCAATCAGGCTAATTGGTTTGCTTAGCCTGCTATTATCTCTTCTAACCTTATTTCGTGGAAAACGACCTGTGAGGACGACCGCCCTAGATCGAAGACGATTCGCGCGTTTGGGTCCGCGGCATCCTTCATAAAGACATCAAAGAATTGCTCACTTTGCACATTGGTGACTGTGAATTCTGGATAGTCATTGTAAGGTGACCAAGGATGATCATTCATTCCCACATATGCGTGCAGAGTACGCGTTGCTGCCGCTGATGCGCGGAATGTGATCCTATAACTTTTTCCTTTTGTCAAGGCTAAACCTACTCGTATCCATTGAACATGCCACGGCTCTTGCCCACCATTCTGAATATTCACTTGCACGCTGCCACCTCCTACCATCTCGCTTGCTTTTGCTTGGCCGTGTGCCATCAGGATCCATGAGTCATTGCCACTTGAGAAGTTGCTATGCATCAGTATCTTTCTTTGTGTTCGTGATGCATCGGGCAGAGAATCATGCAAGAGGGCATTGACAAGTGGTTGGCGAAGCTCTCTTGACTGCGGGTCGTAGATTCCAAAGCTGCTAGAAAACTCCCAGTAGGACCAACTAAATTCTTGTTCGTCAAAAAACCGTGCTAGAAAACGTGTCCAACGCACACGTGAATGCATATCTGCGCGACTATAAGCTCCAAATTCTCCAATGTGAACGGGAATGCCGTGCGCGGATTTTGCATGAAGGACTGGCTGAAATTGCTGGCGGATAGCCTCGCGTTCAATATCAAGATCAAGCCAGCTCGTGCCAATCCAGGCTTGGGAGGCTTGGCCTAGCCATTCAGCTCCTTGATGGGTAAATTGAAATGGCTCGTAATAGTGAAGTGTAAGGATGATATTGCTGTCGCTGGGAAGAGCCAGTTTAGATAAGCCCGAAAGCCCGCCCCACTCCGCAGTGCCAATTAGAACAGCGCGCGCAGGACTGATCTTGCGCACCTGGCTTAGGCCCTCGGTTAATAAGACATTCCACTTTTCAGCTGAAATATTATTATGTGGCTCGTTCAGAAGCTCGAACACAAGTGAGTTCGGATAGCTCGCAAACTTCTCTGCAATCTGTAGCCACTGCGCAAGGAAGCGCTCTCGCTGTCCATCTGGATCTGCGTTTAATGCTTCATGGTGATGCATGTTAAGAATCACCATTAACTGATTCGCGAGAGCCTCATCTACCACCTGCTGTATGCGCTGGAGGAATAGGGAATCAATGGTGTAGGGAGGCTGTGCCAGACTCCGATTGGTGGGCTCCCAACGCACTGGAATCCGGACATGGCGAAATCCAAGCTCCGCAATCTGCTGAAAGTAGCCGCTCTTCCATGGATTGCCCCAGGCTTCCTCTGATGGAGCTTCAAACATGTTGCCCATGTTGATGCCGCGACCCAACCGTCGATTGACCAAATTGCTGTCGCGCTGTTGCTGTGATATGGGCATAACAACTCAGCTTGCTGGAAGAGGGCGTACTCTGAAATCAGTACTTAGCAAGATCTTTATCGCGCCCTAAGGTTAATTCCTGCACTTGTTTCCAGTTGTCACATAGTTCTTGCCCTCAAGGTGGGCCCATAGCCCCATTTCTGTTTGCGCTAGGCGCGGGAGCGGGCCTGGCTGGCGCTGGCGGCCGGCACCACCGTGGCGGTGGATCGGTTACGCCAGAACACCAGATACCAGGCCATCTCGTTCTCCCGGCGGGGTGATCAGCGCCGCGGCGCAGCCGCCCGGGGTGTGGTGCCCTTGACGGCCTCCAGGTAGAGCTCGGCGGTGCTCAGCGTCTGCAGGTTCACCGCGCCGCCGTGCTCATGGCCCGTTTCAGGCACAGCCGAGGAATAGAGGCCACTGCGCTGCTGGAACAGGAAGCTGTACACCGGGTGGCGGCGCAGCTCCTCCATGTAGTCGCCATCGCTGAGGGCCACGCCATCGGCAGTGAGGGGCTGGCCTTTGCCGTCCACCGGCAGCAGCCGCTCGCGGCCGTCCACCTCGCCAAGTTGGAAGTGGCCGCCGCACAGCGTCACGAAGGTGTCAAAGAAGGTGCCCCGCTCATCGCCGCCGACGCGGCCTTCCGCTTCTGAGAAGAGGCGCTCCATCAAGCGCTCCTTGCGCAGGTTCTGCACCTGGGTGCGGGCCTCGTCCCGTTCTTTTTCAACGCTGCGCACGCGGCGCAGGTTGGCCTCATTGAGCTGGCGTTCACGCTCGCCCACCTGGCGCTCGAACTCCTCGCGCTTGCGCTCGGCGTCCTGCAGGCGGGCATACTCGTCCGGGTTGATCTCCGAGAAGCGCGACAGCTGGGCACGGGCCTTGCGCAGCTCCTTCTCCAGCTGGTTGCTGCGGCGCCGCTCGGCGCGCAGGGGATCAGCACTGCTGGGAGCAGCGGCAGGGGGGGCGTCGTTGTCGCCGCTGCCGGTGCTGGAGTCATGGGTCGACGCAGCGTCAAAGTTGTCGTCGCCGGCAGAGCCGCCGTCGAGGCTGCTGGCATCGTCATCGTCCTCGTCGAGAGGGGCGAGGTCAGCGGCTGGTGCAGCAGTGGAGCCAGCAGGGCCCTGGTTGGGCTGCTGCTGGTGTTGGCGGTAGACCTGCCAGGGAGCGGCTGGTGCCAGGGGGTCTGGAGCGGTGCCGCTGATGGCGGCGGGGGAAGCAGAGAAGAAGGAAGAGGGCATCACCCATCACGGCTGTGGTGCTGCGGGCGCCCCGTCCGGGCTGCGCTCGCTCTCGCTGTTGCCAGCTACACGAAACCAGTAGACATGCCGAAAAGGATTGCGCTTTTTGCGTGGCCAGTGGCAGGGTCTGTGACCATGAACGGCCCCACCATGTCCGGCGGCCAGCGCTTGCTGGTCTTTCATCCGCGCCATCTGGGTGACGCGGAGGCGTTAATCCAGGCCGTGCGCGGGAACCAGTCCGTGGTGCTCGATGCCAGCAGCGCTGAAGGAGCAGAGGCGCAGCGATTGATTGATTTCGCCTGCGGTGGCATGGAGGCAATCGCTGGCCAGGTGCACCGCATCGATGCCGAAACCTTCCTGTTCACCCCGGCGCGAGCACGGGTGGAGGAGTGGCCGATGGCGGCCTGAGGCCTCCGCCAGCAGTCAGCCCAGGGGTTCCACGCCCTCCCCAACAACAGTTGCAGAACGCCGTGCTGGCAGGTAGATCCATTCCCCCGCTGGTAGCTGGGTTGAGGGCAGATAACCCGGCACCAGCAATTGCGTCCCCGCAGGAATGGGCGTGGTGGAGCGGTAGACGGGCAGCAGCAGGGTGCTGCCTGAGGGCAGCGGTTCCTCGCTGGGCCAGCTGCTCAGCTCCGGGTTGAACTGTCTGAGCAGGCTCAGGCTGAGGTTCTGCTCGGCCGCCACGCTGCTCAACGTGTCGCCTTCCGCAGTGACATAGGTCTCGCTCTGCTGCAGCACGGGGTTGAGGCTGCGCAGCTTGGTTTCCGTGGTGCCGTGGCGCCCGGCCAGCACCGCCAGGGAATCGCCCTCGGCGGCGGTGATGGTCTGGATGCTCTCCAGCTGGGGGTTGATCCGCCGCAGGGTGGCCACGGTGGTGCCGTAGCGCTCGGCGATCAGGTTCAAGGTGTCGCCATCGCGCAGCACCAGCACGCTGTGGGGCCTGAGCACCAGCTGGATCGCTTCCCCCAGCAGCGGCTGCACCAGCAAGCCGATGCCACCGGGGCCGTAGTCCGCACCGAAGTGCTGCACCAGGCAGCCCGCGAATTGGGCCCGGCCGCCATTGGGTAGGCCGCCCTGGGGCGAGAGCTGGGCCAGGTCCCCCAGCCACATCACCCCCTGACAGGGCGCTTGCACCGTGCCCAAGAGCTCCGGATCCCAGGGCAGCGGTGCCTCATCGCGGAAGCCCGGCGTGGCCCAATTCAGCTCGGCCGCCAGCCAGTCGAAGGTGTTGCTGGTGCTCACCGGCAGGATCGCCGCCCGGCAGAGGTAGCCGCGCAACAGCACATCGCCTGGGTCAGTGAGGGCGGTGTCGTTGTAGCCGCTGACGATGCCGCTCTGCTCCAGGAAGCAGTCGATCACGTGCCGGCGAATCGGCACGGGGTTGCGGCTTTCGGGCCGGTCCACCTCAAACAGACAGAGGCGAGCGTTGGCGTAGGGCTGCAATGCCAGCCAAAGAGGTGCAGCAACAGGCGGGGCCACCCGGCTGTCGATTGCCGGACTGGCCGCAGGCTGCGCCACCAGCTGGCCCCACAACGGGGCCTGTCGCAGGGGGTTGAGGCCCTGGTTCAGCGGCGAGAGGGGCTGCTCCATCACTCAGCCCCGCACCAGGGATCCCCGGAAGGGGTCGGGGTTGCACTGGCGCCAGTTCTGCAGCCTTGGCAGCAGCAGCGCCAGCTGGCCGATGTGCTGGCTGCGCTGTTTCCCCAGCACCACCGCCGGTGATGGGCCCGCAGGGTTCCACTCGCTCTCGGTTTCCTCCAGCAGCAGCTCGGTGGCGTACTCCACCACCGCCAACTTGCTCAGCGGCAGCGGGTTGGGCACCACCCCGCCGGCCACGCCCTTGCGGCTGCTGCGCACTGGAGCGTTGAGATCAGCAGGGGTCAGGGCCGCCAGCTGCTGGTCCAGCTCGGCGATGGCATCGAGGTGCCGCTGGGCTGTGCAGACGCCGGTGGGGTAGTGGGTCTGCAGCTGGGCCATCTCCCGGTTCAGCGCCGCCAGGGCAGCACTGGTGACGGGGATAGACAGGGCAATGCGCAGCGACTCGCTGTCACCGGGTCGCCAGCTGCAGGTGGGTGGGGAGGACTGGGTCATGTCGCCCCCTTGCCAGGCTCACTCGCCAGGGATCACCAGCCCCAACTGCTTCCGCAACTCCGCCCCATCGATCACCCCCCGCTCATGCAGCACCAGCCACTCCTGCACCGACGGCTCGGGTTTGCGCGCCGGCTGCGGGGGAACCAGCGGGCAGATCTCCACCGTGCAAGCCGGTTCATCGGAGAGCTTCTCGCCGGTGAGCCGGGTCCACTGCAGCAGCAAGGTGCTGAGCATCGATCGCTTCTGGCCGGCCAGCGACTGCAGAACCGCAAAGCTCTGGCCGGCAGTAAGCGAAATCTCCAGCTCGGTGCGGGCAGGACCATGGCCGCCGGCGGGGATCAGGGCGTCGCGGCGCATCGCCTCCTCCAACTGCTGCAGGTACGCCCGGTGCTCCGCCAACGAGCGGGCTTCTATTTCGACCCACTGGAACTTGGCGCCCTCCGGCAGGTCCATGAAGGAGGAGGTGGAGAGCACCAGCCGCTGGGGGCGCTGGCCTTCTGCGCCGCCGGTGGCCGAACCCGATCCGAGGGCGCCGTCGCTGCGGCGGAAGCCGTAGGCATCCACCAACCCCGTACGCACGCCCACTGGCAGGGCGGTGCGTGACAAAAGATCTTCGTATTCGCTGCGGCAGCGGTAGTGGTTGAGGTACTGGTGAGCCAGGCCCAGGTGGGGCAGATCGCCCTCGCCAAAGGCGGTCCCATCCACCGAGTACCAGAGGGCCGGCAGGTCAAAGCGCTGGGGCATCAGCTCCGGCTCGCCTATGGGCACCACGTCGTAGCCATCGACGGCACCGGGGTTGGGGTTGGCCTGCCAGC
>Ga0207939_1000488_pt1 | contig 11644 bp, 7 predicted proteins | sample LakMenEpi02Jun12_FD_150663 | JGI IMG/M metagenome (GOLD analysis project Ga0207939, IMG submission 150663) | Freshwater microbial communities from Lake Mendota, WI - 02JUN2012 deep hole epilimnion (SPAdes) | ecosystem: Environmental > Aquatic > Freshwater > Lentic | place: Lake Mendota, Madison... | reverse complement strand
TTTTTTTCTACATCCGTACTTACCACCGATCCCGTAGGAATTCCCGAACCGGGCGTAATCAAATTCAGCTGACCTAGTTTTTCTTCCAGCGTCATTTGTTTCATCAGTCCGTCAATAAAACTATTCATTCGTGCATCGGAAGATTGCGCAACGCCCCAGAGGGCAACAAATGAAGCTAGGAGCAGCAGGGTAATTTTTTTCATGGGTGCAGTTTGGTTAGTCAACTTGTATAATGGGGGAAGGTAAGGATATTCCATTCTCATTCAGCGCTTCTATTCGGTAATAGTAGGTTTTTTTGCTGTCCATCCCTTTATAATAATATTCATTGGCACCATATACCATCACACATTGATAGAGTTGATCAGGTGCTGTACCAAAATAGATATTATAAGCATAGGCCGCATCATTAGGTGCCCATTTTAACCAGGCACTGCGCTTATCCTTGTCGGTTCGAAGTACTACAAAGTCTTTTACCGGCTCGGGAACGGCGCCCTTTCCCTTTCCAAAAACCCGCAATCCACTAATGGCAAATTTGCCGGAAGGCAGGTGTTTATTTTCGAGGCGGATATACCGTGCCTGAATAGGCTGAGGCAGTTCGATATAATCGTGGGGTACGTCTTGCTGATTATTCGACTTATCAATCAAGGGCTTCCATTGTTTGCCATCGGCTGAATAGCTAACGATGTATTGATGATATTCCCCGATGGTTTTGCCCAAAAACTGTGCATCCTGATCGGCATAGTTAATTTGTAAAGCACGGACTTCCGACAGGGCACCTAAATCGGATTGTATCCATTCGCCGGGGTTGCCGGTTGCGGCAGACCAGTAGGTTTTGATGCTTTCATCTACTGCATAGTTGGGCTGATAATTGCCTGCTACAGAAGAAACGGTTACAGGTTTCTGATAATTCAGCAACATCCATCCGGTGAACCCCTTACCCGGCGCGTTTTTACCTGGCAAATAGTGAGGATAATCACCAAAAGCCGTATTACAATACATCACATCTTTTTTGTCAAAGCCAGCGGGCCAGATACCGAGGCGTCTTTCGAAATTATTTTTTACTGCTATAGTAATGGTTGATACATGCCACCAGTTTTTTTCATTATCCTGAAAAGTGGCGCCATGTCCGGCTCCCCGGGCAAAACCACCCGCTTTCATACTGAGGGGGTCGGATTGATTTTGAAAAAAGTTCAAAGGTCCATCTCCTACGGCTACTCCATCGGCGTACCCGCTGAATTCTGTTCCGGGTGCTCCATATTGAAAATAGTATTTACCGTTGTGCTTTGTCATCCAGGCACCTTCGATAAATCCATCCAGAAAAGTATCATCCATATATTCTCCAAATCGATGCCAGCCATAGCGCCAGCTTTCTAAAAAAAACAGCTCTTTGCGGGTGCCAATGGGTTGCAGGGTTTTTCTATTTAATTCGATGCCATACAAGGGAAAGCGGTTGCTACTTCCATTATACAAGTACAGGCGGCCATCATCGTCTGTAAAAAATGCCGGATCCCATCCACCAATTTCAAAAGAATCTACAAGGGGCTTCCATTGATCGTGCAATGGATCGGTACTCATCCAGATGGTAAAATTTTTGGCGTAATTAGACCCCATCACCAGCATGGTATCTCCAATAATGCCCACTGCGGGTGCACATAATTCGTCGTACACCTGATTCCATGGTCGCAGAAAGCGGCGGGAAATAAACTGCCAACTGCTCATATCATTGCTCCACCAATAGCCCCATTGGTTGGTACTAAATAGATAGAAAGTACCTTTATAATTTACAATTACCGGATCGGCCGTGGCTCGGTGTTTTCCCCAGGTAGAAAAATTAGGAATGGGGGTATACCCATAATCCAGGTTAATGGGATTGCAATAGGTAGTGGGTTGGGCATTCCCTAAAATTACCACTAAAAGCAACAACATAATGCCGGGTAGTTTTTTCATATACTTCGCTGGCGGGGTAGCTGAATGCACCGAAATGATGAACAAACTCCCCTAATAACAACCCCTTAAAAGTATTGAAAACATGTAAAACCGGCAACTGTATCTATGAATTATCGGTTAAGCGGAAATACTTCAATTTTTTTATACTGTTTCAGCCGGCTGATGGGCACTTTATAGTCGAGCGCCATAACCCCGGTTAGGATGTTGCCTTGGGAGGGAATAATCAATACCTGATCGTAGGGATAAAATTTTATTCGATCCAATGGAGTTTTTCTTAGCTGACTCATATACATGTACGGCGCATAATTATTCACATCATATTTTTTATACCGAATACTTAAAGTTTCAATTGGCGTAAATGAAGAAGCACCAATCTGATCAGAAGAGCCTGTCATACGAACAATAAACTGCTTATTCATTTGGGTTACTTCTGATTCTCCAAATAAGTTATAAAAAACATTGCGCGGATTGGTGCGCAGATAAACGGTGTTCTTATTGGTTCTCTCGGGAAACATGCTGTTTCCTGTATGCCAACCGCTATAATATTTTTTTATATCACTTTCCGAAAACACCGAAAATTCAAACACTTCCTTCCCCATTTTCTTATACGTAGCCGCTTCGCTGGGCGTCATGGTTATCCCTTTTAAGGTTGTCATGATTTCCTGGTACAAAATTTTAAAATTTTCGTTGGAATATACTTCCACAGTTAGGGGAAGAATAAACTCATCGGTAGCCACCCATTCCCTGTTTGCGTTGTATTTACTATACTGGTTGAGTTTTGGCTCATCGGCAATTACTTTATAATCAAACGCCCGGTTAAGGATGGCTTGTATTTTTCCCGACAACCCTGATAAAGCAGTTTGCTCACCTCTTTCATTTCTTTCCTGCCGGTTAAATTCACTTGCGATAGCAGACCCCTCTATTTCTGTACCAATGCCATTGTTCTTACAAAACTTCATCACTTCTTTTACCGAAACATGCGCCTTGATAGTAATGGAACTACCATTAAATGGCTTAATTACTTCAACTTTAGTGATTGTACCGGCGGCTATTTCAGTTATTTTATCGGATACCAACTGGTCGTTTATAATTTCTGTTTGCTGGGTAACAAAGGAACCAATGGTGCTAACAATTGCTTTTACTTCTGCATTCATTCGGGCTTCCTCTTCGGTTTTTCCGTATCCGGTTACTTCTACAATATTGGTTTTGCCGGAAACCCTGTTTTCAGATAGCATACCTGCGCTTACGGGAGTAGCCGCCCAGAATAAAGAACATATTAGCAAAAAACAAAGGCAGCCGACTGCTCGGAATAAATGGGTTGGTTTCATATAGGTTGGGGTAGATATTGGGTTAGTTGCAATTAAATAAAGCGTTTGTGTATAGCAATAGAATGGCTAAAACAACAAAAAAACGGAGGATAAAAAAATTGAAATGCGGAATGCTAATAAGGGAGCATAGAGGAATACATACGTACGAAACGCCCTGCCGATTCTGCATAGGATGGATATTGGTGTAGCTAAAATAAACAAAAAATGAACTTCCAATATCCTGTATACGCTTCCAGAATTGAACAAATGAAAATAATAATGAATCTTTGTGGTATAATAAGACAACAATCACAAAAAGAATTTTAATTATATGTCGGGTGGTAGCATCAGAAAAGAGCCTATTTGCCTGAATTGCGGGCGGGATGTAACCGAGAGATTTTGCACAAACTGCGGGCAGGAAAATATTGAACCCAGGGAAAATTTTCGCAGTTTATTAACGCATTTCTTTAACGACTTTACGCATTTCGACGGCAAATTTTTTCGAACGATTCGGGTATTACTCTTCAACCCAGGCAAATTATCACTGGCATATATCGATGGCAAGCGAGCTTCTTATCTGCATCCTATACGGATGTATCTGTTTATTTCATTTGTCTTTTTCCTTTTCATCTATTTAACCGGAAGCATTTCCCCTGGAGAGATACATGCCTATAATACGCCCTCTGTAGATTCTGTTACTGCTGTTCTTACGCAACAAATAACTTCCCTCCAAAAAACGCAAGTACCTAACGACACTAGTATGGGCGACTTTATTATCCGGGAGAGAATACTTCAATTAGAAAAAAGTAAATGGCAATTGAAAGCAGATTCGTCTAAGGCAACAGAAATATGGCAAAATCTGAATGATAGTTCATTGGTTTTCGATAGCAAAGACAGTAGTCTGGTAAGTGCTGAGTGGTACGAACTGCAACAGCGCCAGTTATCGCCGGAAAAAAGAGATAGAGGGGTAGAACATTGGATAAAGAAAAAAATTGCCCGGGCTAATGGAAAGTTCAAGAGTAGTTCAGAGCTATTAACCCTATTAAGTGAGAAATTCTCGGCACAACTTCCCAAGCTACTATTTATTTCTCTGCCTCTGATTGCGTTGTTGCTGGCAGCCTTATATTTTAGGCGTAAACAATGGGGATATGCCGATCATGCCATACTCACGCTGCATCTGTTTAGTGCCACTTTTCTTCTTTTAGCGATCAATTTAATTTTTTCGCTGCTATTCAAATCACTCCACTGGAATCTGATTAATCGGATAGTGGAAATCGGTTTTGGCATCCTATTCCCGATATATTATTATAGCAGTCTACGAAATTTCTACGGGCAAACTGTTGGAAAAACTATCTGGAAAACCTTATTGCTGTTATTAGGAAGCGCTTTTATACTGGTAATTATTTTTAGCATGTCGGTTGTATTGGCTTTGCTGAGTGTGCACTAGTTAGATAATGCAAATACCCAATAGCAAAATGAGTAAATAATTAGTTCTTGTTGAATTAACAGAAGGTACTCAGTTGAGTTGAATGATTTAGATTTAACTGCTGCCTAATTGTAACATTCGTCAATAATCTTTCGTAGCTAATGGCGATTACTGAATTTTTCTGTAATTTTTAACGCTAGGGGAAATTATCATAATAAGAATACAAAATAGTTTTTATAGCTGTGCACATTTGAGTAATGATTGCTTTTTGATATGGAAAGCATGATTATTCAATAACTTTTTGAAAGTAAACAATTCGCCCTTTTTGGTCAATTCCCTGAACAACTAGGTTCCATTTTTTTGAGAAATCATTATTGAAAAACCGAACAGTTCCCTTCCCGGAGCTGTCAAAACGAAACCGTGGATTCCAATAAAGGGTCGCACGCTTATCCATCAAATCTTTATTTAAAGTGGGATTTTTCTGATAATCAACTTGATAAAATTCCCGAACAACTGCATAACCCTGCTTTTGAAAATTTACAAACTCTTTTTTGTTTGAATAACTGCTCCTTCCTTTTTTGGTATAAATGCCAATTGCACCCGCGTTCGTTCCGAAGGGAAATGCCAGGGTACCTTTATATACTTTTACCAGGGCAACTTCTTCGGGATTTAATGCATCTATTATCCCAATGGGTACAGGAATTTCATTGAGAAAAAACATAACGCCATCATCCGTTCCACTCGTCATACTGCCATCTTCATTCATACCCCCCAGTACCATTCCCGAAAAGCGATTGAAAACAACATTTTGAACACCTCCCGGTTCAAAGGGATTCACATTTAGTCCAGGAATTTCCCGCTGCAAAAACTGCCAGATATTTATATATCCCCGGTCATTTAATACTTCCAGCGTCTGATCGCTGTTCTCAAAAAAACTAGAAACATATTGGCTTTGGATGGAATCTATCCGACTCCTCTTTTTAGTGGTAACTGTTACATTACCTAGGTAGCGGGCCTGCGAAGAGAATGTATCTACTAGTGCCAGCTGAGTGTATAATAGTTTAGCTAGCTGAGATTTTCTGCTAGCCAATACCATCGTATCAAGATTAATCAGATTGGGTAATACTGCCGTCTTTAATGTATCCAGCACTGAAGGGTAGAATGTTACATCCGCTACCAGATTTTCTTTCTTATTGTTGGTAGCCATATAAGATACAGTAGCCTTATTCCTGATTTGCACAGAGTCTACTAAGAATTCCCCTTTATCGGTTAAAAAGGCATCAATCAGATAAGTAGTGGAGTCTTCCCCTTTTATAATAAATGAAACTTTGCCATCTTTTACAGCTTCTGTTCTGTCAGACTTCGTAACTTTTCCTTTTAACTGAAGATTTGATTCTATGGGAAAGCGGAGATTGGGAGCTTCATTGTTCAGCATCTGTTTCCAGGTAAACTTTCTCCATCCGTGCACCATCATTAACAAATCAAGTTTTTGTAAGGTTTCTGGTGATTTATTCTGAAAATAAAAACCTGGCTCAACCACATATCCCTTAATATCGGAAGTGAGTAGTAGATGACTGGCGATTGAATTTTCAAGTCCCCCCTTATTATCAATAGCTGCGTCATTAACCAATACGCTTAAAGCAGCCTGATTTTGCAAATCGGAAATTAACTGCCAGCTATTCTCCGATCTGTTTGTATTTTGTTTTTTTTCAATCACTAGTTGCGGCCGAACAATATCATAGTTTTCAACGAACGCCAACCTTTCTGCCAATGGATTACCCAGCGTATCTAGAATAGTTATTTGCATAATCCCTGGGGGCAAGTTTTTTTTAGAAATGGGTGCGGTGGTTAGGCCCTCTTCAAAATCGAGAAAAGTAGAATAGATCAGTTGGCCACTCATGTGTGCCATCAACAATACACGCGGTGTTTTTTCAGCCCCCTTGTTACCACGTTGAACAGATACAAACATCCTAGCAGGACTGTTATTGATAACGGTTAATTGAATTCCTTCTGGTTGAACGGGTGGTAGAGAATAGGTGAAGGATGCCCCACCGGGTGTTTGAATTTCGGCTTTATAAACTTCTTGCTTTGGGGTTAGCGTGGCAATGCCCATTCCTTGATGAATAGCTGGTGCAGTGGCCACTGCATTTCCAGCAGCATCTTTAATAATTAGTTCCGCGTTTACAGGGAGGCCCATCTCATCCAGCACAGCAAATGCCATTTTGTTTTCTACGCCGGCAATCCACTGTCCGCCCTCAGGAAAAAATTTTACTTGCAAGGTCTTGGGTAATGTTGGCTTCACCCTCGAAACTTCATTCTCACCATACACAAAAAAGGGTTGATAAAAAATATAGTCTGGCTGGTTGAGCATCCAGGCGGTATACCCACGAAGGGTGTAGTTGCCCGACTTCCAATTGCGAGAAATATCTATTTGTCCGTGCCAGGAAGCAAGACTATCTATTCGGTACATGAATTTATCAACCACTTTCCCCTGTTCATCCACAATGTCTACATAAGCCAGTCTGCTCAGGAAGCTTGGTTTTTGCTGAAAAGTACACCACCCTTTAAACCAAATCTGCTCGCCAGCGGTAAACTGCACGCGATTCATTTGTATAAAAACCTTTTCCTGCGGGTAAGTTTGGAACCACTGCTTCAGGTTAAGAATTAATTTTTCCTGGATAGGATCGGGTTCAAACAGCAAAGAACTGGCAGCCAAGGATAGGATGGCTAAAGGAATTAGGATGAACTGTTTCATGTGGTAAAAGTTAAAAAAAAGCCGGCAATTGATTGCCAGCTTTTTGATAAAAAGGTAAAATAGGTTAATTACCCGGTAACAGCACACCACTCAGTGAGTGTACTACACCATTAGTACCCAATACATCTCTGAGCGTACCGCCAAATTGAACGGGGGTGCTATTGAGTGGCCCGGCTAATGCTGCACCATTATTTGAAACACGTACACTTCTTCCGGGACCCTGCATAGTAGCCGGCGTAAATCCGTCTTTGAAGTCGTTATTAAATAGTCTTGCACCACTGAACATGTGAAACCGTACAATGCGGGTAGCATCCGTAACTGGAATTGTATTAATGGTTGTGGTAGCGTTAAAGGGGGCACCTAGGGCCGTGATGGCAGCATCCGTTGGGGCTAAAACAGTAAATGAACCACTGCTAAGCTGTGCCCACTGCGATGCCCGGTTTAGGAGGGCAATAAACAGATTATGCTGCCCCGAATTTTGCAAAATGGCCTGTACAGTCCCTCTTAACTGTGGAGGTGTATTCACACGGTTAACCACATGAACTACCCCATTGCTCAGCCTATTATCTCCGCTTGTGATTCTTGAGCCATTTACAAAAAAATCATTTCCCTTTTGACCCATAAATGCAAGTGTTCCTCCCAGTTGCGTTGATCGGGATACAGAATATTGGGCAATCATTTCATTGGTTAGAACGGCGGTAGGCGGATTAGTGGTAGAAGATAAAATATGATACATCACCAAATAGCTAGCAGCACCTTGCGTCATCCGGTTGAGGGAATCGGCAGTGATACCGGCAGCAGTAAACGCATCGTTGGTAGGTGCCAGCCATGAGAAGGGTCCGGGACCAGTCTTAAAATCTGATAAATTCGCCTTTTCAATGGCTGCATTGAAAGTGCTTAGATTGGACTGCGATTTAAGATAGGTATCCAGATCGGGCAGCATTACTGTAGCTTCTTCTTTTTTACAGGAAGAAAAAAGAAAAACTGCTGCACAAACAAGGAATGATATTTTGAATAATTTCATGACAGTCAGGTTTACTTGTTAACAATTTGAAATGAAATGCCAGGAGCAAAGGTTGTACCCCAGATGCCACTGGAAATAACAGTGGTAGCCCTGCGATTTGATGCATTTCCTACCAATGGCGTAAAGGGTGCTCCTACAAGCGCACCAGTTGAAGTTTGCACCAACCTGTAACGAAGGAAGGCATTAACCGGATTGGTAGGGATGGTAACAAATTCAGTTGCATTGCCAAAAGAAATATTTCTGAATAAAGTATCTCTTGTAACCAATGTAGCGGAAGAAGAATCAATTCGGATAAGGGTTAGTCCAGGTGATTTTCCACTGGCATTAATAAAACGAAGGCGGGTAAATGCACTGTCGGGCAGTGGACCGGGGTCGTCAACGTAAGAAGTAAGGGAGCGTGTTCTACCGGAGTCGGCCAATATAGTGGTATAGTAGATCCCCTTCATAGTGGTCATATTTCCTGTAAAGAGAACCACTGAATCATTGGTAGTTCCTGTATTTGGCTGCGATAAACGCAACGTGCCATTGGGCGGAACTGCGGAATATTCAGCAATGCCGGAATTGGTGGGAAATATACCAGCGGCTCCCGAAGTAAAGTTCCCATTTATTTTCTTGTCATTTACCTTGATCATAACCGAAGGAAGTCCGGGTGATACAAAAACAAATCTTACAAATGCTTGTGTGGTAGGCAAATCGTATTCTGTAGCCCTGAGTTCAGACTTAGTACAGGCACTCATACCGTACAATACCACACCTGCTGCAACTATATTTAATAAGTATTTTTTCATACAATACATCTTTTAGGTGTTAAGGTTGACTAAACCACATTTCAAGTGTGTGGTAATTTTGGTTCAATGCCCCGATTTTTCTCAAAGCTTCCCGGTTCCAGTCGAATTCAGAGAAGTTAGTTGGCCAAACTCGATAAGCCATATTAGGACCTCCATTGAAGGCCGAAAAGACGGTAATGGTCTGGAATCCGTTGAATACGGGAAGACTAGTAGCAGGATCTACGTCATAGTAATGGAATCTGCGCATATCACACCATTGTTCCAGATAATTCCAACCCCAGTTGGCAATAAACTTCTGTTGCATAATGTCTGTTATATTAAGTGCGCCAGGATTTTGCTTAACGGCTGCAGAAGTTAAATAGGCGTTTCTTTCAGCGGCACTGATTGGAATGTAGTTGTTAACCCCCGTGTTGGCACTATTCACAAAATCATAATGTGCGGTGATTCCATTGATATAGGCCGAATAGGCAGTTGCCCGATCACCTTTCCTAAACGCCGCTTCTGCTTTGATAAATTGCATTTCGCTGTACGTCATTACAGGTAATGGAGAGTTGTTACGGAAAATAAATTTCCCGATTGTTCTATCAGCAAAGTTACCTATAGCAGGATTGGAAATGGCACTATCGCCCCAAACAGTTGAAGGTGCTCGGCGAAAGGTTAGCGATCCGGCAGTACCAATGGAATAACCCGCCGCAGGCAATAAGAAACGATATCCGCCATTCAATTCCGTCATAGTAGGGGAAATGAAAGATGTATCCGGACTAAGCGATAACATGCCTCTAATGCGAGGATCCCGGTTGGCACGTGCTGCGCTGCCACGTAAAATTGTTCCATCTAATAGCTGAACGATAAATCTGGACTGACGGCGAACTGAGAAGTTATCACGGGCTGGTCCTAGTGGATTACTATCGTCGTTCCGAGTTGCAGAATGCGGAACAAAGGCATTATCAGTATTACTTGCCAAACTTAGGTCAACATATTTTATTACTGAGTCAGCTTTGTAATCGGCTTTGTTAGTAAGCCGGTGGTAATTACGTGCCATTAACCCATACACAAATCGTATCCAACGATCTTTGTTGCCCTGAAAGATAATGTCACCCCTGGCTAACTGAGACTGGTTCCCTTTACCATCGGTTCTTAACAAGAAGCTTAAAGCTCTTCGGCAAATTGAGTCAACGCCACGGTAAACAGTTTCCTGGTTATCGTAATCAAAGAACACGCGGTTGGGTTCCCAGGCCTGTTTAAAAACGATATCACTGTGCATATCGGTGAGGTATTGGAATCCCCAGGCTCGAAGGGCAAAGGCAACACCCACATAATCCCATTGTTCATTTTTAGTACCCTGCTGAATGATTAAATCTATGGAAGGGCCTTGTAATTGGTATACATCTCTCCAACCCTGATTACCGGCGCCAGAACCAGCCTGGTTAGCGTTATGAATGTCGTACACTTCTTGTACCGCGGTGTTAGACCAGAATTGGATATATGCCCCTGTTGCACGCCCATCGAATATGAGTGTGCGAGACATGGTAGCCTGGGCTGGCGAAAGCAATGCCGGTAATGAAGGCACATTTGGGGATGCAGGATCTGAGTTGATATCTAGGTATTTTTTACAGCCCACCATACCAGAAACCAGCACCATCAAGCAAATTATTTTTATTAACTTTTTCATGTTATACTTATTTAAGCATTAGAATTGAGCACGAATACCAAAGTTGATACCCACAGGAGTTGCCATGTTGCCATAATCCATTCCTACACCTCCGATACCACCTCTCGAGGCAGCATTGTTAGCGTTGGCAGCTGGATCGGCACCACGATAATTCGTTAGGATAAACAAGTCGGTTCCAGTGAAAAATACAGATGCACTCTTGATTACGTTCTGTCTTTTTATCAGCTTATTAGATAAACGATAACTCAGGGTAAGATCTCTTAAGCGAACCCAGTTAATATTCCGCTCAATAAAATCTTCTTCAGCAACGCCCAAAGAATAAAATTCACTCCGGGCAAATGGTGTAAGCACAATAGTGTTTTGTGTTGGATTAGCTGTGTTTTCTAAACCATCCTGCAGAACACCTCTGATAATACGGGGCGTTTCGCGATCAAGGGTACGAACGCTGGCACCACGGGAATACAAGAACCATTCGGTACCATTGAAGATATCACCCCCTTTTCGAATGTCGAGGTTGAATGACAAATTCCAGTTGTCGAGGAATGAAAAGCTGTTAATCAGACCCATGTTCCAGTCGGGCTGACGGCTAGCAACTTTAACGTAGTCTGAAATACGAACAGGTAATCCCGATGTAGGACTAACCAACACGTCTCCACGAGTATTCCGTAAAAATCGGGTGGCAGCCAAGTCAAAAATGGAACCGCCTTTGGTAGCAATGTTTCGGA